>Ga0326728_10010828_pt1 | contig 21152 bp, 20 predicted proteins | sample MB3enrmetagenome_FD_207602 | JGI IMG/M metagenome (GOLD analysis project Ga0326728, IMG submission 207602) | Lab enriched peat soil microbial communities from McLean, Ithaca, NY, United States - MB31MN | ecosystem: Environmental > Terrestrial > Soil > Wetlands > Peat | place: USA: New York... | reverse complement strand
ACTTCGCCTTGGCCGCGAGGTTGGTCTTGAAGGCGGCGGGATCGGCGAACGGGCCGTCGGCGAGATAGGTCCACAGGCGGTCCTTGTCGCCGCCGTTCACGCCGTCGAACAGCGCGTCGGCGTGCCGCTCCGCGTCGAGCGGAACCAGCGTGACGAAGCGCCCGCGCAAGACGACGCGCTCCGGGCGCCGGGCGGGCCGCGCGTCGACCGGCGGGCCGACCGGCTGGAGAGGCGGGGGCATTGTTCTTGAGTCGTCCTTTTCTCGTCAGACGCCGTTGCGGGCGGCGCGCGGTCACAAATGCTGGACTTGAAACACTTCGACGCCGTGACTGGAGCGGAAGCGGGCGTCGTTGGTGATGAACGCTTCGCATTGATATTCCATCGCAGCGAGAAAATGCGCCGCATCGACGAGCTTCAAGCCCTGTTGCGCGCCGAGTTTCGCCGCCGCTCGCAGCCGCGCCCCATCGAGCGGCGCAATCTCGAACAGCGCGATATCGTCGAATATCTCGAGGTAGCGCGCCTCCAGCGCGGCGTTGCGCATCTTGTAGGCGCCGTACAGGCATTCCGCGACGCCCACTTCGCTGATGACGATCGGCGCGCCCGCCGTCACCGCCCAGGCGAGGGCCTCGCCGATCTTCGCCTGGCGCGCGTCGGCGCGCTCGACGAAATAGATCAGCGCGTTCGAGTCGAGATAGAGTCGCGACGCCTTGCGGTAGCCCTCACTCATCGCCGCGGAACGCCCGGCTGCGCTGCGCCAGTTGCTCGGGCGTCTGTTCGCCAACGAGCCCGACGCCGACGCCGCCGATTGCGAGCAATCGAACGAGACGCTTTTGTCGCTCGGCGTCCGCCGGCGCCGCCAGCTCTTCGCGCAGGCCCGGCAGGCGCCGTGCGCGGTCGATCGAAATCGTGACCAGCGTCGGGCGGCCATGCGAAGTGTGCACGACCGGCTCCCGGCGCGCCGCTTCCACAAAGGCGCCGTAGCGGTCTTTGATTTCCTTTGACGACATGGATTTCATGGATTTGGCTCGAAGAGGCGGGAAATTCGGGAGCTATTATAGCTCTAATGCCTTGGATCACAAGCGGCCTGCCGACGTCGTCCCGTCGTCCGATGAGACCCCGCAATACGCTGTAGACAGGCAATGCCGGGGAAACGGCGGCTCTCACGCTCCGGACCTACGTCCGCCGACGAGCGCGGGCCGATTCCCCGGCCGACGCCCCATCAATGATTGTGGCGCGGCGGAGGCGTCGTCTGCGCCAGGCGCTGGTACTTCACCGCCGGCTTCAGCACCATCCCCTCGTCGAACTGGGCGACCATCTCGCGCTGGATCTGCTGCCACGGCGTCTGGCTCGCCGGATAGGGGTAGCCGTCGCGCATGAGCGCGGCGCGGCGCGCCGCCACCTCTTCGTCGGAGATGAGGATATTGGCCGTCCGGCGCTTGAGATCGATGCGGACGCGGTCGCCGGTGCGCAGCAGCGCCAGGCCGCCGTTCGCCGCCGCCTCGGGCGCGGCGTTGAGGATCGAGGGCGACCCGGAAGTGCCCGACTGCCGGCCGTCGCCGCCGCAAGGCAGCGCGGCGACGCCCTGCTTGAGCAACGCGGCGGGCGGCAGCATGTTCACCACCTCCGCGCCGCCGGGATAGCCGATCGGCCCCGCGCCGCGCAGGAACAGCATGCAATGCTCGTCGATCGCCAGCGACGGGTCGTCGATGCGGCGGTGGTAGTCCTCCGGCCCGTCGAACACGACGGCGCGCGTTTCGAACGCGTCGGGATCGTCGGGATCGGAAAGGTAGCGCCGGCGAAACGCCTCGTCGATCACGCTCGTCTTCATGATCGCGCTGTCGAACAGATTGCCGCGCAGGACGAGGAAGCCAGCGTCGGGTTTCAGCGGCGCTTCGATGGGATAGATGACGTCGCGGTCGGTCGCGGCGCGGTCGGCGCAGTTGGCGCCGATCGTCTTGCCGTTGACGGTTATCGCGTCCTCGCGGACGAGGCGCCGCTTCATCAGCTCGTTGACCACGGCGGGGACGCCGCCGGCGCGGTGAAACTCTTCGCTCAGATACTTGCCCGCCGGCTGCATATTGACGATGAGCGGCACGTGGCGACCGACCTTCTCCCAGTCGTCGACGGACAGTTCGACGCCGACGTGGCGGGCGATCGCGTTGACGTGGATCGGCGCGTTGGTCGAGCCGCCGATCGCGCTGTTGACGACGATCGCGTTCTCGAACGCGGCGCGGGTGAGGATGTCGGACGGCTTCAGGTCCTCCCACACCATCTCGACGATGCGCCGCCCCGTCTCGTAGGCGATCTGCCCGCGCTCGCGGTGCGGCGCCGGGATCGCCGCGCAGCCCGGCAGGCTCATGCCGAGCGCTTCGGCGAGCGCGTTCATGGTCGAGGCGGTGCCCATGGTGTTGCAATGGCCGATCGACGGCGCCGTGGCGGCGGCGATCGCCATGAACTCCTCGCTGTCGATCTTGCCCTTGGCGATCTCGGCGCGCGCGCGCCACAGCGCCGTGCCGGCGCCGGCGCGCTCGCCGTCGCGCCAGCCGTTGATCATCGGCCCGCCGGACAGCACGATGGCGGGAATGTTGACCGTCGCCGCCGCCATCAGACAGGCGGGGGTGGTCTTGTCGCAGCCGGTGGTGAGCACGACGCCGTCGAAGAAATAGCCCATCAGGATCTCGACCAGGCCGAGATAGGCGAGGTTGCGGTCGAGCGCCGCGGTCGGGCGCCGGCCGGTCTCCTGGATCGGGTGGACGGGAAACTCGAACGGCACGCCGCCCGCGGCGACGATCCCGTCGCGCACGCGCTTGGCGAGATCGAGGTGATGGCGGTTGCACGGCGACAGGTCCGAGCCGGTCTGGGCGATGCCGATGATCGGCTTGCCAGACCGCAATTCTTCCGGCGTGACGCCGAAGTTGAGGTAGCGTTCGACGTAGAGCGCGGTCATCCCAGGATCGTCGGGATTGTCGAACCATAGCCGCGAGCGCAACCGCCGTTCGCCCTTCTTGGCGTCATCGTCCCGCCCGGAGGCGCCGTCTTTGACTTCCATCGTTCTGTCCCGCCCAGGCGCGATTCGTCGAAAGACGCGCCGCCGCCGTCATTACCACGCCGACGACCGGGCGGCGAATCGAGGCGGCCTTGGGCGAGGCTTCAAGCGGGCGGCGCGCTGTGCTATGGGCCGAGAGGTCCGCGCGCCCGTAGCTCAACTGGATAGAGTATCGGTCTTCGAAACCGAGGGTTGGGAGTTCAAGCCTCTCCGGGCGCGCCATCATCGCATGCGCCGAGACCCGCCCGCGCGGGCGGGCGCGGGGCTTAATCGTTCCCGGCGCGCCGCCTTGACTTCGCGAGCGCTTGCCGTCAGGTTCGCGCGCCCTCGCCGCGGAGCGCGTTCGTCGTATGTTGATATGCGCACGTATTTGAGCTTCGAAACGCCGGTGGCTGAGATCGACGCGCGCATCGACGAATTGCGCGCGCTCGTCGCCAAGGGGGACTCGGCTCCCTTGGAGGAGGAGATCGCCAGGCTCGAGGCGCGGTCGGCCAAGGCGCTCGCCGAGCTCTACGCGACGCTGACGCCCTGGCAGAAGACCCAGGTGGCGCGGGTCCCCGACCGGCCGCACTTCTCCGACTACCTCAAGGGCCTGATCGAGGACTTCACGCCGCTTTCCGGCGACCGCAAGTTCGGCGAGGACGCGGCGATCGTCGGCGGGCTCGGGCGCTTCCGCGGCGCGCCCATTTGCCTGATCGGTCACGAGAAGGGCGAGGACACCGCCGGCCGCCTCAAGCACAATTTCGGCATGGCGCGGCCCGAGGGCTACCGCAAGGCGGCGCGCCTGATGGAGCTCGCCGACCGCTTCGACCTGCCGGTCGTCTCGCTGGTCGACACCGCCGGCGCCTGGCCGGGCGTCGACGCCGAGGAGCGCGGCCAGGCGGAGGCGATCGCGCGCGCCACCGACGTCAGCCTCGCCCTCGGCGTCCCCAACGTCGCGGTGGTGATCGGCGAGGGCGGCTCGGGCGGCGCGCTGGCGATCGCCGCCTGCAACAAGGTGCTGATGCTGGAGCACGCCATCTACACCGTCGCCTCGCCGGAGGCGGCCGCCTCGATCCTGTGGCGCGATTCCTCGCGCGCCGAGGACGCCGCGATGAGCATGAAGTTCACCGCGCAGGACCTGCTGAAGTTCGGCATCATCGACGGCGTCGTCGCCGAGCCGATCGGCGGCGCCCATCGCGATCCCGAGGCGGCGATCGCGGCCACGGGCAAAGCGATCGACGCGGCGCTCGACGCGCTAGGCAATATGTCGCGCGACGATTTGCGCGACGCGCGGGCGGAGAAGTTTCTCGCCATGAGCCGCAAGCTCTAGCGGCGGCCGCCCGCCCGTCCGATTAAGCCAATCTTCACTGCGCCGAACGAACGCCGCCTGGCCGATTAACACATTGGAAAGGTTACGGGCGCGTCATCCCGAACGTGGACTCTTGCGCTGCGATCGGCTAAGCCCATGTGGGCGGATTGGAAGCGATGACGTTGACCCGATGGCGAAATCGGATATTCGCGCTTGGCCTCGCGGCGGCGGCGAGCGCGCTCAGCGCCGCCTGCGTCGACGACGAGCTGAGCGACCTCTCCGGCCGTTCGTTGCAGCCGATTTCGCCGAAGACCCTGGCGTTGATGGACCAGATCGGCACAACGCCCTCGGCGCCGGCGCTCATCCGCACCTACAAGCAGGAAGCCGAGTTCGAAATCTGGAAAATGAACTCGGACGGGCAGTACGCGCTGCTCAAGACCTATCCGATGTGCCGCTGGTCGGGGCAACTCGGTCCGAAGACGCGCCAAGGCGACATGCAGGTGCCCGAGGGCTTCTACGCCATCGGCCCGGGACAGATGAACCCGAACTCACACTATTATCTCTCGTTCAACGTCGGCTATCCCAACGCCTATGACCGCGCGCTGGGACGCACCGGCGGCAGCATCATGGTCCACGGGGTCTGTTCGTCGGCTGGCTGCTTCTCGATGACCGACGAGCAGATCGGCGAGATCTACGCGATCGCCCGCGAGGCGTTCAACGGCGGCCAGCGCGAGATCCAGATGCAGTCGTTCCCATTCCGGATGACCGCCGAGAACCTCGCCAAGCACCGCCTCGACCCGAACATCCCCTTCTGGAAGGAAATCAAGAACGGGGCCGATCATTTCGAGGTGACGAAGACCGAGCCGGCAGTGCTGGTGTGCGGCAAGCATTACGTCTTCGGCGCCCACGCCGACCACGACGTCGACGCCAGCGCCCCCTGCCCCGCCGATTTGCAGCGCGACGACCAGGTCGAAGCGGCGGTCGCCGAGAAAGAGGCGAGCGAAGACGCGGCGGTGGCGGCGCTAGTCGCCCAGGGCGTCAAGCCGGTGCGGATCGTCTATCAGGACGGCGGCCAGAACGCCGCCTTCGCCGGCAAGGTCGACGACGTCAGCGACCCCGACGCGCTGACCGGCGGCCCCAGCGTGATCCCGCTCGACGACTCCGGCAAGCCGATTCCGCCCCCGGCGCCGCCGCCGGCCCCTGCGCCGGCGCTGGCCGCCGCGCCGGCTTCGGCGACCGCGCTCTCGGCCGCGCCGGGCCAGGCGGCCGCGCCCGCGTCGCCTTCGCCGTTCGGCTTCGTCGGCGCCGCCGCCGACAGCGGCGGGAGCACGATCAAGAAGTGGTTCGGCCTCGGCGCCCCGGAAAGCCCGGCGATCAAGGTGTTCGAGCCCGAGCAGCCCATTCCCACCGACGCGCCGCTGCCGCCGCGCCGCTCCGCCGCGCTCAAGCCGGGGCCGCAGGCGTCGAACGCTGCGCCGGACGCGCTGAAACTCGCCGCCGTCCGCCCGCCGGCGAAGGCCGACGCCGCCGCGACGCCATAGAGCTTCCTGCGATCTCGTGGAATTGGCTCGCGCCTTCGTCTCGCCTTCTCCGCAACGAGAGAGGGCGATCGGCGGAAAGCGCCGTCGACCTGATTGCAGCATGCTCTTGGGGCGCGCCGCCGTCAGGCGAGCCGCTTCTCCATCACCGCGAAGGTCGACCGCGCGTAGCCAGGGTGGGCGGCCTCGTTGGTCGCGATGAATCCCAACGCCGCGAACAGCCGGCGGTTCTCCTCCAGCGCGAGACGCACATTGAGGCGCAAGCGAGCTAATCCGCGCCGGCGCGCCTCGGCTTCGGCCGCCGCGAGGAGGACATGCGCCGCGCCGCGGCCGCGCCAGCACGGACGGACCGCCAGGCGGCCGAGATAGAGCGCTTCGTCGCGTTCCGCCCACGACACGAGGCCGATCAGATCGCCCTCCGCCTCGATCGCCGCGCCGCCGCCTTCGGCGAGACGCGCCGCCACGCTTTCGGCGGTCTCGCGCAGCGCCGACGAGGGCGGATCGGCGGCGACGCGCTGCGCGGCGAAGGCCTCGCGGATCAGCGCGGCCGCCGCGGCGGCGGCGGCGCGGCCAAGCGCGCGCACGCGCCACCCGGCGCTCGCGCTCGCGCCGGACGCCGCCGAGGCTTCGCCGAGATCGCCGCTCATCGCCTCGCCGCGCCGATCCCGGTCCAGTCGAGCACGACCTTGCCGGCGCGGCCGGAGCGCATGACCTCGAAGCCTTCGGCGAAATCGGCCGCCGGCAGGCGGTGGGTGACGACCTTGCGCACCTCGAGGCCGCTCTGCAGCATGGCGATCATCTTGTGCCACGTTTCGAACATCTGGCGGCCGTAGATACCCTTGATCGTCAGCAACTTGAAGACGATCTTGGTCCAGTCGACCGGCGCCGGCCCGGCGGGAATGCCGAGCATGGCGATGCGGCCGCCCATGACGAGATGGTCGGCGAGCTGGTCGAAGGCGGCGGGCGCGCCGCTCATCTCCAAGCCGATGTCGAAGCCTTCCTTCATCCCCAGCCGCGCCATCACCTGGCCGAGGTCCTCCTTCGTCACGTCGACCGGAACGACGTCGGCGACCTCGGCGGCGAGCGCGAGGCGCACGGGATTGACGTCGGTGATCACCACATGGCGCGCGCCGACATGGCGCGCCACCGCGCCGGCCATGACGCCGATCGGCCCGGCGCCGGCGATCAGCACGTCCTCGCCGACGAGATCGAACGACAGCGCGGTGTGGACGGCGTTGCCGAGCGGATCGAGAATCGCGCCGAGCTCGTCGTCGATCTCGTCGGGCAGCGGCACGATGTTGAAGGCGGGGATGCGCACGTATTCGGCGAAGGCGCCGGGAATGTTGACGCCGACGCCGCGCGTCTCGGGGTCCATGTGGAAGCGTCCGCCGCGCGCCGCGCGGCTGTTCATGCCGATGACGTGGCCTTCGCCGGACACGCGCTGCCCGAGCGTCAGGTTGCGCACGTTGGCGCCGACCTCGGCGATCTCGCCGGCGTATTCGTGGCCGACGATCATCGGCGTCGGCACGGTGCGCTGAGCCCACTCGTCCCAGTTATAGATGTGCAGGTCGGTGCCGCAGACGCCGGTCTTGTGCACTTTCACCAGCACGTCGTCGGGGCCGATGGCCGGGACCGGCTCATCACGCAGCCACAGGCCGGGCGCCGACTTCAATTTGACCAGGGCTTTCATCGCCGCTTCGTCCTTCAAGACCTTGCGATCGCGCCGACCGCGCGGCCGGCGTCGGCGAAGGCGGAAATCGCGAACTCGACGTCGGCCTCGCTTAGCGCGGCCGACAACTGGACGCGGATGCGCGCCGCGCCCTGCGGCGCCACCGGATAGAAGAAGCCGGCGACATAGACGCCGCGCTTGTCGAGCGCCGCCGCCATGTCCTGAGCCAGCCGCGCCTCGCCGAGCATCACCGGGACGATCGGCGTCGTCCCCGACGGGAGCGAGAAGCCGGCGCTCGTCAGCCCCTCGCGGAAGCGCTTGGCGTGGCGCGCGAGCCGCGCGCGCCGGTCGTCGGAGCGGATGGCGATCTCGAGCGCCTTCAGCGATCCGGCGACCACCGGCGGCGGCAGGCTGTTGGAGAAGAGATAGGGCCGCGCGCGCTGGCGCAGCAGGTCGACGATCGGCTGCGCGGCGGCGACGAAGCCGCCCATCGCGCCGCCGAGCGTCTTGCCGAAGGTGCCGGTGACGATGTCGACGCGGCCGCCGACGCCGGTCAGCGCCGGCGTGCCGCGGCCCTTCTCGCCGAGATGGCCGGTGGCGTGGCAGTCGTCGACCAGCGTCAGCGCGCCGTAGCGCTCGGCGAGATCGCAGATCGCCGGCAGATTGGCGACATGGCCGTCCATCGAGAACACGCCGTCGGTGGCGATCAGCTTGAAGCGCGCGCCCGCCGCGTCGGCCTCCTTGAGGCGGTCCTCGAGCGCGTTCATGTCGCCGTTCGCGTAGCGATAGCGCCGCGCCTTGCTGAGGCGCGCGCCGTCGATGATCGAGGCGTGGTTGAGCGCGTCCGAGAGGAGCGCGTCCTGCGCGCCGAAGAGCGGCTCGAACACGCCGCCGTTGGCGTCGAAGCAGGCGGCGAAGAGAATCGCGTCGTCCTTGCCGAGATGGCGGGCGATCGCTTGTTCGAGCTGGCGATGCAGGGTCTGCGCGCCGCAGATGAAGCGCACCGAGGCCATGCCGAAGCCGAATTGGTCGAGCGCCCGCTTCGCCGCCGCGACCACCTCGGGGTGGTCGGCGAGGCCGAGGTAATTGTTGGCGCAGAGGTTGAGCATCTCGCGCTCGCCCTTGTCGCCGACGACGCGCACGCGTCCGCCCTGCGGGGAGGCGAGCGCCCGCTCGCGCTTCATGAGGCCGGCGGCCTCGATCTCGGCGAGCGCCGCGCGGACATGGCTCAGAAACGCTTCGGACACGTCGCCGCCTCCATTCCGTTATATGGGAAATTCCATTATAACGGAAGACGAGACTTGTCCAGAGGAAATCAGCCGTAGAGCACGACCAGCACGCCGCGCGCTTCTCCGGGGCCGGCGTTGGCGATGCGGTGGGCGACGTCGGCGGCGTAGCGCGCCGTCTCGCCCGCCGCGAGCCGGCTCTTCGCCTCGCCGCTCATGATCTCGAACGTTCCCTCGAGCGCGGTGAAATGCTCGAAGGCGCCGCCGGCGTGCGGCGCGCTGTCGAGCGCGCCGCCGGGCGCCATGGCGATCTCGTACCATTCGGCCGCGCCGGCGAGCCGCGGCGGGCCGAGGATGCGCAGGCGGCAACGGCCGTCGGCGGCATGGATCTCCGGCGTGTTGGCCGCGGAGACGATTTCGATCGCGCTTTTCTCCTGCGGCCCCTCGGCGCCTTGCAGGAGATCGGCGAAATCGAGCTTCAGCGCCCGCGTCAGGCTCCACAGCACCGCGAAGGTCGGGTTGGCCTGGCCGCGCTCGATCTGCGACAGCATCGACTTCGACACGCCGGAGCGCGCCGCGAGCTGCTCGAGCGTCAGCCCGAGCACGGCGCGCCGCCGCTGCACCACCGGCCCGATTTCGGGAGCGGGCTTGTCGTTCATGACCTAACCCATAGCACATCGGCCGCGCGCGCCGCAGCGGCGCTCACGCCCGCGCGATGATCTCGCGTAGGTATGCGACGTGGCGGGCGAAGGCCGCGCGGCCGGCGGCGCTCGCCTTGACCACGGTGCGCGGCCGGCGGCCGACGAAGCTCTTGTCGACCTCGACGTAGCCGGCGCGGGCGAGATGGTCGAGGTGGGCGCCCAGGTTGCCGTCGCTCGCGCCGGTCAGCGCCTTCAGCCGGGCGAAGTCGAGCCCCGCGTCGTCGCGGGGGAGCGCCGTCAGCGCCGCCATGACGCGCAGCCGGACCGGCTGGTGAATGATCGCGTCGGGCGCGTCCATGTCCCGTCCCTGGCGCGCCTATCGCGTCGTCGCTTCGACGATCGCGTCGAGCGCCGCGCGCTGACGGACGACGCCCATGTGGTCGACGCCGGGAAGAAGCGCGACCTTCACGCCGAGCGGGGCGACGAAGTCCTGGTAGGCCGGCGCGTTCATCAGCTCGTCGTCGAGGCCGGCGATCAGCGCGATCTTGGCGGCCGCCGCCTTGAGCGCCCCCTTCCAGTCGCGCGGCGGGCCGTAGTTGAGGAGCAGCCGGAACGAGTAGCGCGAGGTGACGAACTTCGCCGCCTCGGGCGGGGTGGCGAAGGCGATGACCGGCAGCGATTGCGCCCAGTCGATCCCCAGCCGATCGATGAGGCTCAGCGCGACGATGCGCGGAAGATCGGGCGCCGCCCACAGGCCGGGGCCCTCGGACGGGCGATTGGTCGGCGCGTCATAGCCGAGATAGGGCGCGAGCAGCACGAAGCGGTCGAACGCGCCGGCGAACGGCCCGGAGGCGATCCGCAGCGCGAAGCCGCCGCCCGCCGAATGGCCGATCAGCGTCAGCTGCGCCGTCGGATAGGCCTCGCGCAAATGGGCGACGAGGTCGGCGAGGTCGTCGTCGAGCTGGCCGAGATAGGCGACGTCGCCGCGCGTCCCCGAGGCGCCATGGCCGCGCGCGTCGATGGCGACGGCGGCGAAGCCCGCGACAGCGAGCGCCTTGCCGACCGCGTTCATTTCGTCGGAGGAGGCCGAGGAGCCGTGGCAGAGGATCGCCAGTCGATCGGTCGCGCCGCCGGCGGCGGGATAGAGGCGATAGGCGAGCCAGGTTCCGTCGCGCGCCGGGAAGCGGCTGAGCTCCGGCAGGCCGGCGCGGTCGATCGCCATCGCGCCGGCGTGGATCGAGGCGAGCGGCGGCGGCTGGGTCAACGGCGTCGCCAGCATGACGCCGAGCGCGACCGCGGCGAGGCCGACGAGCGCGAGAAGCCAGAGCAGGATTCGCGGCAGGGCGAGAAGGGACATCGGGGGGCGTCCTTTCAGATAACTCTGCATTGCAGAGCTGTCTGAAAGCGTCAAGCGCGTCCGTCCCCGCTCGCCACGCGAGGCGCCCGCCTTCGCGCTGCGTCTGGCGCCGCCTTATGAGATATGTTAGGAATATCCACCGATCGATTGGAGACGTTCCATGACGCGCGCGACGCTGGGCCGTTGGGGCAAGAGCCTCGCCGTCCGCTTTCCCGCCGAGGTCGCGAAGGCGACCGGGTTCGGCGAGGGCGAAAGAATCGAGATCACCGGCCGCCGCGGCGAAATCATCATCCGCAAGGCGCCTTCGAGCGCGCTGGAGACGATGTTCGCCGGCAGGAGCGCGGAAGAGTGGCGCGAGCTCTATGCGGGGACAGACGGTTGGGGCCCGGACCTGGGGCGGGAAATCGTCGAGGAATGAGCGAGGCGTCCTACTGGCCGGATGCGGGCGATCTCGTGTGGACCGACTTCGACCCGACGCTCGGCCGGGAACAGGCGGGGCGGCGGCCGGCCCTGGTGGTTTCGCCTGCCGATTTCGCCCGCAACACCGGCTTCGTGATCCTATGCCCGATCACGAGCAAGGTCCGACCGTTCCCCACCAGCGTCGTCCTGCCGGACGACTCGCCCGTCAGGGGCGAGATTCTGCTCAGCAATATTCGCAGCCTAGACATGCGGGCGCGAACGATCCGTTTCGCCGGCGCCAGGATCGGCGAGCGTACGGCGCAAGCCGTGCGCGCGAAGCTGGAGGCGCTGATCACGGTTTGACGGCGCTCGGCGCGCGGCGCCGCCCGGTTTTCGCCCCGCGTCTGGCCTTTCCCGGCGTCGATCTGAGGGTTATCAAGGTCGCGAGCCCAGCCGAGGCGCCCCGAGGGGTTTCATGGCCAGCGAATTCGACGGCGCGGCGATCGCCCGCGAGCGCATCGCCAAAGAGGCGCGCGAGCGCACGGGCAGGCTCGATTTGGCCGGGCTCGGGCTGGACGAGATTCCGAAGGAGATCGCGGCGCTCACGCATTTGCGCGAGCTGGATTTGGGGTGGACGCACAGCGGCGAGATTGTCGATGCGGGCGGTCGATCGTTCGACGCCAAATCCAATGCTTTGACCGACCTCGCGTCGCTCGCGCGCTTGACCTCGCTGCGTCAGCTCGATTGCTCGGGTACGCAAGTCGCCGACCTCGCGCCGCTCGCGCGCCTGACCGCGCTGCGATCGCTCGATTGTTCCGAAACGCACGTCGCCGATCTCGCGCCGCTCGCGCGCCTGACAGCGCTGCTATCGCTCGATTGCTCAATCACGCAAGTCGTCGACCTCGCGCCGCTCGCGCGCCTGACCGCGCTGCAATCGCTCGATTGCTCCTACACGCAAGTCGCCGACCTCGCGCCGCTCGCCGGCCTGACCGCGCTGCAATCGCTCGACTGCTCCTTTACGCAAGTCGCCGACCTCGCGCCGGTCGCGGGTCTGACCTCGCTGCATTCGCTCGATTGCTCCCGTACGCAAGTCGCCGACCTCGCGCCGCTCGCCCACCTGACCGCGCTGCAATCGCTCGACTGCTCCTTTACGCAAGTCGCCGACCTCGCGCCCCTGGTAGGCCTTCCCGAGTTGACGACTTTGGAGGCCGATTGCCTGACGCTCTCAGCTCTGCCCCGAGACTTGCTAAAGATGCCGAAGCTTACCCACGTGAGCCTCTGTCAAGCCCGAATTCCGGACATCCCCGCAGAGATCCTCTCTTCGGAGCCGTACGAAAACTGCCTGCCTTCGCTACGCGCCTATTTCTGCGACTCCGGGCCGGACGACCCGCGCATCGAGGACGTCAAGCTGATGGCGCTCGGCAACGGACGCGTCGGCAAGACGCAGCTCTGCCGCAACCTGACCGGCGAGCCGTTCGAGCCCGACGCCAAATCGACCCACGGCGTCACGATCACGACCGTGTCCCTGCCGCGCCCGCACGGCGGAGCACCGATTCCGCTGCATATCTGGGACTTCGGCGGCCAGGACATCTATCACGGCACGCACGCTTTGTTCCTGAGGGATCACGCAATCTTCGCGCTCGTCTGGGCGAAGGGGTTCGAGGAGCGCGATCCCGCGGGACAAGACGGCGAAATCTTCGGCCGTCGGCCGCTGCGCTATTGGGTCGATTATGTCCGACATCTCTCCGGCAAGGACCGGGCGGCCGTGGTCGTGCAGACGCGCTGCGACGCGCCGCAGGACAAGGCGCCCTGCCCCGTATCCGATGCCAAACTCAAGCGGGCTTTCGGCCTGTGGCCGCGCGTCGACTTCAGCGCCGCGACGCCGCGCGGCGAAGCCTCGTTGCGCGAAGCGCTCTTGGAGGCCGCCGAGTTCGCGCTGCGACAGGAAGGCGCGCCGAGAATCCCCGTCGCCTGGCGCCGCGTCGAGGCGGCGCTCGAACGCCTGCGCGGCGAGGACCAGCAGCGGCCGATCGGCGCGCGCCGCCATCGCACGCTGACTCTCCGAGAATTCGCCGCGATTTGCCGCAAACAAGGGGTTAAGAGCGAGCCGCAGCACTTGCTGCAATATCTCCACCGCACCGGCGTCGTGTTCCATCGCCCGGACTTGATGGCGGAGCGCATCGTGCTCGATCAGGCCTGGGCGCTGGAGGCGATCTACGCCGTATTCGAGCCCGGGAGGGCTTACAGTAGGATCAAGAGCGAGCGCGGCCGTTTCCGACCGAGCGATCTGACGATCAACGCCTGGAAGGACCGCAGCCAATCCGAGCGCGCGTTGTTTCTCGACATGATGCGCGCCTGCGGCGTTTGCTTTCGGCTTCGCGAAGGCAATCGCGACACGGACGAGGAGCCGGTCTATATCGCGCCGGAAATGCTGCCGGCGCGCGACACGGTCAAGGTTCTCGTCGACGCGCTCTGGAACACGAGCGACCCGATCCGCGAGCGGCGCTATGAATTTCCCTTCCTGCACGACGGCCTGATCCGCGCCGTGATCGTCGAAATCGGCGACATCGCCGGCGTCGACGGCGTCTACTGGCAGGGCGGCGTCGGCGTCTACGAGGCGCGAACGCAGTCGCGCGCGCTGATCGAACAACGCATGGACGCGGGCTGGAGCGGCGAGATCGCCGTCCGGACGCGCGGCGGACGCGCCGAGGAATTGCTCGCCTGTCTGTGCCAGGTCGTGGACCGCGCGCAGCAGCGTATCGGCCTCGAGGGCAAGGTCGAAGAAAGCGCTCCGTCGAGAGAAGCGCGCAAAGGCGGCGAAGCCGCGCTCGCGTTCGCCGCCGACCCGAACGCCAAGCCGCGCTACTACGTCTCCTACGCCTGGGCGGACGACGCCAATCCCGATCGCGAGAAGGAAGTCGATCGCCTTTGCGCGGAAGCCGAGAGGCGCGGGACGCCGATCCTGCGCGACAAGACCGCGATGAGGCGCGGCGACAGCATCGCGGAATTCATGGCGGCGATCGCGAAAGGCGACCGCGTGTTCGTGCTTCTCAGCGAGAAATATCTGAAGTCCGATTTCTGCATGACCGAGCTGACCCGGCTGTGGATCGACTGTCGCATGGACCCGCAAGAGTTCAAGCGCCGAATGCGCGTGTTTGCGTTGCCCGACGCGAAGGTCTGGACCATCGACGATCGCGCGGCGCTCGCGGCCTATTGGCGCGATCGGGCGGCTGCGCTTCGCCGGTCGGCGATCGGCCCCACGGGAGCGCGGCTCGGCGACGAGGACTACGCGCAAGTCCGACGGATCGAACGGATCGCCCATCACGTCGGAGATATTCTCCATCTGTTCGCCGACGCCGTTCAGCCCAAGGACTTCGCCGAGTTTCGCCAATACGGCTTCGACGATCCGCCGGCGGGAAAAGCGGGATAGAGAGCGCTTCGATCGAAGGGGACGTCATCGCGCGGCCGCGGCGAGGCCGACAAGCGCGAGAAGCCAGACGATCAATCGAGGGAGGCCGCCGCGCGACATGGCGCAACCCCCTGAAAGCGCTTCACTCTGCATTGCGGAGTTCTCTGCTCCGGCCAAGTCCGCCTCGCCGGGCGGAGAGGCCGTCCGCCGCCGAAAGGAGAGTTAACTTAGGAGGGGACTGCGACGCCCCTGCGACAACATGCGTCCTTCACGAGAACAAAAGCACCGCATAGGTTTTGTGCGCCGGTGGGACAGGTCCACAGCTGTCCCGTCGACAACGGAAGGGCCGGGGGTGAAAGGTTCCCGTCCTCTACTGGTCCCGGCCCTTCCTTTTTTCCCCTCTTTCGCCGCCGCTTGTCGCTCGACGCTCGAAGCGCGTCCGTCGTTTGCCGCGCGCCCGCGCCGCGCCTCCGCCCCTCAATGGCGGAAATGCCGCATCCCGGTGAAAACCATCGCGATTCCCGCCGCGTCGGCGGCTGCGATCACTTCCGCGTCGCGCACCGATCCGCCGGGCTGGATGACCGCGGTCGCGCCCGCTTCGACCGCGGCGACGAGGCCGTCGGCGAAGGGAAAGAACGCGTCGGAGGCGACGACCGACCCCTTGGTCAGCGGCGTCGACAGCCCCGCCGCGTGCGTCGCCTCTTCCGCCTTCAACGCGGCGAAACGCGCCGAATCGACGCGCGACGTCTGCCCGGCGCCGACGCCGACCGTCGCGCCGTTCTTGGCGTAGACGATGGCGTTCGACTTGACGTGCTTGCACACCCGCCAGGCGAAGCGCAGGTCCGCCATTTCCGCTGCGGTCGGCGCGCGCTTGGTGACGATCTTCAGCGTCGCCTCGTCGAGCCCGCCGTAGTCGCGCTGCTGCACGAGGAAGCCGCCAGCGACCGAACGGAAGCTCAGGCTCGGCGCGCGCGGATCGGGCGTCGCGCCGGCGATCAGCAGGCGCAGGTTCTTCTTGGCGGCGACGATCGCCAGCGCCGCGTCGTCCGCCTCCGGCGCGATGATCGCCTCGGTGAAGATCTCGACGATTTTCCGCGCCGCCGCCGCGTCGAGGCGGCGGTTGAGCGCGACGACGCCGCCGAAGGCGGAGACGGGATCGCAGGCCAGCGCCTTCTCATAGGCCTCGATCAGGCTCGCGCCGAGCCCGACGCCGCAAGGGTTGGCGTGCTTGATGATCGCCGCGGCGGCCGACGCGCGCGGATCGAACTCGGCGATGAGCTCGTAGCCCGCGTCGGCGTCGCTGATGTTGTTGTAGGAAAGCTCCTTGCCCTGGACCTGGCGCGCCGTCGCGACGCCGGCGCGCGCTTCCGGGCCGACGTAGAACGCGGCGCGCTGGTGCGGGTTCTCGCCGTAGCGCAATTCGAGCGCGAGCTCGCCGCCGAAGGCGCGCCACTTCGGCGCGCCGACCGTCGTCTCGCGCGCCAGCCAATTGGAAATCGCCGCGTCATAGGCGGCGGTCAGCGCGAAAGCCTTCTGCGCCAGCTCGCGGCGGAAGCCCAGCCGCGTCGCGCCGTCGTTGGCGGCGAGCTCCTCGATCAGGCGCGGATAGTCGGCGACGGCGACGACGACGGCGACGTCGGCGTGGTTCTTCGCCGCGGCGCGGATCATCGCCGGGCCGCCGATGTCGATGTTCTCCACCATTTCGTCGAACGGCGCGGCCCGCTTCAGCGCCTGCTCGAAGGGATAAAGGTTGGCCACGAGGAGATCGATCGGCGCGATGCCGTGCGCGATCATCGACGCCTGGTGCGTCGGATCGTCGCGCACCGCGAGCAGCCCGCCGTGGACGCGCGGATGCAGCGTCTTCAGCCGCCCGTCCATCATCTCGGGAAACCCGGTCGTCTCCGCGACGTCGATGACCGCGACGCCCGCCTCAGCGAGCGCCGCCGCGGTGCCGCCGGTGGAGACGATCTCGATTCCGCGAGCGGCGAGCGCTTGGCCGAGTTCGGTCAAGCCGGTCTTGTCGGAAACGGAGACGAGGGCGCGGCCGATGCGCGCGAGAGAATCGGAGGCCATCGCGGGAGCTCGCGGCACAGAATGCGTGGCGGGATCGCCGCCGCGCCATATCACGCTTCGCCGCCGATCGAAACTCGCGTCGCCGCGCCCGCGCGGGCGGCGGCGCCCTAGCCGCGCCGTTCGAGCCGCGCGGCGAAGAAGCCGTCGAGGCCGGCGAGGCGCGGATTGGCGTTCGGCAGGTGGCAGGGCAGCGTGCGCAGTTCACCCGACGGGTTGAGGCATTCGGCGAGGCCGCCGATCTCGCCCGCCGCGATCGGGACGCGCCGCACGTCGGGATTGCGGCGCATCAGCGCGGCGATCTGCCCCTCGCCCTCCTCGGGCTCGAGCGAGCAGACGCAGTAGACGATCGCGCCGCCCGGCCGGGTCAGGTCGATCGCCTTGTCGATCAGGCGGCTTTGCAGCTCGACGAGACCCAAGAGGTCGCCCGCCCGCTTGGTCCAGGCGACGTCGGGGTGGCGGCGGATCGTCCCGGTCGCCGAGCACGGCGCGTCGACCAGCGTCGCGTCGAACGGCTGGGCCTCGAACGCCATCACGTTCGCCACCATCATCTCGGCCTCGAGCCGCAGCCGGGCGAAGTTCGCCGCCAGCCGCTTCATCCGCTCGGCCGAACGGTCGACCGCGGTGACGCGCGCGCCGGCGATCGCCAGCTCGGCGCTCTTGCCGCCGGGAGCGGCGCAGAGATCGACGACGCGCATCCCCGCCTCGACCCTCAAGAGCCGCGCCGGCAGCGCCGCGGCGGCGTCCTGGACCCACCATTCGCCTTCCGCGTAGCCGTCGAGCTCGGCGATCGGGGCGTGGGTCTCGAGCCGCACCGAGCCGGTGGGAAGGACGACGCCGTTCAGCCGGCGCGCCCAGCCTTCGGGGTCGCTCTTGACGCTGACGTCGAGGGTCGGCTCGCACTGGTGCGCGAGGGCGATCGCGCGCGCCGTCGCCTCGCCGTAGGCCGCGCGCCAGCGCGCCGCCAGCCATTGCGGCGCGTCGTCGTCGAGCGGGTCGGCGGCGGCGAGAATCTCCTGCTTGGCGCGCGCGAGATTGCGCAGCACGGCGTTGACCAGCGCGGCGAACGGGGCGGCGCCGGCGTCGAGCCGCGTCGCGCGCACCGCGAGGTCGACCGCCGCGTGGTCGGGGACGTCGAGGAACAGCAATTGCGCCGCCGCCGCGATAAAGATCCATTCGAGGGCCCCGGCCTTGCGCGGCAGGCCCTTGTCGAGAAAGCGCGCGAGCGCCTTGCGGATCGTCCCCAGCCGCCGGAACGCGACGGCGACGATCGATCGCGCCAGCGCGCGGTCGCGCGCGTCGAGGCCGGCGAAGCGGTGGTCGAGGTCGGCGGCGCGCTCCTCGGAGGAACGCGCCGCGCCGAGGACGTCGGCGATCGCCTGCGCGGCGGCGAGGCGCGCGGCGAGGCCCGGCGTCGCGTCGACCGACGGCACCGGCGGACGACGCAGCCCGCGCCCGCGAAAGCCGTTGGGTCGATTTGGCTGCATGATCCGCTCGCGTGCAATCGCCGAGGCGTCGCCCCCCGCGGCACTATAGCGCCGAAAACGGCGCGCGCCGCGGCGTTCGACCGTCTTTTCGTCGAAACGTTCCAGGTTTAGATTCTCGTCGACAGGCAACGGAGGACCCGCCCATGGCGACCGCGACCCATGGCCCGCAGGGCGACGTCGGCGCCGGCGAAAGCGCGCCGGGCGACCGCAACCCCAAATTGTCGGAAGCGGCCAAGCGCGCGCTGGCGGAGGCCGAGGCGCGCCGCGCGGCCCAAGGCGCGCCGCGCCCGCGCGAAATCGGCGGCCGCGACGGTCTCGACCCGACCCGCTACGGCGACTGGGAAGTCAAAGGCATCGTCAGCGACTTCTAAAGAAGCCCGTCTCACTGCGTCATGACGACCGGCGCGCCGACGCTGACGCGGTCGTAAAGGTCGATGACGTCTTCGTTGTACATGCGGATGCAGCCGTAGGAGGCCGCCGTGCCGATCGAGGCGCGCATCGCCGCGGTGGTGCCATGGATGGCGACCTCTTCGCGGTCGAGGGTGATGGCGCGCGCGCCCATCGGATTGCGCGGCGAGCCGCCAGGGATCACGTCGGGCATTTCGGGATGGTCGCGCTTGACCACCGCGGGGGGCGTCCAGGCGGGCGCGACGTACTTGCCGGCGACGCGCGCGTAGCCGCTCCACTCCTTGCCGCGCTTCGGCACCGCGATGGGATAGGCGATGGCGGCGCGCGAATCGACGACCAGGTAGAGCTTGCGCGCGCTCTGGCTGATGACGATCGTCCCCGCCGCGTAGGACGAGGGGAAATCGACCCTCTCGCGCGCGTTGGCCGCGTCGGCGAACGCCAGCAGCGCGGCGACGGCGCAGAGCGCGCAGAGCTTTCCTCGTCCGACCGGCATTTCCCGCCTCCGCCCTCTCGCCTCGATAAGCGCGCGAAAACAATACTATAGAGGCGCTCCGGCGTCGAGGGCGGGCGATAAACGCGGTGAATCGCTTGGCAATGACGCGCTCCCCGCTTGCGGGGAAGCGGATCGGCGGAAAGCGCCGTCGCCTCACTCGCCCATCTGCAAGAGCGACCCGGCTCTGCGCGCGCTCTCGAGCAGCGCGAGGAAGGCCGCGCCTCCCGCCGCGAGCAGCGCGGCGTTGATCGCCAGGGCGTCGAGCATCAGGTCGGCGCGGAACGCGTGGCCGACGATCGCTGCGCGCAAGCCCTCGAAGACATAGGTCGGCGGCAGGCACCAGGCGACCGTTTGCAGCCAGCCGGGCAGCGTCGCCACCGGATAGTAAACGCACGCGAACGGCATCAAGAAGAACAGCACCGACCAGGCGAGCCCCTCCGCGCCGACGCCGTTGCGCACCACCAGCCCGGCGATGACGAGCCCGAGCGCCCAGCTCGTCAGCATCAGGTTGGCGAAGAAGGCGACCAGAACCAACCCTAAGCTCCAGAAATTGAAGCCGAAGAACCACAGCGCGAGCAGCGTCGCCGGGATGAGGCCGATCGTCATGCGGATGAAGCTCATCGTCATCAGCGCGGCGACGAATTCGAGCGGCCTCAACGGGCTCATCAGCAGGTTGGCGATGTTGCGCGACCACATCTCCTCGAGAAACGAGATGGAGAAGCCGAGCTGGCTGCGGAACAGCGTGTCCCACAGCAGCAGCGCGCCGATCAGCGTTCCGCCCGCCACCGCCATCGCGCCGCCTAAGCCGGTCGCGCCCGCCTGCCCGCGGATATAGGTCTGCAGGAAGCCCCAGGTCATCATCTGCACCGCCGGCCAATAGACCAGCTCGGCCCAGCGCGGCCACGACGAGCGCAGGAGATAGAGGTAGCGCGTCACCATCGCGCCGACGCGCGCGGTCGAGAAGTCGGCCGACCTCGCCCTTTCGCCGCTCACGGCCGCGCCTCGGGGTCGGCGCCGCGCGCGACGTCGAGGAACACCTCTTCGAGATTGCGCCGCCCGTAGCGCGCGATCAGCCCGTCGGGAGAGCCGTCGTCGACGATGCGGCCCTGCTTCAGCATGACGACGCGGTCGCACAGCCGCTCGACCTCGCCCATGTTGTGCGAGGCGAGCAGGATCGTCGCGCCGCGCCGGCGCTGGAAAGTCTCCAGCCGGCCGCGCACCCAGTCGGCGGTGTCGGGGTCGAGCGAGGCGGTCGGCTCGTCGAGCAGCAGCACCTCGGGCGCGTTGATCAGCGCCTTGGCGAGCGCGACGCGGGTCTTCTGCCCGGCCGAGAGGCTGCCGGAAGGCCGATCGAGCAGCGCTTCGAGGGCGAGGCTCTCGGCGAGCTCGGCGATGCGCGCGTCGAGCCGCGCGACGCCGTAGAGGCGGCCGAACACGCTGAGGTTCTGGCGCACGGTCAAGCGATGCGGCATGTCGACGTAAGGGCTCTCGAAATTCATCCGGTCGAGGACGCGGTAGCGGTCGCGCGCCATGTCGACGCCGAGCACGCTCACCGCGCCCGAGGTCGGCGCGATCAGCCCCATGACCATGCCGATGGTGGTCGTCTTGCCGGCGCCGTTGCCGCCGAGCAATGCCGTCACCGAGCCCGCGGCGACCGACAGCGACAGCGCGTCGACCGCCGTCGTCGCGCCGAACCGTTTGCAAAGCCGGCGTGTTTCGATGGCGGCGGTCAACGGGGCCTCGCGGGAAAAAGGGAAGCGCGGTTTTAGCCGCCGCGCGCCGCGATGTCACGGCGACCGCCGCGGCGTTCGCGCCCGTCGCAGAGCGGCGAGGGCCACGAGCGCTTTGGCGTTCACCGCGGCGGCAAGACCGCGAGGGCCACGTCGCCGCGCCGCCGTCAACCGGCTTCGTCGGTCCTCCGCCGGGCGCGCGGCTAGCCGCGTCGGCCCGGCGAAAGACGGGCGTCTAAAGGACGCCCGATGGCCGGCGCGAAACGTCCTTGACGCCGAGCACGGTTCAGGCGCCCGCGGCCACGCAAGAAAAGAAAGAAAACCGGTCCGTCGGTCCCGCTTGCCAAACAGCCCTGCGGCGGCGGAGAAGAGGCGCGCCCGCGCCGAG
>Ga0326728_10010827_pt1 | contig 21152 bp, 20 predicted proteins | sample MB3enrmetagenome_FD_207602 | JGI IMG/M metagenome (GOLD analysis project Ga0326728, IMG submission 207602) | Lab enriched peat soil microbial communities from McLean, Ithaca, NY, United States - MB31MN | ecosystem: Environmental > Terrestrial > Soil > Wetlands > Peat | place: USA: New York... | reverse complement strand
GATGCCGAACACTTCCTGCACAATCATCTCGCCAGCGTCGCTTCGCTCCGACTGCTGTTCAGCTTCCTCCGGAACGCCGTTCGGCTTCCCTCCGGATTAGGCGTTCGCCTTCAGCGGAATCCCCAGTGAGTTTTCACGTGAGTCGTATCCGCGCCGCGTGGCCCATTTTTTTCGACGTTCTTTCGCCCCGATGCCTTTCCCTTTTGGCGACTGCCAAATGTCTGCTCGGCAAGTTGAAGGAAACTCCAAAATCTACTGGCCGACCAAGACCCGTTCCCGTCTCCTGTCCTTGCTGATCTGGGAGTGAGCTGGGAAGAATTTCGCGAATCTATTTGGCGAGAAAGCCACTCTGGACAGCAACCCCGCCCTGCGCCATAATGCTCGGCTGTTAAGCAGCGTCCTACAACCGCAACAGCATGGATCATGAGGACAAACCCCGCGATAATAAGGCTGAGGCAAAGGGTTTTGCCTCGATCGCCAAAGCTATTCATGACCACGCCGCAGCGACCCGCCCAGAATCCAGTGAGAAACTCGATAATCGCCAACGAAAGCAAAACAAGATCCAGAAAGCCGCTGTCGCGATCCAGATCGCCGCTGTCGTGGTGGCCGGTATTTATGTTGGATTGACTCTGCTGCTCTGGCGAGCGACGAAAGCCGCTGTCAACCTCACTCGTGAACAAGTACATACTGGTCAAAGGGCTTACATTATCGTTGAGCATCCAACTTTTACCCAGCCGCTCGCTGTCAACCAACAGATTAAGATTACGATTGAAATCAGAAACACCGGGCAAACTCCGGCACTCCAAATGCGATCGATCGCTGTAGTTGATGTGCTCATGGATGAGCCAGGAACCGTCACCTATGCCACGCCCGAGACAGTATCTAATCTCGGAGCGGGGCAGACTGGCAAGGCTCACGCTGGGCGAGTCAATCGCCTCACCGATGATGAATTTAATCAAATTACGTCGAAAGATGAATTTTCGATGGATGGAACTAATACTGTCCTGACGATCACGCGACATAAACACGTCTATGTTTATGGGAAAATCACGTACAAAGACGTGTTTGGGGGAGACGGCGAAACGGAGTTTTGTACCGTGTATATTGCGTCGGAAGGTCCCGAGGGCAGCTTCGTTGGCTGCAAGTCCCATCACTCCATAAAGTGAGACCGCCGTTGCAACGCTCAATTTAGGACACCACCCCATTCTTTCGCTCCAAGTCGCCCGTAAATTCTCGCGCCGTCTTCCGTCGCGATGCCCTATGTCTGGCCATTTTGCGGCTGCTCTGCTAGGCTCTCGCGCATGACTTGGCCAGACCCACTTAGCCTTGCAGCCGACGTGATTACAATCATCGGACTGCCCACGCTCGCATGGAGCACCTTGCGGCTCTGGTGTGAGTTTAAGAAAGAGCGAGCGGAAGCGATTGAGCGAAGAGCAGAAGAAGAACGGCGGGAAATAGTTAGTGTCGGGTGCCTCGAATTTTCCGACGAAAGAGCCGCAATCAACTTGGTTCCTTTGGAGAAGGTCACTGCCTTCCCACGGCCAGGCGATATTGTTTTCCTGCCGGGCGAAACACGGGAGGGGCGAAATTGGGGCGGAGGAACGTACGAAGTGGAAAGGGTGAGTTTCTCGTTTCTCGAAGCTCCGGAGATCGATCAACCCTGCCCGGCGGTGCCTTCAAAGGTGATTGCCCATGTACGGAAACGAGTGCGTCAATGAGCCGTGCGTCGCGACCTTCTGCGGAGCAAACATGAAAAAAGTTTTTGCGCCTTTGCTGCCCCAACAGTTAAATCAAGTGGAGGTATCGGGATGTCGTTCACAAAGTCTTTTAAGAAGACGAAGATGAAACTGAATACCCGTCTTGGGAGCAAACCGAAGAAGAGCCTCAGTCTTGGGAACGGAGGATTGCAACCTGATTTGCCCAGCGAACCGAGCCAGCGCCGAGCAAAGAAAGGGGAGAAACGCTCGCCCGCGCGAAAGCGCATGAGATAACCCTTTTCTTCCCTCGCTGGCAGTGTGTTGCTCTTGCGACGCGAGGGCGAAGCTTGCGCGGCAAGGCGGCCCGCTCCGGGGGATCAAAACTTACCCTTTGCGAGACGGGGGGGGCTTTAATCCTTCAACTCGATATTGCTTCTCACGCTGCGTCTACTTCGGCAACCTGCCCGGATCAAGGTACTTCGGCGGCGCATTGCGCTCGTTGTTGCTCAGGCCGTCACTTTTAATGTTCTGTAGCTCCCACAGAATATCTTCCAAGAGCCGAATAACTTTGTCGCCCTGAGCTTCGGTCATTGGCGAATCTGCCATAAATTCCCCTTCCTTGTTTGCGTCCGGGAAAAATTGTAACCAAAAGAGTCGGCAAACGGAGAATCTACCCAAGGACGAACGGCAGCACATTAAAACCTGCTTTGGAGTAGCTAACCGGCTGCCCGGTAGTGGTGCAGTTTGGTTTTCCACAGGTCGGGGGTACAATCCTGTGACTCCCTTTGCACCGTTTTGTATCGCAGTTAGTTCGGTGCATCTGCGCAAGGGTAGCCGGAGGGGTGCGCAATGGCTGATAGCCGCAACCTGCTTTCCTCGCTCTTGCAGACACAAAACTGGCTACGAAATGGTGCGGATCGGGCATGGAAGCATTACCACTTGGGTTGGGCGCTTTGCACTGTGTTTGCAGGTCTATGGGTTTACTGGCACCTCTGTGTTCCTTCTCCAGGAAAGGCGGTCGCAATGTTGGCCGTTGTGGCTGCCGTCATGAGCATCCGTGATCTTAGCGGCTTTGCGAAGGTGTGTTGGGTGGTGCTTCTTTTTGGATTCCTGCTTATTGAGGTTAAGTCTATTGATAATGATCGTGCTGAGCACGATCGGAGACAGGCTGAACTAATAAAAGAGGAGCGTGAACACTTTGGCGAGATTGGTCGCGGGATTGAGACGGCGATTCAGAAGAGCGATGAGCATTTTACCGCTACCATGAAAAAAAGCGATGCCTTGGTGAGCGCAAGTACAAGGGCGGTTGAGATGTCGAGCAAGAGCCTTGGAGAGATCACCGGAGGTAAAAGTTTTGCAGTTGTGATTCCCGTTCTTGCCACACCCATCCACAATGGAATGGAATTTCCCCTGAGTGTTTCTGTACAGGGAAGGTATCCGCTTAGCGACGTGTGGATCCAGCGTGTTGATATTGACCCCTCGGTAATAACCAGACAACAAGCCGAAGCCTTTTTTGAAAATAGAGATGCGTGGGGACCACGGAGCCATATCGGTGTACTCCCACTTAGAACCGGACCTATACTCTCGCTCACAATAAGCCCTAAGGCAGATAAAGAGAACGTCTTTCTTTTCACAGTAGATGCTAGGAACGGCGCGACTTCGGAAAAACTTAAGGTGCGCAAAAATCCTAACACTGGTATATGGGAATACTCCTTAGATGTGACGGACGGTGAAGGAAAGCTGTTGCTGTCTCAACCGTGGGCTGGGTCGGTAAGTTTAGGCAGGTCATCGAGTCAGAAAAGGTAGTTGTTGAACTAATCGGCTCCTCATAGTCAATTAATACTGCGCAGAAGAACTTCATTGTGCGCTGGAGCTACAAAACGAGGTCACCGACGATAACGCCCGCGAGCAGCCCCCAGCATACATTTGGGTCTAGATTCTGTGCCCCATGTCGCGGGCAATCCGCTTGATCTTAGCGGAGACCATTGCGGATGCCAGGCGAGCGGCAGAGGCCGGATCGGAGATCCCCCGAATATTCTGCGTGATGCCGCCCAGGTGCAATCCTCCCGCGCCTTGCCCACCAGCCCAGACCCTACATTTTTATTGTTGTTGGTGACGCAGCTCACGCCTCAATTGTGATAAGGAAGGGGAGGGTAGTTTTAGGGCGGCTCTGTCCCGCATGGGCCTTGCGCTCCCGCACGCGCTCGCGCGCCCCTGCGCCTCTGCCCCACGCTTCCACCCGTGAGCGCCCGGTGCATTTTGGCTGTGTCTCACCCCGCGTCGCTTCGCATCGCATCCCGGCGCGCGCGGGCGGCGGCCCCACCGATTTTTTCGGTTGCACAGAAATTGGTGCAGGTCGAGGAAGGGGTGGGGGTGTAGCAAAATCCCCTCAGGTCATAGTACCCCTCCCGCCGTTTGACCTGCATTTCCGCGGCCATGTACACTGCAAAGAAGCCTGATTTTGAGCGTAGTGGGGCGGTTAGCTCAGTTGGTTAGAGCGCGTGCCTTACAAGCACGAGGTCGAAGGTTCGAGTCCTTCACTGCCCACCATTCCAGAGAGTTCTCAGTTCCCGGTTCTCAGTTCTCAGTAAAACAGCAACAAGCGACAAGCCAAGGCTCTACGCCATTAATGGGGGCAGCTTCTCAACTTCGAATCGGCACGCATCGCAGATGCACCCGGTGAATGGGCCAGCAAAGCGCGTAAATTGTTTTTTCCCCAGCCGACCGATAGCGGCTGGAAGGCCTGCCGGCCAGGAAGTGAGAAAGCCTCAGCGGATTTCAGAACATCAAACGACAGCGTAGAAAGAGCTGTTTCTTGACAAGAAGGGAAGCGAGATGAATCTAAGCCGATCGATCCGTTGGTGTGTGTTCGTACTGGCAATGCTTGCGGCCTCGGTTGCCGGGTTTGCCCAGGTCCGTATCACTGTATCGTTCGGGCCGCCTGCCTTGCCGGTCTATGAGCAACCGCTGTGTCCTGGTGACGGCTACCTGTGGACCCCCGGATACTGGGCCTGGGATCCGGATGCCGGCAGCTATTACTGGGTTCCTGGCACTTGGGTGGAGGCGCCCGAGGTGGGCTACCTTTGGACCCCGCCGTGGTGGGGTTGGGAAGGCGGCTTGTATGTTTTCCATCCCGGTTGGTGGGGACCACACGTGGGCTTCTATGGCGGCATCAATTACGGTTTTGGATATTTCGGCAGCGGTTTCTGGGGAGGGCGCTGGCAAGGCGGACACTTTTTCTACAACCGCGAAGTGGCCAATATCAACGTGGTCAACATCCGCAACGTGTACAACGAGCACGTCACGATTGTGAATAACAGCCGGGTTGCCTTTAACGGCGGCAATGGCGGAATCCAGGCCCGCCCCACGGCACAGGAAGAGCAATGGGCGAACGAGCGCCACGTCGGCCCCGTTACCGCGCAAACCCAGCATGTGAATGAAGCGCGCGCGAATTCCCAACTTCGCGCCTCAGTCAACCGCGGCAAGCCTCCGATTGCCGCAACCGATCGTCCCGGTAACTTCAAGAGCAACGTGATTGCCGCTCGCGCGGCCGGCGGCGAGTACCGCCCCGAAGAGCATGAAGCGCACCCCGGCGCTGGTGGCGCTTCTGCGCCGCCTGCCGTCCATCCCAGGGACCTGCCGGCGGCGCGGATGGAAAAACCGAACACGGGAAATCCCAAGCTCGATCAAAAGTATCAGAAGCAGCAGGACAAGCTGCAGGCGAAGCAGGAAAAAGAACGCCAGAATCTCCAGCGGCAACAGGACAGGGAGCACCAGCAGTTAGCCCGGCAGAATGCCAGTGCGGAAAAACAACAGCAGTTGGAACCGAAGCACCAGCAGCAGACCCAGGCTATGGCCCAACGGCACCAGCAGCAGCGACAGCAGCTTTCGGCTCGGCAGGCTCCGCGGGAGGAGAAGCGGTAAGGCGCTGTCATGGGTCCCAATCGAAAAAGAGCTGCAGCGTTACCGATGAGAACCGGGAACCGGGAACTGGCAAGCATCAAGCCGCGAGCGACACGCTAGATACAGCCGTCCCGGATACTGAGAACCGGGAACCGGGAACTGAGAACTCTCTGGAGACTGGAAACTCAGTGAGTCTTTACACTCACCGGTTAGTCGCGGCTACGGGCAAAAAGCTGAGGCGCCCGGTCAGCTGGCCTTCTTCGCCTCTTCTGGAACCTTCGGTTTAGGTGCTTGGCCCTCTGCCTTCTTCACCGTTTTGATGAGATCCTCGATCATCGTACCTGTGAACACGAGCGGGCCAGACAATCCCTCCCGACTGGCTTGGCGCCGATCCAGCACTCGCGGCCGCTTTTTTTTGGGGAAGGCTCGCATATTCAAACTCCGGCGGCTTACACCTCTCAATTCTTAGATGCTTAGTGTACGGTCCAGTAGCTCGGCAATTTGAAGTGAAATAGTAGGAATCAAGGTAAACAACAGCACTTGGCAAAACCACAAGGCAGCTCTTGGCTCTTGGTCTTCGGCCGTTGGCAAAACAAAGGCCAGCAACCAGCAACCGGCAGCAAGCCACAAGCTGCAAGCCACAAGCTGCAAGCCAGAGGCGGCGGCTTTTCACTTCTTGGCTCTGGGCGGCAGCGTCACCAGCAGCAATCCGCTGCCGGTGAACACCTGCACATCGCCTTTCGCTGCCAGAACGATCTGCCCGATGGGAGGATTCCATCCCGGATTTACGATGTGCAAATCGGTAAACCCGAAGGCCCCGCAAGCGGTAGTGGCGAACACCCACAAAGCCTGTTCCCGGTCATTGCCGGCAGGACATGCGGAAGGCCTGAATCTCCCGATCACCCCATGCCACACCGGCTCGCCAACAATCTGGTTCCCGGCCATCACATGACCGCCTCCCCGATAGACCGCTTCCGGGCCTCCGATTTGCACCGTCGTCCAGTTCGCGGGGTAGTTGAAGCCCCAACCACCTACCCATTCCGGCTGTTCTGCGCTCTCGACTTCGGGCACGGAGGCGATTGCCCGCAGTGCGGTCGTAACCGGGAAATCGCCCTTCTTCGTGTGCACCCGATCGAAGTTCAAAGCCAATTCGGAACCGGAACCGGACGCCGCAGGGTGCACCTCTATTACCTGTCCTCGGACTTGAGATCCTTCACGAATACGCTTGCCGGAGGGCAGCGGCACATCTTGGGCGAGCCTGCCGGCAATTGGCTGGCCCGGCTTGATCTTGGCAGCATCCAGTTTGGAAGAGAGGAGAACGGGCAGAGCTGTCCCGGGCGGTATCTCTTGAGCGAACGCTATCCCCGCCGAGACGAGCAGGACGGCGAAAATTTTTAGCGTAGTCATAAGCAATCGGCGCCGCCACCTTTGGTGGGCGCCTGACCAATTGTAGCTGGATTGAACCAGCAACAAGCGACAAGCCCAAAAGGCAGCTCTTGGCCCTTGGTCGTTGGCTCTTGGCAAAACAGAACCAGCAACAAGCAGCAAGCCACAAGCCAGAGGCAAAACCAGCAACAAGCAGCAAGCCGCAAGCTGCAAGCCAGATACTGAGAACCGAGAACCACTTTTAGAGACCGTTTCCCGTTCCCCGTTTCCCGACCGAACAAACCCGTGAACCCGTTTCCCGTTCCCTGTTTCCGGAAAAACAGCAACCAGCGACAAGCCATTCACTTACGCGGCATTCGTTCGGGGCGTTTGGTCAGAGTTGGCAGGGCCGGCCTAACGCCCAACGAGGGACCGCCACCCGAATCCTCATCTACCCTGATCGCGCATCGGGGATACCTGACTGATGGGCGTGAGCGGTGTCGGAGGAAGATTGTTTTCATCCCTGGCTGGTTTGCCTACACCCTGATTCTGTCCAGCCGTTTGTCGCGAATCCAGCACGTTGCGCACTTTCGCCCCCAGCACATCCAAGGAAAATGGCTTCTGGAGAAATGCCACTCCTGGTTGAAGAACGCCATGGTTAACAATTGCGTCGTCCGTGTATCCGGACATAAACAGCACGGCCATGCCTTCGCGAGATGATAGTTCCCGTGCAAGCTCGGGACCGCTCATTTTAGGCATGATCACGTCGGTGAGCAGCAAGTGAATCCCACCGCTGTGCCGCGCCGCGACTTCCAGTGCCTCCTGGCCGTTGGCGGCTTCCAGAACCTCATATCCGTTTTCCCGAAGATAGTCGTGTACGGCCTCTCTGAGGGAGTCCTCGTCCTCAACCAGCAGAATCGTTTCGCCGCGGCCCTCATTTCGCGAAGTTTGCAGAGGAACTGCGGCAGTGGAAGATTCCTCGCTCTGGGGAAAGTACAGCTTGAAGCAAGACCCTCTGCCCACTTCGCTGTACACCCATATGTATCCCCCGCTCTGCTTGACGATTCCGTATACCGTGGCCAGGCCCAAACCGGTCCCTTTGCCATTTTCCTTGGTGGTAAAGAACGGCTCGAAAACTCGCTCCTGGACGTCTTTGGTCATTCCGATCCCAGTATCGGAGACAGCGATCATCACATATCTGCCGGGCAAAAAACCCGCATGGCAGGATGCGGTCTGTGCATCCACTATCACGTTCCGGGTTTCAATGGTGAGCTTGCCACCTTTCGGCATTGCGTCCCGTGCGTTGACACCTAAATTCATCAGGACCTGTGTCATCTGGCCGGGATCGGCCAGGACCGACCAGAGCGGATTGCCGGGCAGAAAAACCAGTTCGACATCTTCGCCGATCATTCGCTTGAGCATCTTGGCGATGTCGTCGACGAAGACATTTACATCCAGGACCTGCGGGGAAAGCACTTGTTTACGGCTAAACGCCAGCATCTGCTGGGTGAGAGAAGCAGCCCGGGCCGCTGCCTTGAGCACCTGCTGGGTATTTTTGCGTAGCCGGTCGCCGGGGGCAAGTTTCGCCTCCAGCATTTCGGTATAGCTGCTGATCACCATCAGCAGATTGTTGAAGTCATGGGCTACGCCGCCGGTCAGTCTCCCCAGGGATTCCAGCTTTTGTGCCTGCCTTAACTGCTCTTCCAATTCTTGTGCCTTTTTGACTTGAGTCAAATCGCGGACAATCGACGACATCCCCACGATATGGCCCGACTCATCCCAGATTGGAGAAATCGTAAGGGATATGGGCTTTCGTTCTCCCAACTTGGTGATGCGAAACGTTTCATAGCCCTCCAAGCCCTTACCGCTTTCAACGGCTGGCCGAATTTCGGCTTCCCGTTCGTGTTTGCGATCTTCGGGAATAAGAATCTGAACGTTTCGTCCCACGATGTCCTGGGCGGAATAGCCGAAGAGTCGTTCCGCACCCCGATTCCAGCTCAATATCCGGCCATCAAGGGTCACGGACAGAACCGCCTCATGCGTTGTCTCCACGATCTGGGCCAGCCGTTTTAAGCGGTTGGCCGTAGCTTTCGCCAATTGGGACTCGTCTTCCAACAGGGCGACGATCATTCCCAAGGCAACTACTATCTTGGGCAAGTTCCAGGTATGGGGAGAAAAGGTGAGCGTCGGACAAAACCGCTGCACGAAATCGATTACCGCAAATACCAAACCCCAGGAAACAAATCCCGCGCAGCTGATGACTACCCCAGGGGTAACGCGGCGATAGGAGTACCAGAACAGCATGCCGCATAAACAAAAGAGGGCCGCCAGCATGGCAAACATCCCACTGACAAAGTGCCCGTGCCAAGTTCCGTAAAACCCCCAAACAACAAACGGGACCTCCAGCGCCGCAACCTGCAATGCGCGCAGGCTCTTAGGCTGGGCTACGCCGGCACGGTACGCCATGAAGGCTATGCCGGCAAAAAACACCAGCATGCAAGCGAAATAAAACGCCCGATTCTGGCCCCGCAAGGCAATCGCCAGCGTGTAAGCCAGGGCGGGAACGGCGAACAACCCTAAAGCGCACAACCATCGTGAGCGAAACTCCACGGCGGCAGTTAGCAAGACGACAAGCAATATTCCCGAGAAGTAAAGTGTCCCGCGCGTCAAGATAATCAAGACAGGCTGCGAAAGCAGTGCGGCTGACGCTAAAAGTACGAAATGTACCCAAATCACACACCAGGTCGCCACCCAAAGGCGCATCGATGCACTGCGGTTTCGTCCCAAAAGACGAAACAGCACCACCAGTAACGTCATGAGGAGGATTTCAGGTGCATTGACCAGCAGTGGTTGCATTCCCCATCTCCGGCTAGGTGGCAGGGACTCCTTTCAGTTCATATCGGCAGCGGTGAACAAAGGCTTTAACCGGCTGACCAGAGGCAAGAACAGCAACAAGCGACAAGCCACAAGCGACAAGCCAGAGGCGAAGCCCAGCAACAAGCATCAAGCCGCAAGCGGCAAGCTGGCGGCGGCGAAGCCCACTGCGAACCGAGAACCGGGAACTGCCAAAGGCAGCAACAAGCATCAAGCTACAAGCAACAAGCTGGCGGCGGCGAAGCCCACTGAGAACCACTTTCAGAACCCGTTTCCGGTTTCCAGTTTCCGGCTTCCCGACCGGGAGCGAGTTTCCCCGTTTCCGGCGAAACCAGCAACAAGCTACAAGCAGCAAGCTAGTGTAGTGCGTCAAAAATAAGAGCATTGCAGACGAACCCCGCGAAGCGGGGGAAAGATCGTAGCCCATGGCGTGAGCCATGGGTTTGCGGCGGGAAATCCCAAGAGCCCGCAACGCGGGCGAAAGAAGCTCGACCGATGCTGTCGCCCCCTCCGGGGGCTCGCGGTCCTGGGTGCCTTACACCCACAGCTCGCGCAGTGGACTATCCCGCTCAGCGGGACCGCCGCCCTCGGCGGCTAACTCAAAACTGCCCATCTCTTTGACGCACTACACTAGCCGCGGCGAAGCCCACTGAGAACTGAGAACCGGGAACCGGGAACTGAGAACTTTCTGGAAACTGGAAACTTTCCTTTGCGTAAGTGATTGAGGGACAAGCTTTTGGGGGGATTTTGCCGCTCAGAGCGGCTTTACACTCACCGGTTAGTCGCGGCTACCGGTAAAAAGCTTAGGCGGTCGATTTTCACGCCGATCCCATACTGCCGGCCCACCTCTTCTTCCACCCGGACGATTTTCCCGTGGCAGCAGGCCCATTGTTCTTCGCCGCCGGTAATTTCCGGGGGCAAGACCATCACCAACTCGATCGGCGAACCCGGCTCGATCTGGGCGTCGCAGTAGAAGAAGACGCCGCCCGTGCTGACGTCCCGCGTGGCGCACTTGTACTCCGCGCCATCCCGGGTCTTAATGGTTACGAGCGCTTCCAGGGAAAAGCGTTTGGAACGGCGGCGTTCGGTTTGTGGCGTGGTGGACCCCATTGTCGGCGACGCATACCTCTGCGGGCATTGTACCTGGAGCAGGGAACCAGTTTCCAGTTTCCAGAACCCCAGAAAACAGTTTCCGGTTTCCAGTTTCCGGTTTCCAGAGCCTCCAGAGAGCGAGTTTCCCGGTCCCCCATTTCCAGAAACGCCTTCGGGTTTGGAAACCGGACATTGGAAATCGGTAACTTGTTCACTGGCCGAAGCTTCCAGTTCCGCAGAGAGTTCATGGGTTCGGCTCTGGAAACTGGAAACCGGAAACTCGAAACTAGACCAGAAGCAGCAACGGTTCTTCCAGCCGCTCTATTATCTTCTCGAAGAACCTTGCCCCCTGCGCGCCGTCTGTGCTGCGATGATCTATGGTAAGGCCCAGGGAGACCGTGGGCGTCATGGCTACCTGGCCGTCGCGCAGGGTTAGCGTCTGGCGGATACGGCCTACCGAGAGAATGCCGGTTTCGGGTGGATTCAGGATTGCCACGAACTGGTCTACCCGGAACATTCCCAGGTTGGAGACGGTAAACGTTCCCCCGCTCAGCTCGTCCTGGGAGAGGGTGCCGTTGCGGGCGCTCTCGGCCAGGCGGCTGCGTTCGGCCGATATTTGCGAAACCGATTTGCTATCGGCGTCGCGGACTACCGGAACCACCAGGCCTTCCTCCAGCGCCGCGGCAAACCCGACGTTGACCGCCGCTTTCTGGGTGACGCCATTGGGGCTATAGCTGGCGTTCATGAACGGACATTCCCGCAACGCCAGGGCTACGGCCTTGATGATGAAGTCCGTGTAGCTGAGGGAGACCGGCTTGTCCGCCAGCCCCTGGTTGATCTTTTCGCGCAACTCGACCAGGGCGGCGAAGCTGACGTCGGCTCCCATCCAGAATTGGGGCGCCTCGCGGGTGCTGAACGTCATGCGCTCGGCAATGGCGCGGCGCATACGGCTGAGCGGAATTACCCGGTCAGCCGAGGCAATCTCGCCGCTGATTGCCGCAGATTTACGCGGATCTGAAGAAAGCCCGGAAGTCTGCGGCGGGAACGTTGGCGGCGCCGGCGTGGCGGGTGGCTGGGCGGCTTGCTTGCTTGCCAGGTATTGCCGCACGTCCGCCTGGTTTACGGCTCCGTCCAGTCCGGTGCCGGTCAAGCCGTACAGCGCGTCCGGGGAAAGGCCCGCGGAGGCCGCCACTTTGCGCGCTAGCGGGGAGATCCGGCGGCGCGCTCCGGGTGCGCCGTCGCCATTGGTTTTGCCGGCTGGCGGCATGGGGGCCGCCGGGCTTGCGGGTTGGGCTGCGGCGGGCGACGGCACGGCTGCGGAGATATTGTCTTCAGCCTCGGCGATAATCGCCACCACCTCGGTCACTTTCGCCACGCTCCCGGTGGGGACCAGTATCTTGCGCAAGATTCCGGCGGCGTACGACTCCACGTCCATGGTGGCTTTATCGGTCTCGATCTCGAACAGGGGCTCGCCCTTGGCCACCCGGTCGCCCTCTTTCTTCAGCCAGGCGGTGATCTTGCCTTCCAGCGTGGTTTCGCCCACCTGCGGCATTACAATCTGCGTTACCATCATCATCCTCACAGAAGTCACAAGTAACCGGTAACAAGTAACAAGTACCAAGTAACAAGAACTGGTTCAAAAATGTCTTTCGGAAGGGCACGGCTTTCAGCCCGGCGCTTCTACCTCTTGCAACCTGCAGGAGCAAGAAATCCCTACCCCCAAACGTCTGTCATTCTGAGTCCCGCGCCCGCGACGGCATAGACAGTTGCCACACCGCCAGGGCGCGGGGCGAAGAACCTATGTATTTCGGCCCTATCTGCCGTGGCCATTTCTGAGCGACCAAGAGATCAGGGTCACACCTTCCAGGTCCGGACTTTTTCAGCAGCCTCTTTAGCCGTGCCGCTGAAAACCGTCATTTATGCGGCTTTAGCCGCTGAGGGTCGACGCCCAGGTCCGCATTCTCCCATTTTTGAAACCAGTTCAAACAACAAGCCGCAAGTAAGAAAAAGGAACCACTACATCCTGACGATTGCGCGGAGTTTTTCCGCGATCAGGTCGGTATTGGGCACCACCGCGTCTTCCAGTGGAGGACTGAACGGCATGGGCGTCTCCCAACTGCCTATGCGCACGATGGGACAGTCGAGGTCGTACAGGCCCTTTTCGGCCACGGTGGCGGCGATTTCGGCCCCGAATCCGGCAAATACCGGAGCCTCCTGCGCGATTATCAGGCGATGGGTTTTGGCCACCGACTGCAGGATGGCGTCCGTGTCCAGCGGCCGGATGGAGCGCAGGTCGATGACTTCGACGTCGATCCCTTCGGCCTGGACCCGCTGCGCCGCTTCCAGCGACTTCTTCACCATGATGGAAGTGGCGACCACGGTGACATCCTTGCCCGCTCGTTTGACTTCGGCTTTGCCGATGGGCACCAGGTAATCGCCTTCGAGAACCGGGCCGCTGTCGTTGTAAAGCAGCTTGTGCTCGATCACGATTACCGGGCTGTCGTCCCGGATGGCGCTCTTCAGCAGGCCCTTGGCGTTAGCCGGGTCTGCCGACATCACCACTTTGAGCCCGGGGACATGGGCAAACCAGGCTTCAAAGCTCTGCGAATGCTGCGCGGCCGCGCGGCGTCCCATGCCGTGGGGGGTGCGCAGCACCATGGGAACCTTCAGCTTGCCGCCGCTCATGTAATGCATCTTGGCGGCCTGGTTCACCAGCTGGTCCATGGCGATGGTGCAGAAATCCATGTACATGATTTCTCCCACCGGCCGGGTTCCCACCATGGCCGCGCCCACCGCCGCGCCGGCGATGGCCGCCTCGGAAATGGGCGTATCGTGCACGCGCTTTTCGCCGAACTCTTCGATCATGCCGGTGGTGACGCCGAAGCAGCCACCGTATTTGCCGACATCCTCGCCGAACAAAAAGACCGTCGGATCCCGGCGCATCTCTTCCTGTAAAGCTTCCCGGACTGCAACTCTATATGTCAGTTCCCGCATGATCTCTCACTCTCCCGTCTTCGAGGCGTAAACATGTTCCAGCGCAGCCGATATCGGCGGCAGGGGACTGTTCTGGGCAAATTTCACGGCGTCTTCGATTTCCTGGTAAATGGCGGCGCGCGTCTGGTCGAGCTGTTTGGCTTCCACTCCCAGGCCCAGCAACACCTGCTTCAGCCGGTCGATGGGGCACTTGGCCATCCAGGCGGCAATCTCTTCGGCGGAGCGGTACTTGGCGCCGCGGTTGGGATCGCCTTCATGATGGCCGCGCCAGCGATAGGTCTTGCACTCGATCAGGCTGGGTCCGCCCCCGGCGCGGGCCAGGGCCACCGCTTCCTTGATGGCCTCATAGACCGCCAGAACGTCGTTGCCGTCGATCACTTTCCCCGGCATGTTGTAGCCGGCGGCGCGGACGGCGATATCCTTGATCGCTTGATGGTGCGCCTGGGATACCGATATACCGTAGCCATTGTTCTCGCACACGTAGACGACCGGCAGCTTCCAGGCCGAAGCCAGGTTGGCGCTCTCGTGGAAAGCGCCCTGGTTGCTGGCGCCGTCGCCGAAGAAGCAGCACACCACCTGGTCCGTGCCCTTGATCTGGATGCCGGCCCCGGCGCCGGCGGCAATGGGAAACCCGCCGCCGACAATGCCATTGGCGCCGAGAATGCCCTTATCGAAGTCGGCAATGTGCATCGACCCGCCCTTGCCGCCGCAATAACCGGTGGTGCGGCCGAACAGTTCGGCCATCATCTTGTCCACGCTCGCCCCTTTGGCGATGCAATGGCCGTGGCCGCGATGATTGCTGGTGATGTAGTCGTCGGTGCGTAGAGCGCTGCAGGTGCCTACGGGCACCGCTTCTTCGCCGATCGACAGATGGGCCAGCCCGGGCATGGTCCCGCGCGCGAACATCTCCACCAACTTCTCTTCGAACGCCCGGATGTGCAGCATCAGGTTGTACATCTTCAGCAGGAGTTCGAGCGGATAGGGTTCTTGCGCGGACGGCTTCTTGCCTTTGGCGCCGGCAGCCTTGGAAGTTGCGGCAGATACTGCGCTGGTTGACATCCGTACCCCCCTGTGGGTTGATTCAAATTACAAAAGCTCTAAGATCCGTTTCCCGTTACCCGTTTCCCGTTACTCGTTTCCCGTCAGCAGGGAACAACGAGTTTCCGGTTTCTAGTCAGTTCTCAGTTCCCAGTTCTCGGTTCTCAGTTCGCCAGCTACTCGCTTCCAGCGCAACCCGCGGGAAACGGGGAACGGGCAACGTTCTTTACTCCAGCCCGCGGGAAACGGGGAACGGGCAACGTTCTAGCTTGAGGCGGCTTTTGCCGACTTTCCGACTATAGTCGCCTGCAAGGCCACTCCCGCCTTCACCGTTTCCGGCAGGAAGAACAGGCCGACCAGGGCCAGCATGTCATACACAATGGTGGTGCCCAAGCCAAAGCCCAGTCCCCGGGTTTGCGCCACCACGCCAATCAGGTAAGGCGCCATCATCGCGGGCAGGCGGCCGCAGTTGAAGATCAGGCTGGTAGCCGTCGCCCGCGCCTTGGTGGGGAAGAGTTCGGAGATAAAGGCGCCGAAGATCCCGAAGAAGCCGTAGGTGATAAAGCCGAAAACCGGCCCGAAATACAACAAGGCCTGAAGATTGTCGATCATCACGTAGATCAGGGTGGCCACAATCGCCCCGGACATGCCGACGGTGAAGGCAAAGCGGCGGCTCTTGACGTCGGCCAGCCAGCCGAAAAACTGGTAGCCCAGGAAGGCGCCCAGATTCAAGATGATGATGAAGCTGCCGGTCCGGGCGATGTTCAGGCCTTTGGTCTTCGCCAGGTAGGTGGGCAGCCAGGTCGCCGCGCCCTGGTAAGCCATCAGGGCGCCGGCCGCCAGCACGATGGCCAGCAGGGTCAGGCGGATATATTGCCGGGAGAACAGCGTAGCCAGCGGGAACTTGCTGTCGGCATCGCCCGCTCCTCCTTCCGCCCGCCGCTTCTTCGCTTCCAGCCAAAGCTCCGGCTCGGGAACCGAGAGCCGGACTATGATCGCGATGAAAGCGGGGATGACCCCCACCCAGAACAGGCCCCGCCAGCCATACGAGGGAGTAACAAAAATGAAAGCCACGGCGGCCAGGCCGTAACCCAGCGGCCACCCGCTGTGCACCAGGCAGGTCGCCTTGGCGCGATGCCGGTCCGGCCAATACTCCGATACCAGGGCCGCGCCCACTCCCCATTCGCCGCCTAGGCCGATGCCCGTCAACGTACGCAGAATCAGTAGTTGCTCATAGGATTGGGCGAAACCGCAGGCCGCGGTGAATATCCCGTACCAGATCATGGTGAACATCAGCATTTTGACGCGGCCGAAATAGTCCGCCAGGACGCCGCTGAATATTCCGCCGACAAAGGCGCCGGCCAAGGTCATGGTGGCGAGCAAACCGAGCTGAGGCAGGCTGGAGTTGAAGCTGTTCTTGATGAGCGGCAGGGCCAGGGCCAGCATCATCCAGTCCATGGCGTCGAGCATCCAGCCCGCCATGGCTCCGCCCAGGCTCAACCATTGCTTTCGCATATCTTCCTTATCGACTGTTGCAGAAGAATTTCCGGCGGCCGATGTCATTTTTCGTTCTCCCTTTCCAAGTCCGCAATTCGAGGCAAAATTCCGCTCCGGACCGGCTGCGATGAGCGAACGATCTTATCCTTCATCGTGTGTGGCGCACCATGTTCTCGCGGCAGTATTTGCGGATATCATCACACCGTTCCAGGAAATTGCAAGCGGAAATTTGGCGGATCGGCCTGCGCCGTGAAGGGATTAAGTGAAGTAATTAGCACCTTTTATGGCAGTTTGGCCGGTTCGGTGTAAGCCGCGCCATCCAAAGGCAGTCTCAGGTTTTTTCTGGAAACCGGAACGGGAAACCGGAAACCGTAAAAGCTCAACTGAGACCCGGGAACAGCGTAGCCCCTGAAAGGGGCGGCAGAACGTAGCCCACGGCGTAAGCCGTGGGAAGAAAAAGGGAATTGCGATGCTAGCCCGCGAAGCGGGCGTAAGAAATGTCGTACATCGGTCGCCCAAGCCTCAAACCGACCGGGTTTTTCCTGAGCTGAGTTGGACCCAGTTTGGCCGACGACCGACGACCGAGAGCCGACGACTCTTCCTGTTTTGCTGGCCCAGAGCCGAGAGCCGACGACCGAGAGCCACTAACGTTTTCCCGATATTGGCCGATAAGAAGACAGGGGGAAGGCGCTAGGCGGGCGCACGTTGCTAGGCCTTGTCCTGGGGCTACGGGGTAAATGCGTGAACAGCAAGATTTGCAGGGTTCCACAACACCTGACGCGAAGGATCGTGACCAGCTTTCGCCGGAAAACATGCAGTTCCTCCGGCAATACATTGAACGCGAGTCGGGCATTGCGCTGGGCGATAGCAAGCAGTATCTGCTCCAATCCCGCCTCCAGCCCATCGTCTCGCTAGCGAAATTGACTTCGCTGGGGGAACTCTGCGATCAGTTGCGCGGAAGCCCCGCGCCTTCCTTGCGCCGCCTGGTGGTCGAGGCGATCACCACCCACGAAACCCTTTTCTTTCGCGATATCGGGGTTTTCGACTGCCTGCGCACGGCCCTTCTGCCGGAAATCGCGCGCCAGCACGGAACTACCAAAAGCATCCGCATCTGGTCGGCCGCTTGTTCCTCCGGCCAGGAAGCTTACAGCGTGGCCATGCTGTTGCTGGAGTCCGGTTACGCCAATTGGAATATACAAATCCTCGGTACTGACCTTTCCTCCCGGATTCTGGAACGCGCCAGCATCGGCAAATTCTTGCAGATCGAAGTGAATCGCGGCATGCCGGCCGCTCTGTTGGTGAAGTACTTTCAGCGTGCCGGAAAAGAATGGCAGCTTAAGGACTCGGTCCGGCGTATGGTCTCCTTTGCTCCGTTCGATTTGCGCCAGGATATGCGCTCGCTGGGGAATTTCGACCTGGTGCTCTGTCGCAACGTGCTGATCTACTTTGACGTGGAGACCAGGAAGAAAATCCTGGCCGCCATTCGCGGCACCCTGTTCCCCGGGGGGTACCTGTTGCTGGGCTCAAGCGAAACTACCTTCGACCTCGACGAAGGCTATCTGCGCAAGACCGTCGGCGAGGCGATCGTTTATCAGAAGCCCATGATAATGTCCGCTTCCGGAAACCCGTAGCGCGTGGGAGATCATCTGTCCTCCGTTCGAAGCCTGTGTGTTTGCCACCATGCAATCCTCAGGGGCAAATAATCCTTACCCCCCAAAGTTTGTCATTCCGAGCCACGCGCCCGACACAATCCAGACAGTTGCCGTTCCGCCAGGGCGCGGGGCGAGGAACCTATGCATTTAGGCCCTATCTGCTGTTGCCATTCGTGCGTCACAAGGAGATCACAGGCGGACCCAACATCTGTCATTGCGAGCTAGAATCAACAGGTACCACAGAGCCACAGAGGAAAAATTTGGGATTTGGGAATTCGGCTTTGGGATTTAGAAGCAAGCTCCCGAATCTGCGGCTCAGCGTTTCACGGGTGTTGAAATCCTAAATCCAAATTCCGCAATCCAACTTTTTTCTCTGTGTCTCTGTGCCTCTGTGGTAGGTGTTCGGAAGATGGAGCGGGGTACGGGACTCGAACCCGTTTCGCCGGCTTGGGAAGCCGGGGCACGACCCATATACCAACCCCGCGCCTGCCCGTTAGTATAACAAAGCTCCCCAAATCCAGATCTTATATGAAACCATAGGAGGACTAGCCAGAATGACATTGCCGCAGCCCGAAGCCGCTCCTGCCGGCGCTGGTAGCAAGCGCGAAGCGGTGCTGCATGTGATGGCGGCAGCGGCTTTTCTCGTCTTCTTTCAGGCGTATCTTGTCGCTCCGCTGATTCCGGCACTCTCCCTGGAGTTCCACGCATCCACGGACTTCCTTGGCCTGCTGGTTCCGGCGTACATGCTTCCCTACGGCATTTCGACTCTGTTCTATGGACCAATCTCCGATCGCTTTGGCAGAAAGCCGGTGATTCTTACCCTGCTGGGGCTGATGGTGGTCACCATGGCCGGAGTGGCGACGGCGAATACCGCGGTTCAGATGATGGTATGGCGTCTGCTGGGCGGGGCGATTACCGGAGGAACCGTGCCCATCGCTCTGGCCCTGTTCGGAGATATTTTCCCGTATGAGGAACGCGGACGGCCCATTGGATGGATATTTGGGGCCGCGGCGGGCGGCATGGCCTTCGGATCAACCCTCGGTGCCTTTATGAATCCCATCCTTGGGTGGCGCAGAGAGTTCCTCATCACCGCCGCTCTTTGTGCGGCCGTTCTGGCATTTGCGTTTCGCGTGCGGCATTTTATGGAGGGACAGATCGTTGCCCATCCATTAAGTCCGGGTAAGTCGATTGCGGGATACTGGTCTCTCGTTACCAGCAAGCGAGGAGCAAGAACGTATTCCTACATTCTTCTCAACAGCATGTTCCATTCTGGCGTCTACTCCTGGCTTGGTCTGTATTTTTCGCAACGCTACCACCTTGGCGATGAAGGGATCGGCTTGGCCCTGCTGGGCTACGGAGTTCCAGGAATGCTCTTCGGACCGCTCTTCGGGCACCTGGCGGACCGGGTTGGCAGAAAGCGCATCATCCCGTTAGGCATGCTGGTTGGAGCTCTCGCCGGCGCAGCATTCATTCCGCGGGCGCCGCTGCTGTGGCCGGTAGCGATTACCACCGTTCTCTCCTTGGGCTATGACCTGAGCCACCCGCTGCTGGCCGGAATCAGCACTTCGCTCAACCCCTCGCGGCGGGGGCTCGCCATGGGCTTGAATTCCTTTTCTTTATTCAGCGGATATGGCTTGGGCGCGCTGGCGTTTGAGCCGCTGCTGAAGTACGGATTCAGCACCGCGTTGGCGGTTTTTGCGGCGTTTCAACTGTGCCTTGCAATGTTGGCAATTCCGCTGTTTGGGGCCGAAGATTCTTCCGCCGAAGATCATTCCAAGCCGGTTGGTTCCAGTTACAACTAAGAGGCCTGGTTGCCACCAAGAACATGGGTGCCCCACCCTCCGCCCCGCGGTTGGGCGGTGGGTGGGATGAATTTCCCGTCCGTGACCCCCACCACGGCGGCAGCCGCCTCTACGCTGTAATCTGCTGCCATCATCGGAGCTCAGTCATGAAGTTCAAATACGCCATCGCGGCGAGCCTGCTCTGGGCGGCCTATATCGTCGCCAGAGCGTTGCCGCAGATCAAGCAATGGGCGAAGCCGTAGTTTTCGCGGGGACGCAAACGAGCTGACCGCAAGTAAGAGCCCAACTACGCGGTGCCTTGCTTGTGGCTTGTAGCTTGCGACTTGTGGCCGTTTTTTCCCCGGCGTCACTTCTGGACGAATAGCCAGAAAATCAGCAGGAGCGCTTCTGCGCAGGCGACGGCGATCCAAAATCCTTCTCGAATCCGGGAAAAACGCAGCGTGCGTTGGGCCTTGCTTATCAGCTCGGGGATGGAGCTGGAATCCGCTTCCATGATCGATTCGGCAGCCTCCGCCATGCTTAAGGGGATAACCCGGGGCGGCGCGATCGGTATGCGCGCGGCGGCAACCGAGCTCAATTTGGCTGGCGCCGCGGCGGGCGCGGCGACCAGCGAAGACCAGCGGGGAACCAGCAGCTGGCCGGAGGCCGTTTCCGGATTCACCGGCGCGGCGGTCAGGTGTAAAGGCGGCATCTTCTCCGGCGCCGCCCAATCGGCCAGATTCCGTAGCAACGACGTCCACCAGCCCCGCTGAATTTGATCGCTGATCAACTCGCCGCCTTCGACCGGATGCGACTCCAGCTGCAACGGAGGCGCCGTCTCCGGCGTGATCACATCGCCGATATTGCTGAACACCGTCCGGTACCACGGAATACTGACCGAATCTCCCAGCAGCATGCCGACATTGACCGGCTTGGCGGTGGTTTCCAGCGGCGGCAGTTGCTCGCCGCGGTCGCACACCTGCCGCAACAACGAGCGCCAGAGCGGCAGGCGGAGGTCCGGCGGCGGCGAAAAATCGACCTCGTAGTCCGGCGGCGGCGATGAGGTGTGAACCGGTTCCATGATCACTCAATACGTTATCCACCAGTATGACACACGAGAACCAAGTAACAAGAACTGGTTTCAAAAGTGCCTCACGGTAATCATGAGGCAAGCTACATGGAAAAAGCCTTGATAGACGCTCAGCAAGCGGTCGTAACGGACTGCCAGTCGGCGATAGTTACCGAACCAGGCATTGGTC
>Ga0326728_10010822_pt1 | contig 21157 bp, 16 predicted proteins | sample MB3enrmetagenome_FD_207602 | JGI IMG/M metagenome (GOLD analysis project Ga0326728, IMG submission 207602) | Lab enriched peat soil microbial communities from McLean, Ithaca, NY, United States - MB31MN | ecosystem: Environmental > Terrestrial > Soil > Wetlands > Peat | place: USA: New York... | reverse complement strand
GCCAAGGCCGTGGAACGGGTGACGGAAACGATGGGAGCAGACATCGCCCGTCGCCGTGGGGCAACCCATCCAAAAGATGTATGTGCAAATGGACGGCACTGGCTTGCCCATGGTGGCCAAAGAGACGGAGGAGCGAAGCGGAAAAGGAGAAGACGGACGAGCACACACTCGCGAGGCCAAGCTGGGCTGCGTCTTCACTCAAACTACGACCGATGACCAGGGCCGGCCCGTGCGCGATGAAGACTCCACCACCTACACCGGAGCCATCGAAACCGCCAAGCGGCGCTGGGTCATGTCATGTCAGCATCTGCTGGACGACGGCAAAATCGAAAAACTCGTCGCCAAACTGCGGACGCTCTCGCCAGACAATCCCGAGTTGGCGGCAGCGGTTCGAACTGAGGCAAACTACTTCGAACGCAACGCGGAACGTATGCGCTATCCGGAATTCCGCCGCAAGGGCCTCTTCGTAGGCTCGGGGGTCATTGAAGCCGGCTGCAAAACTGTGATCGGCTCCCGTCTTAAGCGCTCAGGCATGCGGCACGCACGCAAACGTGTTCTGGACCGTCCGCGGCGCCAACGCCGTGATTGCGCTTCGATGTTGTCGCTACAGCCGACTCTTTGACGACTACTGGGAACACCGCCGGGACTAATTGCCCACTACGTGTCGCACACCCCCTCCACCCAGCAGCCAGCCAAAGGGCCGGAAGTACCGCATGATCGAACTACCCGCGAAGGTCGCGCTGAAAACGGAACTGTATATCGCGTTCAAGGCTTCCGGTATCACCAAAGCCGCCTTGGCGCAGAAGCTGGGTATTCCGACCACCAACGTCGACCGGCTGTTCGACTTCAGGAACCACACCCGTCTGGAGCAAATCGAAGCCGCCTTCCGCGCGCTCGGTAAAGGGCTGACTATCGACGTGCGGGACGCGGCCTGAGGCGCCACCGCCCTTCACCGCATCTTATCGATCTCGAAGAAGTGAACCCGGCGCTCCTGGTCCATCGCCAGATTCGAGAGAATCACCGCCGTGGAATTGGCGAGTCCGGCCTCCACGTCCGCCTTGGGCGTATCGCCCGTGCGGCAGCACTCGAAGAAGCTCTCCATCTGCACATCCACCGGATTGCGATCTTCCTCGGGCAGAGTCACTCCCTTGGAGTAGAGCCAGCGCCGGGCGAATTTCAATTCCCTTCCGAGGAACGATTCGCCGTCGCGAAACTGGTCCTTCTCCAGCAGCAGCGGGAAACCTCTCCTCCCGTTTCCCATGCTCCCCAGCGTGGCGCCGCCAATCACCGGCGGCTCCTGGTAATTGGCCCCTCGGCTCACCAGCGGCGGCCTGGGCTCGTAGTACCACAGCGCGATCGACGGCTCCGTACCGGTCCCCAGCGTGATCTCGATGGTGCCGCCGGTGCCCATGATGGTCTCGCCGCACTCGGCGCGCGTTCCGCCGAATAGCGCCAAGTGCTGGTTCGTGCTGATGGCGCTGTAACTGAGCTTCTGGCCTCTTCGGTAACGATACAGCAACTGAATGTTGTCGTAGATATCGCGGCCATCGCGGATGAATTCCTGGCCGCCTATGCCCATGACGTACTCCGGCTGCGCGTTGAACATCCAGCCGGCGACATCGATCTGGTGCGATCCCAACTCGCCCGCGAGCCCCGCCGAGTATTCCCGGAAAATCATCCAATACCGGCTTCGTTCGCTGGCCGGGTCGGGCGGGATCAGCCAGCCCGGGTTCCGATGCCATTGCGCCGCAATGTGCGTGACGTTGCCGATGAGCCCCTTGGCCGCCATGATTCGCGCCACCTGGTAGAACTTGCTGTAGCGCCGCTGAAGCCCCGTCTGAATCACCTGTTTCGGCCGTTCTTCCGCCAACCCCCGGAGCGCGTGGACCTCCTCCGGCTTGAACACCAGAGGAGGCTCGCAGAAAACGTGCTTGCCGGCCGCCAGTGCGTCCCTGGTGATTGGAAAATGCGTGGACAGAGGCGTCGCGATCACCACCGCATCGATGTCCTTGCGCCCCAGCAGCTCCCGATAGTCCCTGTAAACCCGCGGGTTTGTCCCGGCCGCCGCCGCGCCCTTCTTCAGGTTCGCTTCATCCGTGTCGCACACCGCCGCGCACCGGCAACCCTGCAACCCCGCCATGTGGTGCAGCAGGTAGGTGCCTTGCATGCCCGTGCCGATGGCGCCGTATACCACCTGGTTGCTCGCCGCGCTCGCGGCCGTCGCAACCCCGGCCGCCATCACGAAATCGCGGCGGGTCAAATCGTTATCGCTCATGGATGTCTAGATATTCAAAACCTGCCGCGCGTACTCGATGCACTTCCGGTTGTTCTCGTCCTCGAACTTCACCGCCGCCTCCTGGCTCAGCCCGGTGACGCGTGGCAGCGGCTTCTTGGGCGGGTTCTTGCGCACCAGATTCAGGGTCCTCGCCAGGTCCCGGCCCGGCAGTGGGCTGTAAGTATTGTCGAAGGTCGCCCAGTATTTGTCCGTGAACACCGGGATCTCCGTCGGATCGCGCGTAATCATTTCGAGGTAGAAGGGCATGTCCGCGTCCTTGTTCCGCAGCGTCTGAACGATTTGTTTGAGATCGAGTATTCCTTCGCCCATCACCACCTCGGATAGCAGGAAACCGTCTTGGTAGGTATCCAGGCCCACGTCTTTGATGTGGCACATGATGGTGTACGGAGCCAGCATCTTCACCGTGTCCATGGGATCTTCGCATAGCGCGATGTTGTTGGCGAGGTCGAGGCAGACGCCGACCCATTCGCTGTCCAGCCGTTTGAGCCAGGCCACCTGCTCCGCCGCGCGCCAGTCTTTGTGATTCTCGATGGCCAGTTTGATCTTGTACTTCCGCAGCATTGGCTCGGCCGTGGCGACGGAATTTTGGACCCGCTGGAAGTCCTTGCGGAATGCGTCGAGGGAGTCGTACTGTTCCCAACGCCGCATCGACAGCTCAGCGTGGAGACAAAAGGCTCCAGCCTCCTTGCACGCCTCCAGCGCCACCCCGAACTTGAACGCCTGGTCCTCCCCGCCCGGCAGCGTGGGCACATTGAGGATGAGTTGCATGCCGTAGCCCTCCACCTTCTGGCGGAGTTGTCTGGCCGGCTCCAACTCAATGCCCTCGAGCGTCGTCTGGGCGCCCCCCAGCCCTATCGCGTGGCAATGCTCCACCATGGGGGATGAACCCCAGATCCGGCCTTCGGCCGCTTGGCGTACGTTGAAAGCGGCCCGAGCGGCCCCCAGCCGGGTCTTCCCCTGCTGCGCGAATCCCGCCGGCAGCCAAACCGGGGCCGTCCCCGCCAAGGCGATCATTTCTCTTCGTGTCGAAATCACTGCGCCTTCTTCGCAGTCATATGCCAGTCCCTTTCCGACCCCGGCAGCGACACCTTGAAGTTGATCTCGCCCCCGTCGACTCGCCCGCTATAGCTCGCCGTCATTTCCCGCGCCCCAACCTTCCGCACCACCACAAACGTGACCCTGTCCCCGTTCACCTTGCCGTCGCGGATCTGCAGGTCCCCGTCCCCGGTGCCGACGGTCCCCGTCAGGCTCGTTCCGTCCTGCTTGAACGTAAATGTGTACGGCGGCGTATCCCTGGAATCCGTCCACTCCCCCTTCCACTGGCCGCTGATGTCGGCCGCCCAAGCGCCCACCGCGAACAGAACCAATAACAGAATTCCACGCATCACACGTATTCCCAATCCCTGAGCCATTCGTGCCCCGGGTGCAGCCCCGCCCACATCCGCCGCCCCGCCTCGTCCAACTCGGCCTTCTCTTTGCGGTCCAACTGGCGGCGTTCCTTCACCGCCTGAACCGCGTTGTCCACCTGGTGAATGTTCATCAACCCAGGAATCGGCGCCGTGATGGCGGGGTTAGAAAGAATGTATCGAAGCGCCAGCCGCGCGCGCCGGTCGTCGTCGGCGGCATGCGGCCCATTCGGGGAACTGTCCCCCGCGAACAGCGAATTATCGGCGAACGGCTTGATGCCGAACACCCCCACGTCATTCTCCCGGATGGTGTCGAAGAGGCTGTCGGTGGGGAGTTCCTTGCTATTCGCCGTGTACGGGAAGATGGCCACTTCGATCTGCTTGGGGTAGGCCTCGATGAGCGACTTCAGCCACACCCGGTTGTGCGAAGACACCCCCGTGAACCGCGCCTTCCCCTGCTGCTTGGCCTTGGCCAGCCCCGCAATGGTGGCTTCTTCGACGCGCTCAAGCTCGCTCAGGTCCGGTACCCCTTCCATGGGCAACGCGATCCGCCATAAGTCGACGTAATCCAGTTGCGACGCCTTCAGGTTTTCTTCCAGCCCTTGGAGAAGCGCGTTGGCGTTGCGATACTGCGGGATGCGCGGTTCCTTCTGCCACCAGGCATAGCCGAAGTAGATCTTGTCCCGCCTCCCCTTGAGCAGCGGCCCATAGACCAGCACTTCCGGCGCCGCCATAGCATCCAGATAGTTGATGCCCGCGTCGATCGAGTGCGAGAGCACCCGGTCCCGCGACTGCAAGAACCCGGGAATCTTGGGATAGGAGAAGTCGCTATCGGAATACCGCGCGGGAGTCTTGTCCTTTCCGAGCTCGATCTCGATCCGCTTCCAGTGCCCTCCCAGCGAGATCGCGGAGACCATCAGCCCGGTTCTTCCCAGCCTCCGGTACTCCATGTTCTCGTTGTAATTCAGAATGCTCCGCGTCGAAGGAGCCTTGGTTGCGGGAACTCTGTTCTGAGCTTCCGCGAGACCGGCGGCGAGAGTCCCCGCCATCACAAAATCGCGTCGGTTCATCTGGTTGCCAGCCATCGAAAATCCCCCATGTCAGCCCAAGATTGTACCCCACTGCACCACCGGGTTGCCGGCGCTCAAGGTCGCTTGCCGTGATGCTTTTCCTGGAACTCCACGGAAATCATCTCGAAGGCACGGCCCAACTCGGCGAGCGCCTCTTGCCGGGTTGGCATGAGCGCGTAGCAACCCTCAATCGCGGGCACTTCAGCCACCCAACCCGACGGCTGATTCCGATAGAGCACTACCTTGTAATCATCCAGCGTCATGCCTGTTCCAATTCTACCCATTTCCGGGGCAACAGTGTCCAAATGCCGGCACTCGGCCGCATCCGTCTGCACCTCGTTCGAGCCCAGGCTACGCCGCGATGATATAGTCCGCGGTCGTCGTTGGCGCGGGAATCGGTCGCGGTCTTTTCGTAGATCACGAGATACTTCATTTCAATCCCGCTTGTTTCAGGATACTCTGCAACGGATCGGGTCGACCAGCCCCGCAGGGGCGCCAGGAAGTAGCCCAGCGCGTGAGCGCTGGGGACCCAGTCAAGAAGTCCGCCAGCCCCGGTTAGGGGCGTAAGAAAGGGCTGCGCGCCGAGATTCTTCCGCCCCTGCCGGGGCTCTGTTGCTTCACGCTTTTTCCCATGGCTCGCGCCATGGGCTACTTTCTGGCGCCCTACGGGCTGAAGGGCGTCAGCCTCGGCGGGCGGAAGTCCGGTTCCAGCAGCCAAACGGCGCGGCCGGGATAGTAGCTGCGCAGCTTTTCGTCTTCGGGCTCGCCCAGGTCGCGGGCCCAGACTACGCGAGCGCCGTCAATATCGGCGGCGTTGTAGACCCACTCGTCCTGGAAAACGTGCTGCGGATAGTAACGAACGAACACCAACAGCTTGCCTGGTATCTGGGCAAGCTGGCGGTTGACATAAATCCGCCGTTCCGGATTCCCGTGGTTGATGGCATCCCAGGTCGCGTAGGGCCGCATCGCCATCGAGACCTCTGAATCGTCGAATACGTGAAGGCCATACCAGAAGATGAAGTGCGCGACGCAAAGGAAGACGATCAGCCGGGCGGCCGCGCCCCCAATCCGCTCCAGCCCGGTCACGCTCACCAGAACGAACAGGCATGTCACCGCGGCGATGTAATGCAGTTGGAATGCCGGGAAGAAATTCACGCCCAGGCTGAAGAGCAGCAGAGTCAGCACCACCCAGACGAATCGGAACTCGCGGATGGTTACCAGGAAGACCGCCAGCGCCAGGTAGAGCGGCGCCAGAAAGAAGAAACGGTAGTAGCGCACGCGGTACTCGAGACGCTCCAGGTAGCTGCGCACGGTCTCGGGACCGGTGTGAAACGAAAGCTGCATCTTATAATCGAGCGCTTGTTCCCTGGTCAGCTCCCGATGGGGCACTGGATTCGACTGGACGGTGAGCGCCGCCGGCACGCCGTACTGATACTGGCTGGCCATTTCGGGGAGCGTCGTCCAACTGCCGGTAACCGCCCTGTTCTGGAACAGCATGATGGCGACGGCTGGAATCAAGACCAGGATGACATCCGGCGCCACTCTTGCCAGTTTGCGCGGGTCCGGGACGAAGAACAGGACGACCCCCAGGAATAGAAAGATCGACTCATACGGGCGCGTGAGCAGGTGGATTCCCAGGCCAATGCCCAACAGAACCGCATCGCGCGTGCGGGGTCCGTTGCGCAGCCGGGGCAACGCTCCAAACACCAGGCACCCCGCGGCGGCAGAGAGTGCCCCGCCCCAATAGCTGTTCATCCACTGGTTCAGCGGGCCGAATTCGATGACCGCCAGCGCCCCGCCAACCAGCGCCCACCCCGGCGTGGTCCAGGCCCGCAGCATCCAGTAGCACAGCGCGCAGAAGGCCGCCACCGACAACACCACTCCGGCCCAGGGAAGGCCGAAAATGGCCCAGCCGAGCGCCAGCGCCAGGCCCGGGCCCACCGGGTAGATGGAACTGTAGGTTGGCGCTTGCAGCACAAAGAACGTCTCGAAGAACTGGGGCAGCGGATGCGGCGGATTCGCCAGGCGGAAGTGGCGCAAGGTGTCCGCCTGAAGCAGGTGGCCGAACTCGTCGTAGACGTCCGGCGAGGGGACCGGATGGTGCGCCAGCAGCGCCAGCCGAAGCACCACCGGCAGCAGGGCCAACAGCAACATCGACCAGCCGGTCCGCTGCGCCAGCTTGAGAGCGTACGGCTGAATCCAGGGGCGCCACACCAGCGCCATCAAAACCAGCATGGCCGCCAGCGCCAGCTCGATGAAGTCGGCCGGGCCAAAGCCGATGGGATTATGAAGCGGCAGAAACGATCGAAAGACGTCGAACAGAAACATGCGACGTCTCCATTCTCCCAGAGCCTTCGTCCCTTCGCCGCACGCCCGCTCGGCATACACTCGAAGTATCCCGTGAACTCGAAAAAGGTTGCCGTCATCGGCGGCGGCATCGTGGGATTGGCCACCGCTTACCGGCTGGGCGAACGGTTTCCCGGCGCACGGATCTGGGTGCTCGAAAAAGAAGGGGCCGTCGGCCAGCACCAGACCGGACATAACAGCGGCGTGCTGCACAGCGGCCTGTACTACAAACCTGGATCGCTCAGAGCGCGGCTCGCGGTTTCGGGCATCCGTCAGATGGCGGCGTTCCGCCGGGAAAACGGAATCGCGCACGAGATCTGCGGCAAGCTGGTGGTGGCGGCCGACGGGTAGCTGCGATCCCTACCGCGCCGCTGTCTTGAGAGCACTCACCTGAAAAGCCGCGACATTGGAAGCCTGGCCGTTGGGATTGATCACCTCCACGAGCCAGCTACGGGCGCCGGTACCCACGTTGATCGACGCCGTGATCTGCGAGCCGCTCACCCACTTGACCTGCGATCCCATCGCCGTGTAACCCGCGAAGCCCACCAGCACCCTCAGCCCGCTGCCGGACTGGAACCCGCTGCCGTTGATGGTCAGGGTCTGATTCGAATTCGAACCCGTCATCGGGTTCGGGCTTACCGAGGCGATCACCGGCGCTGCCGGCGGAGCAACCACCTGAAGCGATGCCACGCTGGTGGCCTGGCCGTTGGGATTGACCACCTGCACGCTCCACGTGCGCGCCATCGTGCCCACATTGATGAGCACCTGAATCTGCGCGGCGCTCAAGTAAGCGAGCTGCGCTCCCTGTATGGTGGCCGAGTAGCCCGTATAGCTCACCAGCACCTTCAGCCCGCTGCCGGATTGGAACCCGCCGCCAGTGACGGTCAATATTTGATTCGAGTTCGAACCCGTCATGGGGTTGGGATTCAGCGAAGTAATCGCCGGCGCCACCACTGGAGCGACCACCTGGAGGGATGCGGCATTGGAGGCCTGGTTGTTCGAATTGACCACCTGCACGCTCCATGTGCGCACGGTCGTGCCCACGTTGACGGGCAACTGGATCTGCGACGCGGTCACCGACGCGATTTGCGTTCCCTGCAAAGTGGAGGTCGAGCCTGGATAGCTCAGCAGCACTTTCAGCCCGCTCTGGAACCCGCTGCCGTTGATGGTCAGCGTCTGGCTCGCGCTCGAGCCCGTCATGGGGTTGGGGCTGAGCGAGACGATCGTCGGCGGAGCCATCACATTCGACCAGCGGCTGGCCAGGCTGTAGGCGTCCACCGAACCCCAGCCCGTGGCCAGATCATAGCCAGCGCCGGCGCTGTAGCCATTCATGTGCCCGATGTTGGTGCTGGGCGCCGCGGCCGAACAGCCGGGCGAGCCTCCCGCGCAAGGGACGGCGTTGGTTCCCGACGCGACGTCATGGAACACCGAGGGGGCCTGCGCCGCCAGCGGATACAAGCGCAGGTTCGGATTGCCGTTGCGCGTCCCCGTGTACTGATTGACCATGGCCATGATTCCGGCGAAAGACGGGCTGGAAACCGAAGTGCCGGCCACCAGGTACAGAACACCCTCTTGCTCGATAACGTACCCGTCGTGCCCGGCTGCCGAGAGAGAAACGTCCGGCAGATAGCGGTGATGCTGGCTGGCGGCGCCGGGATCGGCCGTGGGAACGCCATTGCCGGTTTGCCACGTGGGCGTGCCGTACAGGATGCTGACGCCGCCGGATCCGGCATAGAGGTTGTTGGCGGAAGCCCCGGGTGTGGTGAAACCACTCTCTTGCCAGACCACCTCCGGGATGTAACCAATCGCCGAAGCGTGGTGCGCGTCCATCGCGCTATTCCAGTAAGCGCCCGTCGCGTCGTTGAACTCCGTACCCCCGACGGCGACATCGAATGGAGTCGAGGCCAGCCCGTTCACGGCCAGCCCACCACTGGCCGGCTTGGTGATATTACTCCCTGTGCTGTTATAGGAGGCCGGAACGTCGCAGCCCGCCGAACCGGAGTCGCCGGAGGAAACAAAGACGGAAATGCCCTGCCCCGCCGCCTGCGACCAAAGGTTGTTGTAGAACTGGTTTTCCGAGCCGAGATAGGCCTCGCACTGTCCGAAACTGAGGCTCATGACCGAAGCCAGGTTGTTGTTCACGATGTACTGGTTGGAGAGGTCCAAACCATCTGTCGAGTTGGTGCTCTTGGAGACCACGAACTTGACGGTGGCGCCTTTGGCGACGGCGCCGGACCACTCCACGTCCAAATCGGCCTCCGTTTCCTCATCCGCACTGATGATGCCCGGGTCGGCCCCGTTGACAATGATCTGCGGATTATTGGCCGGCAGGCCGAAGTAACCGCGGAAGGCCGCGACATCGCTCAGTTTGATGTTAGTGTGGCCGGCGATGGCGATGGTCTGGCCGGCGCCGTCATAGTTCAGGTTCCACAACGCGGCGACGTTGTAGATCGCGGCAAAGTCATACGGTCCGATGGCGTGGCCGCCGGAGTAGTTGAAAGCCGGGGACAATGAGTTGGGCCGCGCGCTTTCCCTAACTGGCGTGCCCACGCGATGATACATGGGATGCAGGGGGAAGTCGTGCAGCGAGACGATGCCGTCTACCACCGGCCCCAAAGCCTCGGGAATGGCGATGTCCGTGGCATTGGCCACGCGCCTCTCGCCGTTCACCTCGTAATTGTGGATCTCCGTCTGAAAGGCGTCCTCCACCTGCCGCGCCGTGCCGCTGAACTCTATGCTGCGGCGGCCTTGGGCAACACTATTCACCCGAAAACCGCGGTCCTGAAGCCAATTGACGACGACATCCAAATCCTGCTGGCTGGCGCCGAATTGCTCTCCAAACTGCCACGGAGTCAGCCATTCGCGATAGTGCGGCGAGGAAGGGTCCTGCTGTTCCGCCAGAAGCTGTTCCAACGCGGTCTCCTGCTCGGGGCTGCTGTTGAGCACCAGTAGCATGCTGTCCATCGCCAGCCCGCCGGACACCCGGCCGCGGTCATTGGCCAACGTGGCCAGCGGGTGTGTCGTGCCAGGCAGGCGGACCAGCCTCTGGTTATCCACCGATTGCGTGATCCGCTGCTGCCCTTGCGCGTGCAGGGCGGCGGTTAGTACCGAGACCAGTAACCCGGCGGCGGCCAACCCGGCCAGCCATGTTCGAAAACCTCTGTTGGAACGTAGTGCTACTCGACAAACGCTTCTTCCTGTCATCATATTTCTCCGATTGAGATGTCTTTGTACTTCAAGTGTGTCACCGACGCGCGAGGACTTTATCCCATTAAGTGCCGAATAACCCGGGCTTTTCCGCCCTAGATTCGTGCACCTGCACGTAAAGGTACTAAGAATACTTTCCCGATCCCACGATATAATCGATGGCATGCCGGAAACCCGCCACTCCGTGTGCGCGCTCGACTGCCCGGACTGCTGTTCCCTGCTGGTCACGGTCGAGAACGGACGCGGCACCAAACTGCGCGGCGACCCGGCGCATCCGGTGACGCGCGGTTTTCTGTGCGGCAAGGTGGCTCGGTACCTGGAGCACGAATACTCGCCCAGGCGGTTGCTCTATCCGCAACGCCGCGTGGGCGCGAAAGGCGAAGGCCGTTTCGAGCGGATCTCCTGGGATGAGGCGCTGGACGGCATCGCCCTCCGCCTCAAGGCCGTGGCCGCGGAGTTCGGGCCGGAAGCCATTCTGCCATACAGCTACGCCGGAACCATGGGCCTGCTCAACGGCGCCGGCATGGACCGGCGGTTCTTTCACCGGCTGGGCGCGTCGCGGCTCGACCGCACCATCTGCTCGTCGGCGGGCGAAGCGGGGCTGACCGAAGCGCTCGGCCTGCGCTACGGCACGGAGCCCGAGCAGTTCCGCCATTCCCGCCTGATCATCGCGTGGGGCGCCAACATTCTCGGCACCAACGTGCACCTGTGGCCGTTCGTGATGGAGGCGCGGCGCCAGGGAGCTAAACTCTACACCATCGATCCGCGGCGCAACCGCACCGGGGCCGCCGCGGACAAGCACTTCTTCATCAACCCCGGCAGCGACGCGGCCCTGGCTCTGGCCATGATGCACGTGATCGCCGGCGAGAACCTGCACGATGCCGATTATGTGGAGCGCCATACCGAGGGCTTTGAGGAGTTGCGCCGGCGCCTCCGGGAATGGACCCCGCAGCGGGCGGCGGAGTTGACCGGCCTGGCGGCGGAAGAGATCGCCGGGCTGGCGCGGGAATACGCCACCACGCGGCCGGCCGCCATCCGGCTCAACTATGGCATACAGCGCAGCGAGCGCGGGGCCATGGCGGTGCGGGCGGTAGCGCTGCTTCCGGTGCTGGCCGGATCCTGGAAAGAGATCGGCGGCGGATTGCAGCTTTCCACCTCACAGGCGTTCCATCTGAACCGCGACGGGTTGGAGCGCGCCGACCTGCAGCAGCAAGCGCTCGGCCGCGAGGCGCGCATCGTGAACATGGCGGGAGTGGGGAGCGCGCTGCGCGGCGCCGTGAAAGCGCTGGTGGTCTACAATTCGAATCCAGCCGCCATCGCCCCCAACCAGAACGCCGTGCTCGACGGATTGCGGCGCACCGATCTGTTTACGGTGGTGCTGGAGCAGTTCCAGAACGACACCGCGGACTACGCCGACTACCTGCTGCCGGCGACCACGTTCCTGGAGCATACCGACCTCTACTTCGCATACGGCCACTACTATTTGCAGCTCGCGCGCCCGGCGCTGCCCGCGCCCGGCGAGGCTAAGTCCAACGTCGAGATCTTTCGGCTGCTGGCGGAGCGCATGGGGTTCGACGACGCCTGCTTCCGCGACAGGGAGGACGACATGATCCGGACGCTGCTCGATTCGCCGCATCCGTTTGTACGCGGCATCTCGCTCGTTGAGCTGGAGCGCGAGCGCTTCGTCCGGCTGCGCATCCCCCAACCGTTTCTGCCCTTCGCCTCCGGCGGCTTCGGGATGCCCAGCGGAAGATGCCATTTCCACGCCGAGACGCTGGACTACACGCCGCCCGTGGAATCGCGGCACGGCGACCCGGAGCTGCGGCGGAAATACCCGTTCGAGCTGATTTCCCCAAAAAACGACGACAGCATGAATTCCACCTTCGGGCATCGCGACGCGGTGGACTTACAGACCGCCGCGCTGCACCTCGCCGCTGCCGATGCCGCGCGGCTGGGCATCCGCACCTCCGACCAGGTGCGGGTGTTCAACGACCGCGGTTCCTGCGTGCTGCTGGCATGCGTGGACGATACCGTACGACCGGGCGTGGTGTGCGCGCCCTCCGTGCGCTGGGGGAAGCGCTCACCCGGAAAGCGCAACGTGAACGCGCTGACCTCCGAGCGGCTCACCGACGCCGGCGGCGGCCCGACGTTTTACAGTTGCCTGGTTCAAGTGGAGAAAAAATGACTAACGCATTTCCTCGGGAGCGTCGCTTCGCGCCGCGCTGGAGCTGCTCCGTGCTGTTGGTGACACTGGCGCTCGCGCCGCTGGGCTGCAAACGCAAGCAGGCCGGCCAAGAGGCGCCGGGCATGGCCTCGACCGTTCACATGGGAGACCCCCGGATCGGGAACCAACTCATCAGCGGCTTTTACGGAATCGAGCAGAACGCCTGGCGGTGGACGGGGCGCCGATTCAGCCTGGTGCTGCGCCCGCCGTTCGGCTCGGCGCAAAAAGGCGCCACGCTGCAATTGCGGCTGACGGTGCCGCCCGTGGTCATCGAAAAGCTGAAGACCATTGCGCTCTCCGCCACCATCGGCGGCAGCACGCTTCCGCCCGAAACCTACACCCAGGCTGGAGACTATACCTACACGCGCGAGGTGGCGCCGGCGCTTCTGGCGGGCGAAGCCGTGCGCGTGGATTTCCAACTGGACAAATCCATGCCGCCCAGCGGCGCCGACCTGCGCGACCTCGGCGTGGTGGTGCTGAGCGCCGGCCTGGGATTGAAATGAGCCGCCTTCACCGGCCCCGCCCCGGCCCCACGAAACGGTACACCTCATAAACCGGGCGGCCCCAGCCGTCGGGAATGACGGCTATCATGGCGCGCTCGTAGCCCGCGTCCGCCGCGTACCGCAGTAGCTTGGCGTTCACACCCTGAAAGAATTCGTAATCCATAGTGTGCGCGATGAAGACGTGGCTCGGCTCGGAGATCACGCGATTGAGGTAATCGCGGTCGTCCGGGCTCAACTCGGGCTTGCGGATGGGGTCCGTGCCGACGTTCAGCGGCAAGTGGCCCCGGTTGAGCAGGCGCAGACTGTCCATAATGCCCCAATCCGCGCAGTATATGCCGTTGGATGGGACCCGTTTCATGTAGTTGGAAAGGGTGAAAATGGCGTCCGTCCAGTTCTGCGAGCCGCCGTTTCGCAGCATGAGAGTATAGTATTCATTCGTGACCAGGGCCCCGGAAACCATGAGCACCACCAGGACCGCGGCCACGGACGGAATTCCGGCGCGGCCCAGCCTTCTGGACGCCGCCGCGAAGGATACCGCAATCACCATCTCGGGGAATGGCCACAATAGAATGGCGTGGTGAACGCTGGCTCCGGCGTTGGCGGTGACCGCCATCTGCGCCCACGCCACCGCCATGGCGATGAGCGCGAACAGGATGGTTCGTAACGCGTTGCCGCGCGCCAGCAGCGCCAACAGAAGCGCCAGCGCGAAGGCGAAGAGCATCAAGTTGTGCCGCGGATGGCCGGCAAATGACGAAATATGGGCGGAAGCATTCGGCAGCCAACCTTGCGGCTGGTGGGGCACGGGCGCTTGCCAGTCTTCGTTCACCATCCACCCGAACAGCCCCTGGCCATTCGCCGTGTTCATGAGTTGCCTGGCCTTGCCCGGAATGTCGCTGGTATCGCGGGCCACGTTGGAGCGAAAGGTCACGAGTTTCTCATCCACGTTATAGATGATGAGCGGAAGAGCCCCTAGAGCGAAAGCCAGAGCCACCGCCGCTACCCGCCGAATCGTAGTCACACCAATTATTTGACGCCAAAAAGTCAAGATTCCGGCGACTCCTATCCCTGCTAACATCCATGCTGCCAAGGCTTTATCCCACATTGCCAGGCCCAGGAGGAAGGACCCCCCAGCCAGCGCCAGGTCTTGACGTGTCTGGTAAAATCGCACTAGGAGGAGCAGTCCTCCCACCAGCAGCAGATGTTGGAGCGCCACCGGCCCCCAGTCGAAACAGGTGGTGAGCAGATACAGCGAATCCACGGCCAGCAATCCGCATCCAATAATGGCGGCACGCTCTCCGGCCACCCTGCGCAGCAGCAGGAAGAATAGCCAGACACTGGCTGCGCCGGCCAGCAGAACCGGATCGCGCAGCGCCGAAACCCCCGTGCCGAAGAGGCGGAATATCGGGCAATAGATCCAGGCTTTCAGGGTGCCCAGGTAGCTCATCAGCATGAGCGGAACCCGCCAGTGCCCGATATGCAGCATGAAGGCCGCCGCGCGAGGCTGGTACAGGACCGAGGCGAACAGGGCTTCGTCATTTTCAATGCCGAGGTGCGAGAGGACGGCCCGCCCCGCCGAGAAGAAAAAGAGGCAGGCAGCCCAGGCGCACAGGCTGCCGCGCACGCTGTGAGGGCGAGCACTCATGTTTTTTGCGGATTGTAAGAGAGATGGTAGCACCCTGCCGATGAGACAGTGGAGCAGGCGGTTCGGCCGGGGAAATCGAGAGTTTTTCAGTATCTCCGGATTTGGCACGCCAATTGCAAGGCTATTGTCTGGTAGGATCGTCGCTGGGTTGTGCACGACGAGTGATATGGCCCTTTTGAGGGAGCCTCCGAGGTGAAACTTTCAGTGCGATATTTCGTCTATACAATTACTGGAAGAGGCGCGCAAAGACAACAAATGAAAAGAAAAGGTCGCGTCGATGAAGGAGATGGGAAATGAACAAGACCGAACTCGAAAAACACAAAGCGGTACTGGAAGCCAAACGGGCCGAGCTGTCTGTGGGCCTCTGGAACCGGGCCGACATAGCCATCGAAAAGACGCCGGACGCCTTGGATGAAGTGCAGCTCGCCGGAGAGCGCGAGCTGGCCATCCGCAACCTGGACCGTGGATCGAACCTGCTTCGCAGCGTGAGGGGCGCCTTGGCCCGCATGGCCGACGGCAGTTACGGGATCTGCCTGCATTGCGAAGAGGAGATCAAACCCAAGCGCCTGGATGCGGTACCGTGGACCAAGTACTGCATCCGGTGTCAGGAAGCGGCCGACCGTCACGAATTCGAGACTGAGTCGGCCGAAACGTTGGACGAGCTACTCGCCGACGCCGCCTGACCTGCCGGACCATCCAAGGGCGCGAGAGGGATCTCGCGCCCTTGGTGTCTGTGGCGCCGGCTGTGCGGGGTCAGTTCCCGGTCAGCGGAAACGTCACCACGTTGCTGACGTAGATGTCCTGCGCGATCGTCAGCGTGGTATCGGGGTTCGACGGCAGGCTCGAGTTCAAGTGCAGAACTACCTGAAAGATACCCACCGTTCCCGGCAGGAGCGAGGCCGAGAGCACGTCGGCCGTGCTTCCGCCCGCCAGCGAGGAGACAAAGTTCACCGGCACCGTATTCGGGCTGCCCGGCGGATATTGGATGCCCGTCTGGATGAGATTCCTGGTGGCATCCGTGACCACCGGAAAGCCAAGCCCCGTGGCATACACGTATACGATCTCTCCGGGCAGCGCCGGGTTTTGGGGGGTGACCAGACTTCCAGCCACATTCGAGCAGCATAGCGTGGTCCCGATGGCCGTCATGATGACGTCGGAACCGGTGTTGGAGCTGGCCCCGAAAGGAATATTGTCGCCCTCCGGACCCTGAATCCGGGCCGTCAGAAGGATGCGGTCAAACACGCCGGCGGGCCTGGCCGTCACCTTGGGGTCCTGGTTAATGAGGTATATCAGGGCATCCCGGATATTGTCCAACGTGTCGCCGCTCTGGACCGTGTAGGAGTAGGAGCGCTCCTCGATGGTCACCGTGGCGGAGTCGCCGGCGTTGGCCGTGCCGTCCACCGAAACCACCCCGACGGCCGCGTTGGAGCCATGGTAAACCAATCCCACCGTGGCTGAAGGAAGCACTGGATCCGGCGTCCCGGACTGCGCATAAATGCCGGGATTCTGCGGCACGATGGTGACCGCCACCGGCGTCGTCACCACCACGCTGCCATCGCCCTGGACCGATCGCACAAAAGCATTCACGCTGGTGGTATCGTTCACTTCCCAGGGAACCTGCGCCACGATCTGGGTGGGAGAAACCGAGAACAGCGGCGCCAGAATGCCGTTGAAATACACCTCGGTGCCCGCCAGGTCGTAGGGCAACTGGTTCTGAGTCGTATCCGCCGACGCACTCCCCACCGAGAGGTTGGTGCCCGTGATCGATACCACCGTGCCCGCCGCCACACTGGCTGCGTCTCCGCCACCGGTCAGGTTCGAGCTCGCCGTCGCCGCGGCGACCTTGGCGGCGCTGTTGGCCGGAGAAGGCGCCACCGAGGCGAAATAGGTGATATTGTTCCCGTTCGGTCCCGACGTCCGGGCGGTCAAAAGCACCTGCGCGTCGGGGGTGTCCGCACTGACCAGCACGTTGGGATCGCCCTGGCCGTTGTTGGAACCGGTGATGGCGGCCACCAGGCCGGCAATCACGTCGTTGACCACCACACCATTGATCGTGTCGGTGAACGAGTCGGTCGATTTCACCGTATACGTGTAATTTACGCCGCCTATGGTAGTCGGGTTGCCCGCCGAGTCGGTGCTCGCCGTGCCGCCGATGTTGATGGTGACCACGTCGCCCGTCTGGATCGTCCCGCTGATGGTTATGCTTCCGTTGGCAAAAATAGCCAGGCTGGCGGCGTTGACCACACCCTGATAGGGAATCGTGTTCGCGCCCATGGAATAGACCATGATGCGGGTGTTGTAGGTGTCGCTGACGTAAAGGTTGGTCCCGTCCCAGGCCATCGACATGGGGGTCTGGAGCGAATCCGTGCTGTCCGGCGCCTGGGTCACCTTTCCGCCAAGCTGGCCAATTACGTAGTCGGCCGGCTGGGCGTTCTGGGTGGGAATGTGGTTGAACACCATCAGGCGGTCGTTGCCGCCATCGGCGACGAACAACCGATTGTCGACGGCCAGCGTGAAGCGCGGGAAACTCACGGTGTAGCTGCAGAATTCGGGGTAGGTCGGGTTGCCGTAGCCGTCAATGCCGCTGGAGACGGTACACAACACGGGTGTCTCTTTGTCGGTGGTGTCGCTGGTGGAAGTGGCTGCCGTCCCGCTGTACGAGTTATTGGCCACCGAGCTGACCATGTCCGGCTGGCCGATCTCCACGTCTGCGGGCGCGGCGTTGGTGGTGGGGATGCTATTCCAGATGAGGACGCGGTTGTAGCCCAGGTCCGTCACGAACAGATGGGTGCCGTCCGAGGAGACCGCCACCGGGTTGAGCAGGTTGCTGGCCGTCGCGGAGGTTGTCTGCGCGGCCAGGTTCGGCTGGATGGCCGTGGTGAAATTCGGCTCTCCCAGAACCACGTCGGCCGCCGCTCCGTTGGAGGTGGGAATCTGGTTGTAGATCAGGACGCGGTTGTTCTGCGTGTCCGCCACGTACAGCTTTCCATTCTGAATCCACACCCCCTGCGGCCCGCGCATGGATTTCGCGGTGGGAGTGTTTCCCGACGGCAGGCCCGAGCTGACGAAATCGGGCTGGCCCACCACCACATCGGCGGGCGCGTTATTGGTGGTCGGGATCCGGTTCCAGATCAGGACGCGGTTATGGTTGGTATCGGCCACCACCAGGTGAACGCCGTCGGAAGCCACGGCCGTGGGCTCACGCAGGTTGTTCTGCGAGGCGGTGAGGTTCTCGGTGGTCGTGGTGAAATCCGGTTGCCCCAGCACCACCGTGGCCTGGCCCACGCAGACCGGGCACTTGCGATCAAACGGCAGCTTGGCGGTGGGGTTGGGCAGTTGGCTGGAGAGGCTCCCAAAAAGGAGAACGCGGTTGTTCGACGGGGCGGCGCCAATCTGGTTGGAGTCCGCCACGAACAGAGTGTCGGCGGCATACGCCAGGCCGCTTATTCCGCCGACAACCGTGTCGCTAGAATTTGGATCCTCGCTGGTAAAGGTGGTCTGCCCGATCACCAGCCTTGCGGCCTGCCCATTCGTGAAGTCGGCGGCGCTCATGGCCGCCGCGCAAAGGATAATTACCGAGATGCACTTCATGCGCAATGTCAATGGATGTGTAATGCTGCGGACTGCAAGTATCGATTATAGCAAGCGCCGCCGCCGCCGTTTTCCCTTTCGCCAGTGATGCCGGGTGGCCACACCCCGTGAGTAATTCGCACGCCGCCACCCGGGAAGACCCAGGTATCGCCAGCACATCCGGGGCTCACGCGGGTCACAGCCGGGATTCCTGCACGGCCAGGACCAACCAGTGTGGCGCCGGCGCTACGTCGCGGAGCGGTCCAGCGGCGTCACCGGGTCCAGGAACCGCCAGCATACGATGCCCATCAGGTAAACCGCGGCCGACACGTAAAACGTGAGGTTCCAATTGTTGCCGCTCCACCGCAGGATGTAGCCGATGGCCAGCGGAGATATGGCGCCGCCCATGTTGCCCAACATGTTCATCGCGCCGGCGAGCGAGCCCGCATACTTGCCGCCGATGTCCATGACCGCGGCCCACGCTCCGGGCATCACCAAATCGTTGGAGAAGCCGGCCATGCCGACCGACAGCATGGCCAGCAGCGGGTTGTGAACCGTGGTGGAGAAAGCCAGGAATCCGCTGGCGCCGGCAAAACCGAGGTATGCCATGATGCGCCGCGCCTTCGCCATGTCGCCCGTTTTCCGCAGCAGCCATGCCCCCGCCACCACGCCGGCCGGGTTGCCCAGCCCACCGAAAAGCAGGGGGAGCACGCTGAGCAAGGCGGTGGATGTAATTTCCATGTGCCGGGCCTGTCTCAAATAGGTGGGCAGCCACGTGATGTAGAAATACCAGCCGTAGGAGAGGCAGAAATACTGCCAGCAGATCATCCACACCTGCCGCGAGCGCAGAAACCTGCGCCAGGGCACGTCGCCATGGCCGGAGGCCAGTTTGGAGCTTTCCCGCAGCAGGTCGCGCTCGGCCGCGTTGAGCTTGGGGTTCTGCAATGGGTCGTTGACGTACCAAACATAAAATACGATGGCCCAGGCCACTCCGAGACCGCCAAAAACTTCGAACGCGTGCCGCCATCCCACCAGCCGCATGACCAGCGCCACCAGCGGCGGGGTGAATGCGCCGCCCCACCGCGCGCTGAGCCACATGATGCCCTGGGCGCGCACTCGCTCTCTTGCGGGCAGCCAAGTGGTGAAGGTTTTCGTCAAATTCGGAAAGCAGCCCGCCTCGCCCATGCCGAACAGGGCACGCGTGGCGGTGAGCGAAACGAAGCTCCAGGCCCATCCCGTGGCGGCGGTGAAGAACGACCACCACAGCACGATGCGGATCAGGACCTTGCGCGGCCCCATCCAGTCGCCCAGGTACCCGCCGGGGATCTCGAACAGCGCATAACACCATCCGAACGCCCAAAAGGCCCATCCCATTTGCACGCTGGTAAGCCCGAGATCTTTCTGAATGGAAGGCGCGGCAAAAGAGATGGAGACGCGGTCGACGTAGGTAATCACCGCCAGCGTCACGGCGAAGACAATCACCCAGTAGCGAACTCGCGTGGGTTGTGCGATGGCGGCCACCTTCGTCGAAGCTCAGACCCGCCGTGCGCGAAGCCCGAAGTGGTACACCAGCGCGCCCGCGCCCACGGTCGCCAGCGCGGTCAGCGATGCCGCCGGCTGCCAGATGACGCCGTAGACCATCATGCAGATTCCCACCAGGATATAGGAGGCCGGAATGAGCGGCCAGGCAAACTGGAGCGCGCGCAGCCGCTGCCACTCCGGGCGCCCGCGTCGAAACACGAACACCGATGCCACCGACAACACCGTGAACAGCGTCAGGCTGAATCCGATGTAATACACCAGTTGGGGAAACGGCGTGAGCGTCATCAGCATGGCGCACAGGCCCTGGCTCAGGATCGCGTTGACCGGCGTGTGCCAGCGCGCGTCCACCGACGCCGCGGCGCGGAAGAACGCCTTGTTCTTGGCCATGGCGTAGTACACTCGCGGGCCGATGGTCACCATGGCGTTTACCGTGGAGACGATCGAAATCGCCATCAACGCGGAAAAGGTGCCCGCTATTTTGGTCCCGAACAGGTTCGAGGCGGAAAGCGAGCCGATGGCCATCACGCCTTTCATGTCCTCCAGCCGGGTGGCGTAAATGTAGATCATGTTCAGCCCCAGGTAAAGCACAGCCACGATGGCAGTCCCGGCAGCCAGCGCCGCGGGCAGCGTGCGCTCCGGCCGGCGCACCTCCTCCGCCACGTAGGTGGCGGCGTTCCATCCGCTGTAACCGAACATCACCCACAGCAGGCTCACGATGAACTGCGCCGGCAAGCTCACCGTGGAGGTGCGCACGGCGTGCTCGGAAAAGTGGCTCCAGCTCCCGCTGCCGGCGGCGAAGCCCAGCAGCACAAAAGCCGCGATCACAATCAGCTTGGTGGATGTGAGCACGTTCTGCACCTTGGCGGTGCGGCCCACGCCGAAGCAGTTCAGAATGGTGAACGCGGCGATCAACCCGCAGGCGGCCAGTTGGCCTCCGCCCAAACGCAGCGAAAACGCGCCCGAGCCAACCACCAGCGTCGCGTTGGCCTGTTTCAGGCTGGGGAAGAAGTATCCCAGGTAATCGGAGAACGCCAGTGCCGCGGCCGCAATCGGCGCCGAAAAGCCCGCGAAGAAGGAGACCCAACCGGTCATGAAGCCCCACTCCGGACCATAGGCGTGGGTCAGGTAGACGTACTCTCCGCCGGAGCTGGGAAAATTAATGCCCAACTCGGAATAGCTCAACGCGCCCGCAAAGGCGAACAGGGCGCCGGCGCCCCAGCACGCCAGAATTATACTGGCGCTGCCCAGTTGGCCCGCCATGAGACCAGGGGTGGCGAAGATGCCCGCCCCCACCATGTTCGAGATCACCAGCGCGGTCGCGCTGAAGAAGCCGAGTTGTCGAAGCAGCCCG
>Ga0326728_10010821_pt1 | contig 21157 bp, 20 predicted proteins | sample MB3enrmetagenome_FD_207602 | JGI IMG/M metagenome (GOLD analysis project Ga0326728, IMG submission 207602) | Lab enriched peat soil microbial communities from McLean, Ithaca, NY, United States - MB31MN | ecosystem: Environmental > Terrestrial > Soil > Wetlands > Peat | place: USA: New York... | reverse complement strand
TTGTCCATCGTGAGATTTTCTTCCATCACGACTTTGAAGGATCCGTCATCCCGTTCGATCCCGATCCATGCGGATGAATCTCTGAACAGGGCTAAGCCCGCACGGTCGCCGTCCTTCATCGCGGAATAATCGAGCTCGATGGTGGCGGTCGACTCGGGCCCCAGGATGCGGTGCGTGAGGGTGTTCCTGGCCCGGTATAGATCCTCGGTCACAGTGGCCGTCTTCAGTCTGAGCTGGTTTTTGACAGACCACTTTGAGTTACCCGGATCGTGATTCCACTCCCATTCAGGGCCCAGTGATCTGCCCCTGAAGGGGTCCACTCCAGTGAGTGGCTTCAAGGGGTGCGGCGCAAGAGGATAAGGGTGAGGAAGGTGACGGGTATACGTCTGATGGCTGCGAACACCCCTCCTACGCAGGATTATAGAGTATTCGGAGGTGCCACTGCGTGCTGGAAAGCGTGTTTTCGTCGACACGACGGGCACTCTGAGGCACGCTCTGGCAAGCGCTGCGTCCTTTCCCCGACGTGCTCGTGGTTATTGCCCTCTTCGATTCCCAGATGGAGGCGTGCCGCGACGCTGCTCGGATGGCGGCGCTCCCGGTAACTATGGGGAGTGGGTATTTCGCAAGATCGCGTCCGGGAACGCCCTTCGCGAACCGCCAGAGAGTCGGTGCTGAATAACTGTTGCGAAAATCCCCTTCCCACCACCAAACGGCCCGAAGGCTTCTGGGAAGTTGAAGTTAAGGTCGGGCTTGCCGATTTTGGCCCGGATGAGAGGTAACGGTCCCCCGTACACGGATTCTGCCTTAAGTTAGCGCCGACGGAGCGCTGCCCCAGCTACTATATGGATCCCTCCGGGGATCATGCGGAGCTTTCGGCCGCCGCGAATTTTCCTCTGGACACCGAAAACTCTTGCGCTAGAATGTGGGCCAGGATTCGGTAGTCTTTTGTCGAGGTTGTTAATTCATGTGAGCGTAGCATCAGGAGGTATCTCTCCATGACCACCCGCAGCAGGATTCTGTTTCTAGTCTTCATAGCGGTAGTGGCGAGTTTGGGGACTTTGATTGCTCAGGCTCCCAAGAAACCCGCCATTGCTTATCCCAACGATTTCCGCCATTGGCGCCAAGTCAAGTCCATGGTGATTTACAGCAGTCAGAACAAGTTATTCGATCGCTTTGGTGGCCTCCACAACGTTTACGTCAATGACATCGGCTGGCCCGCGCTCGAAAAGACCAAGCTCTTTCCGGATGGTTCCATGCTCGTCCTCGAACTCTTCGATGTCAGCAACTCGATGGGGGCCATCGAGCCTCGTCCGGGGCACAAGGGCGTCTACGTGATGAAGAAGAACGCCAAGCTTTATGCGGACACCGGCGGCTGGGGCTTCGAGGTCTTCCCGGGCAGCGATGAGAAACCCACTCTGAAGAGTATGACGGAGTGTTTTGGCTGCCACAAAGAAGGGAAGAGCCGGGACTACGTCAAGTCGGCATACGTGGAGTAGCAGGCACTGACCTTGAATCTCCACGCAACTCCTCGCAGTTCTAGCGAGCCGATCGAACTGGCGGACGTGCCCGCGACCGGAACCGAAGCAAGAAGTACTTCGCGCCTGAGGAGTCCCTTGCTCCTCATGGCGGCCAGTTTCGGTCTGGGAATATTCCTGGTTGGCTCGCGGCAGGCTAACTGGTTTGTGCTCGGCGCGCTTCCGGCTTGTGCTTGTTTGTTTGCTGGCTTGCTCGTGCTGCGCGCCGGCTGGGAGCGGGTTTCGCTGCTTCTGGCTCTGCTCGGTTTTCTGGCTGCGGGCGCTTCCGCAGGCGGCTTGTTCGCGTACCGGTTCCCACCCAACCATGTGAGCAAGTTGGCTGCGCAGGGCTTCGACCTTGAAGAGCCGATTCACCTGCAAGGCCGAGTGATCTCCACACCCCTGCGCACCGCCTACGGGCTGCAATTCGACCTGGAGACCGAGCGCGTTGAAATCCGAAACCGCTCTTACGAATCGACGGGAAAGGTGCGCCTGCGCCTTCAGGCATCCGAGCCGGCACAATTCTGGACACTGGTGGACTCGTTGCACCTCCAGTTCGGAGATGCCATCCGAGTGTTGGTGCGCTTGCGCAAGCCGCGGATTTATCAGAATCCCGGCAGCTTTGATTTTCGCCGCTGGATGGAATCAACCGAGGATATTTGTTGGGTTGGGACGCTCAGGGACCCGCTGTTGATCGAGAAGCTGCCCAACTCGAACCACGGAGGGATTTCGAAACTCGCTGAACGGATTCGGAACAGGTTCCTACGCTCGATAGACGATCTGTACCCTCGTTGGTCTGCGCAGGGGCGTTGTGGGACGGTGCTCAAGGCGATCCTCCTGGGAGATCGGTCCTCGCTGGACTCCGAAACCATCGAGAATTTCCGCAAATCGGGACTCTATCATCTGCTGGTCATCGCGGGCCTTCACGTTGGGCTGCTCGTGTTACTGGCGAGTGGGCTGGTGCGCTTGCTCCCACTTGGCGATCAAGGAAAGCGCTTGATTGTGCTTGCGCTCCTGGTTTCTTATTCCTTCCTGGTTGAGCAGCGCGCGCCCACCTTGCGCGCTACCTTGATGATTTCGCTTTATTTGCTGGCTGGGCTGCTCTACCGCAATCATTCCACCTTAAACACCATCGGCTTGGCGGCCCTCATCCTGATGCTCTCCCGCCCCGCTTGGCTCCTCGACTCCGGATTTCAACTTTCCTTTTCTGCCGCGCTGCTCATCGCCGGGCTGGTGGTACCCATCCTGCGACGGACCACGGAGCCTTACCTTCGCGCCTTAAGTGGACTGGAGGAGACTGCCCTCGACGCGCATCTGCTGCCGCGCCAGGCTCAATTCCGTCTGGACCTGCGCGCCCTGGTCGCAGCGCTAAGATTGCGATTCCGTATTCTGCGTCAACACGAGGCCTTGGCAAGCGCCCTGGTGACCGGCCCAACGCGGCTACTGTTCTGGACGGCCAACCTGCTGCTTTTCTCCGTGATCCTCCAGGTCGGTCTTGTGCTTCCTATGGCGGCGATTTTTCACCGTGTGACGCTAGCGGGGATCGGCCTTAATGCTTTGGCTGTGCCGTTAATGACCTTGCTCCTGGCCATCGCCGTTCCGACCGTGTTACTGGGCGCTCTAATTCCCGCCCTTGCGGTGTGGCCCGCAAAGGCGCTGGCGGTCGTCATGGCAGCGCTCTTCCGCTTGACGACTCTCCCCCACTTGCCGGCTTGGCTTTCGTTCCGAGTGCCGAACCCACCGCTTTGGGTTGGCTGCGGATTTGTGCTTTTCGTTCTTGGGGCCGCCATCGCGCTTGGCAGGCGTGCCTGGGTGTTTGTACTCTCCATGACGGCGGTTGGGGTGATGACCGCGCTGGTCGCACTTCACCCTTTTGCTCCCCGCCTGCCCTCCGGAATGCTCGAGGTCACGGCTCTGGATTGCGGCCAGGGCGACTCACTTTTCCTGGTGCTTCCCGGTAAAGCCACGATGTTGGTCGATGCCTCTGGAAGCCGCCACCGCAGCACCAGCGAAGGCGCCTTGCAGGGACGCCTCTGGGACCCCGGCGAAGACATCGTTTCGCCTTACTTGTGGTCTCGGGGGATCAAGAAGATTGATATCGTGGTGCTTTCTCACCCGCACGAAGATCATCTGGGCGGACTCTTTGCAATTGTCCGAAACTTCCAAATCGGCGAGTTCTGGCACGCTGCCAACGCTACTACTCCCGAGTACTTGAGCTTGCTCGAAAAGATGCGGGAAAAGGGCGTGGCGGAACGGACGCTGGCGGCGGGGGACGAGTTGGAGCGTGGAGGAGCCACCGTGCAAGCTTTGTGGCCGCCGCGCTCGCGGCAGCCGTCGGCTTTGCCTTCCAACGATGATTCATTGGTCCTTCGCCTCACCTATCGCGAAGCAAGCGTGCTGCTGACGGGCGACGTTAGCTCGAAAGCCGAGCGGGGACTGCTGGCTTCCGGGCAGGACCTGGACAGCTTGGTTCTCAAAGTGGCCCACCACGGCTCGAACTCCTCCAGCAGTTCCGAATTCCTTGCGCGGGTGAACCCTCGCTTGGCCATGATCACTGGCGGGTCCGGCGACTTTGGCAATCTGCCTGGTTCGGAAACCCTGGCGCGCTTGCGGGAGCGGGGGATTCGTGTTTTCCGCTCGGACGTTGAGGGCGCCACCAGCGTGCAAATGGGTGACACCTTCCGGGTGATCTCATTCGGATCCGAGGTGCAGTGATCCCTCGGCCCCCAAGTGAGCATAAGCTCTAACCTAAGCACGAAGCGTGGACCGTGAATGCCCGAAGGGCATTAAGATCATTAGCCGTAAGTGGAACCTACGGATGAATAGCCATCCCGCTTCGATTCCTGCCGACGACCCCGAAGGGGTCGAATAGGCCACCGTTCAACCCCTTCGGGGTTGGTTAACTCTCGGGCGATTGCGCTTTCCGTAGGTTTCACCTACGGCTAATGATGTTGGGTCCCTTCGGGACCCAGGTGACGCCTAAGCGAGCAGCTACGCCCCAAGCGCGACGGCGCTACGGGCTAGGGGACGCCGCGCTACCGCGCGGTTTGAGGCTGCGCCCTGCTTCGTTTTCTTCTTGACACGAGAAGCGATGATAGCCTATACTGGTTGTCGACAGGGAGCTCTCCGGCAGAGGCAAGCGGCTGCGGCGGGTGAGGGCAAACTCGGCCCGGCAAAGGAGAGAGCGAGGAATTGCAAAAAAAGATGTTTTTAGAGGGAACGAACTCACTCATCTGTTGTAAACAACGGACTTAGCTGTTTCTGAGTGCTGAAAACGAACTGGTTTTTAGTGCAAACGAACTCAAAAAAAGCTGCTAAAACACCTCGAATGCCTCTTCCGGAGCGAAACGAACTGGGGTTTCGCGTGTCGAAAGACACCGGCGGCCGGGCGTCGCAAGGGGCTACACGAGCTTCGATTTGGGCGGCCCAGGGCAGATCCCCTCGCTTACAGGTTCAAGCGCGGCTGATGTCGGCGCGTCGACACTAGGCTCCTTCACTCGCCAGGTTCGGTAAAGCGAATGTGAAACTTGGGCGCCGAAGAGCATCACCGCCGACGATATGTAGACCCACGTCATCAGGGCCACCACCACCCCAATCGAGCCATAAACCTGGCGATAATTGAAGAACGGAAGGAGGCGCATAAACAGCGCGCGCGCCCCCTCCCAGAAAAGGGCCGTGACCAAAGCTCCGGGAAAAGCCTGGCGGAGGCTCATGCGGCGGTTGGGCAGTCGTTCAAATACTACTAGGAACATCAGGAGCGTGATGCCAAAAGTCGCGGCCATGAAGATGCCGCGATAGAGGAATTCCGCGACGGGGAGGAGCGAGCTTGCAACCCAGGTATTGAGCCAGGGATGAATGTACCTGCGCGTTCCCACGAGCAGAGTCGAAACCAGGGCGAGAACACCGAAAATGCCGGCCATCTCGAGAGCCAGGAGGCGTCTTCGCCACCAACTCCGCCTCGTCTCGACTTCCCAGGCCTGGTTCAGGGCTCGCTCAAGGGGAAGAAATACGCCCGAGGAGGCCCAGAGCAGAAGCAAGAACGACAGTACGCTGACTTTTCCGTAAGCCCGCGAAATGCTCACCAGGTTGGTCATGATGAAGTCTCGTCGGACGGGCAGGTAATGTCCCAACACCAGAGCCAGGCGACCGGAGAGCTCGAAGCGGCGGATGAAGACTCCGCTCACCCCCAGAAGGAGCAGCATCATGGGAAAGAGGGCCAGCAGGCTGTAGTAAGCGATGGAAGCCGAGACGGCGAAGGAGTTATTGCGGAAAAAGTTCACGAGGGAGTCGCGCAGCACCTCGCGCACTTGCCTCCAGCGCCAGGACGGGAGAGCTTCGATTCGATGCCCGTTATACATCGCCGTAATCTCGCAAGTGGAACATAGTCCCGGTATTGCCCCGCCAGGGCGTACCGTGAATAGCCGCGGGTGCAATCCACGGACGAAAAACCAACTGCACCCGCCGGCCTCTATTAGCTTATACTAGAATTGTCTCGGACAGGGCTAGTAGTGAACCGATGTAGTGCAGGGGCGGAACCTGTCCCGATCTGATCGGGGGACCTCGCCGTGGAGTTCGTCAGGCGACGGAGAAGATCGACGTCGCAGAGAGGAGGGCGCCGCCATGGCCAGCCAAGAAGAAATTCTGGAAGAAAACCGCAAGGTAAGACGTTTACAAATCGTTGTGAACCTGGTCCTGAACGTGGTAGCTCAATCCGACTTGCCCATCGAAGAGGCCTCGGAGCTTGTGGCTCAGACCCGCCGCTTTGCCCTCAATCTCTTTCCCGACAAAGAGCTGGCTTATGACATCATTTACCAACCCAAGTTCAAGCGCCTGATGGCGGAAAAATACCGCATTGTGTGACCCAAGTGAGGAAACTCAGATTAACAGGGTTTGCTGAGCCAGCCGAGGCGGTAGTGCGTCAGCTTGATTTTTGTAGCAGCGGTCTCTGACCGCCGGTCTTCGATTCTCAAGGAGTTTCGGCGCTCGGAGAGTGCCGCTACAGCAGACTGGCCCACTAACGCCGAGGGCTGAGAGCTGAGAGCTGAAAGCTGATAGCTATTTTGGTTTTTCGGCCACGTGCGTCACGGATCTCAGCGTGGCGGTGATGGGTCCGACGGCAATCATGAATTTGATGCGCAGGGGCAAATGTTGTTGGTCATTGCTGAACCAGACCAGCATCCGTCCTTTCCTCTTGAACAGACCGCTGAACACCTTGGGCTCGATGCGGATGGCCGAACGTTGCCCAAGGGGGGTCGAAATCATCTCTTGAGCCTGGACGTCAAGCGTCACGTCGTAGGTTTTTGAGCCGTCGTTCACCGGCATATGCAGCGGCTTGCCGATTTGGAAGTCCTGGCTACGCAGGTAGTAGAAGGCAGTTACGACATCCTCCACACAACTGGGAATATCGTTCTCGGCATGCTTTGGGGGGTCGTGGGGTTTGTTCAAGTCGCGTTCGTCCAGAATCGCCAGCTTTCGCTGCGAATCAAAGACAATCTGGGTCTCCTTGCGCCGACGCCCTTCGTTGATCTTTTTTGAAATGCTCTCGGAGCACAAGGTGCCAGGATCGAAGACGGAGCGGAATTGGTTGTCGACGGGAAAGAGGAGTGAGACAAAACCTTGCGAATGAGCGGTGGTGTCGAGTGTGTAGTCATCCTTCGATCCCTTGACTGTGCTCTGCAAAGTGGCGGAGACTGTGCCGGCCTGAAAGACCGACCACGTGACGTCGTAGGTCAGGCGTTCTCCCGGTTGGTATGGCGAGGTCCTTGCTTGTGCGAACAGACGGGCATGCGCCGGCGCTAGAACGACTAGCGTCAAGAAAGCGGCGGTTTGTGCAACCGAGCAGCGCACCGTGTTATGTTGGACGCTCATGGCTGTGCAAAGGTAGCCTCGTCAGATTCACAGCAACCACATCTTCAACGCCAGAAAAAGCATGGTAGCCACATACCCTGCTGCCGCTTCGTACTCACGGTTCTTCTTATAGAGCCGCCACTGAAATTTCTCATCTGCGGCGGGGTGGCGAGGCAACTTGGGAAAGAACAGCGGCGCTTGGCTGGCATACCGCTGGAAGGCCTCCGGAAACTCCCCTCTCAGGAACTGGGCTTCGCGCCTCATCACCGGCCAGTATACTAAAGCGAAGTAGGCCGCGAAAGCCACGCCCATGATCCACGAACGCCCCGCCAGCGCGCCCCCCAGCCCCATCACCGCGCTTCCGAGGTAAAGGGGGTTGCGGGTGTAGGCATACGGGCCGGCCGTGGCCAGGCGTTGGTTCTTGGCGAGGTAACCCGCCGCCCAGGCCCGCAACAGGAGACCGGCAAGCGCCACGACCGCCCCGCAGAGTAGCAGTTTCGGGGAAGGCTGCGCAAGAGCCAAGTAGAGAATTCCGAGTCCAAATCCCAATGGCACGCGCCATCGGGAGGCCCAGGTGGCGTAATCCTTAGGCATTGGCCCTCGCGAGGCGTTCCTCGATGGCTGCCTCCACGCGCTCAACCGAAATGCCCTCGATGTAGGCGGCATTTTGATCCCGGCGCGAGTGATTGACGGGCGCCCCATTGTAGAGGGCAATGTCCGCCTTATGGAAGGGCCCGTTGCGTGCTGGATCCGTAGGGCCGTGAATGGCCACCAGCGGCGTTCCCACTGCGGCCGCCAGATGCAACGGTCCCGTGTCACCTCCCAGAAGCAACCGGGCGCGCCGCGCCAGGGCAATGAATTGCACCACGCTGGAGGGAAAATAGAACGCTCGCTTTGCTCCCGCGATCCTCAAGATTCCTGCAATCAATTCCTGTTCGTTCGGCGACCCGGTGAGCAGGAGCGTGCAGTCCAACCGGGCCTCGAGCTGGCGGAGAAGCAGCGCATAGTTCTCGGGCGCCCAGCGCTTGGCCTTCCAGCCCCCTCCAGGGTTAATGATCAGGAACTCACGCGCCTCGAGGCGAGCGAGTTGATCGTCAACGTACCGGTCGTCTTCGGGAGTGTGGGGCAAGGGAAACTCCCAGGCGCCGACGCGCGCTCCCAAGCGCTCGACAAGGACGAGGCTTTCTTCGACCACGTGTTTCCGCCCCGCCGCGGAAACACGATCGGTGTATAAGACGGACGCACTCGGTTCGCGCAGCCAAGGCCCAGCCAAACCGACTCTCTCATTCGCGCCCGCCAAAAGCGCAAGCATGGCTGACTTCCACAAACCTTGAAAATCCACGGCGACCTCGTAACCGCTGCCTCGCAGCCCGATCAAGGTCTTCATCATTTCTCGAAGGAGTGGAAGCGGAGGCAGACTGCCGCGCCAACTGAGCGTATCAAGCGCTATTATGCGGTGCACGTAGGGATTTCCGGCGAGAAGAGAGGCGTAGCGTTTCTCGATAAGCCAATGGATTTCAGCCCCAGGGAAAGTCCGTCCCAGCGCCGCCACGGCGGGCAGGGCATGCACGATGTCGCCGAGGGAACTCAGGCGAATCACCAAGAAGCGGGGCTGCGAACCTGTCAACATTTCAGCATCGGGAAAGGCGCGAATCCAGGTCAATCCTTTCGGCAGCGCCGGGCGATCTCCGCCAGCAAGCCGCGGGTTGAGTGGTCCTTGGGGTCGCCGACGATGGCCACGGCAATCCCCAGGCGTTTTGCCAGCGCCCTCTCGGGAACCGTCTCGGTGGTGTAGTCAGATCCCTTGCAATGCACGTCGGGGCGAAGTTCGCTCAGCAAGGCCTCCACTGTCAATTCATCGAAGATGACAACGTAATCGACTGCCTCCAGTGCGGCGATCAGTTCTGCCCGCGCCTGGGCCGAAAGCAGCGGCCTTCCCGGGCCCTTGAGCGCTGAGACCGATCGGTCGCTATTAATCCCTACTACGAGGACGTCTGCCTGTTGCTTCGCCGCCTGAAGATAACGCACGTGGCCTGGGTGCAAAACATCAAAACACCCGTTGGCAAACGCCACGCGGCGCCCCGCTCGGCGCAACTGCACGCCGAGCTCCCCGATTCCTGCTCTCGCTACAATCTGGGCATTCATGTGTTTCGAATGGCGAGGCGACCCCCTCACCCGTCTCGCGCCGGTTGATGAAAGCGCCGTCGCGAGCCACCCTCTCCCCCACGGGGGCGAGGGTCCGGCAGCGCTCACGCATTGCGAATGGCTGCGACGAGTTCAGTGGCACTCACGGAAGCCGTACCTCGCTTCATCACCACCAGACCGCCGGCGCAGTTCGCGATCATGGCGGCATGGAGGAAGCTTGCCCCCGCCCCTAACGCCAACGTGTAGGCGGCAATTACGGTGTCGCCTGCGCCCGTCACATCCACCGCCTGGTCAGAACCGAAGATGGGCAAATGGCGGGGTTCACGCCGCGGCTCAAAAAGCACCATGCCGTCGCGGCCGCGAGTGATCAACAAGGCCTGAAAACCCTGGCGGCGCAGTAGCTTTCTCCCAAGCGCATGAAGCCGTTCCAGATTTTGCCCAATGGTCTCGCCGAAAGCCGCCTCGACTTCCGGCTCATTCGGGGTGGCCGTGGTGACGTTACGATAATTCGGCAGGTCGTAGCGGGAATCAACCGCCACCGGAAGTGACGAGCTTCGTTTTCGGCGGCTGAGAAGACCCACCTCGCCGGCGTCCGTCGTACCATAACCATAGTCGGACACCAGTAGGGCGGAAGAGTTGTGCAGCAATGAAAGCACACTGCGCGTTAGCCGCCTTCGAACTTCCCTCGGCAAAAACTGGGGCGGCTCACGATCGATGCGAACCACCTGCTGGCGTTGCCAGTGGCTAAGCCCTCCCAGAATGCGCGATTTCGTTGGGGTCAGGCGGCCGGCCAGCCGCACCACAAAGCGCGTGGAAACACTTCTCTCCTTGAAATAACGAAGCAGTGCGTCACCCGTCTCGTCGTCGCCCACTACGCCCACCGGAACAACGCGGGCGCCGAGGTCGGCCAGGTTGTTCGCGGCATTGGCTCCGCCGCCAGGCGTTACCTGCTTCTCGCGCTGTTTCAATATCAAGACCGGCGCCTCACGGGATACCCGGGCGATTTCCCCATAAACGTATTCGTCCGCCACCAGGTCCCCCAGCATGACGATGCGCTGCCGCGGAAATCGTTCGATAATCGACAGCAAGGTCACTCGATCTTGAGCAGAGATGTTCATAGCTGCGACTTAGAAGGTAGTTCTCTATCCGCAGATCGGGCGATCTCCCAATCACCGGATCACCCGATCCCGCCTAGGCGGTGATGTCCCATTCCTTAACCGACTCCAGAGCGGCCTTGTAAACGCGGTCGACGGAGACTCCGGTCATACATCGGAAGTCAATCGGACATTGACGAAGGCCACAAGGGCTGCACTCGACCTGATGCTTAATGATGCGTACCTGATGACCTAGCGGTCCCGTGGCGCGCTCGTCGGTGGATCCGAAGACGGCCAGAACCGGTATCTGGAGCGCCGCTGAAACGTGCATGGGACCGGAGTCGTTCGTGATGACCAGGTGGCATCTCGCAAGCAACGCCATGAACTCTCGCAACGTGGTCTTTCCTGCGACCAGAACGGGAGTATGTTGCATGGCCTGAGCCATACCTTCGGCCAAGGGGCCCTCGGCGCGGGAGCCAAAGATTAGCACATCCGCGCCCAAGGCATCAATCAGGCGATCTGCCAACTTGGCATACCGATCCGGCAACCAACGCTTTGCAGGTCCAAACGACGCGCCCGGGCAAATTCCGGCCAAGAATCGCCTGCCGCCCAGCCCCAAAACTTGGAGTTGCCTTGCCGACCACCGTCGTTCCGAATCCGCAAGGTGCAGGCGAACTTCCTCGACTGGTTGGGGCTTCTCAATTATCCCTGATCGAAACAGCAATTGCAGGTAGTAATCAGATTGATGCCCGTAGGCAGCCGGTGAGGGAACTTCCACGGCCTCGTTGAGCAGCGAGCTCCGCCCATCTCGCGCATATCCGACCCGCAGGGGAATTCCCGCCTGCCAAGCCATCCAGCCAGCCTGGAAGGCATTTTGAAGGAGAATGGCAGCGTCGAAGCGCTCCGCACGAAGTTCCCGGACCAATCTCCAGAACCCTCGGATTCCCCGATGCTCGCCTTCCGCATCGTAAACGATTTGCCGGCTGACAGCGGGATGGTTCTGGTAAAGTTCGCTGACCCACGGTTTCGCCACGACAACGATTTCGGAGCTGGGGAATTCAATGTGCAGCGCCTCGATTGCCGGCAGAGACATCACGGCATCGCCAATCCAGTTGGTGGCCCGCACCATGATCTTTTTGGGGTTCGAGAAGGGGGTTTGGTGGTTCTTCAAGTCGTCCTCCGCGCTTCTCCCACTTCGCTCAGTAAGGCGCGCTCGAATTCCGTCTTCTCTTCGATTTCAGGATAAATGCAACACGCAAACAAGGGCATGGGAGGCTTCCAGTCCCGCGGCAGGTTGAGGAGGTCCTTCTCAGTGGTTAACATGACTTCCGCACCCGCGCTTCGCGAGAGCGCACAAAGGTTTTCCAGCTCACGGCTCTTATAAACATGGTGGTCCGGAAAAACACGCTCTGCCACCAGCCGAAATCCCCAACTGCGCAAGTCACCAAAGAAAGCTGTCGGGTTGCCAATCCCACAGAAGGCTGTGACTTGGTTGCGCAGGAGATTCTCGGGCGGTTCCGGCAGACCGCTGCGCGCCTCCCGCAAACCGGCAAGTTTGGTGGAGCAGCGGAAAACTCGGGCCCGTGGGTTCTGCGCTTGAACTCGTGCTTCGAATCCGCCCGCGTCGCCCAGCTCGGTTCGGGTGAGTATCACCCAATGGGCGCGCTGGAGGGCTGAGAATGGTTCCCGCAGGCGGCCGGCGGGAAGCAGCGCGAGCTCAGACGTCGGGCGCGTGACGTCGAGCAAAACCATGTCGAGGTCGCGAGAAAGACCAAGGTGTTGAAATCCGTCGTCCAGCAGGTGCACGCTGGCGTTGAAATCCTGCTCGCCGACTAGGCCCGCGCGGAAACGATCGGCAGAAACGATGATGGGGACATTGGGCAGCGCTTGGGCGAGCGCGGCGGGCTCGTCACCGACCACTCTGGGATCGAAGACCAGGCCGGCGTCAGGGTCCATGACTATAGGCCCCTTTCCTCTCCGTCGGCCATAACCGCGCGTGAGGATGCAAGGTCGATGCCCGCCCGCGAGCAGAGTCTTGGCTATCAAAACCACCAACGGTGTCTTTCCGGTTCCACCCACGCTCAGGTTGCCCACACTGATTACGGGGCGGTTCAAACGTCGAGTCTTAAGCCAGCCACGGCGATAAGCCGCGTGGCGCAATTTCACTGTCGTCAGGAACAGCCACGAGAGACCTTGAAGCAATACATTCATTGTGACAGTCTGCCTTGGAACGCCGGCGCCGCCAGTAATCGCTGAATCTGTTCCACCACTCGAGCCGTCCCCCCCGTTTGCTTTTCCAGCACCTGCCTGCCGCGCTCGCCCAAGCGCCGGCCGGAATCCCGGTCGCCAAACAATGTCAACACCGATTGGGCTAGCTCCTTCCCATCCCCAACTTGAACGCAAGCGTCCGCCTCCAGGAAAAGCCGGGCAATGTCCCGGAAGTTTTCCATGGATGGGCCGAACACCACGGGCTTTGCCCAGTACGCGGCTTCCAGGATATTGTGGCCGCCGGTGGGGACCAGGCTACCCCCCATAAAGACTACGTCCGCCAACTCTAAAAGCCCTGCCAATTCTCCGACGCTATCGAGTAAAAGGACTTCGGGCGCCGCTATTTGGTCCAAAATCTCCGGCTCTCGTGACGCAAGCTGGGTGCGCCGGGTGTAGCCATGGTCGGAACCGGCCAGAATCTGAGCAACCTCGTCAAAACGGGCGGGGTGCCTCGGAGCTAGAATCAGCAAGGCCTTGGGATACTGAGCCCGAACCGTACTCCAGGCCTGGAGCACTATGGGTTCTTCGCCGGCCATGGTGCTGGCTGCGATCAGGATAGGGCCGCGCCCGGCGAGGGCCGCAGTTTTCCCGAGAAGGCGGGGGAAATCTGCCAAACGAGGCGGCTCGGAATCAAATTTCAAATTTCCAGACAAGATGATGCGCTCCGGTTTGGCGCCCAACTGCCGAAAGCGTTCGGCATCCGCTTCCGTCTGGGCGCAGATCATATCGACATGCTCGAGGACGCGGCGCATGAGCGGGCGCAGCAGGCGGTAACGCCGAAACGAGCGCTTCGAAAGGCGCGCGTTAATGAGAACGATCATTGCGCCAAACTCGTGCGCGGCACGCAACAGATTGGGCCATAACTCAGTCTCCACGATCACCACTAAGGATGGCTGAATTCGTCCGAGCACCGCCCCGACCGCCCCATGCCAATCCATGGGCAGGTAGAACCGGCCTGCTACCGAGGGGAGGCGGCGCTCTCCCGCCGCGCGCCCCGCCGGCGTGACACAACTCAGGAAAATCTTTCGGTCAGGAAACAGCGACTGAAGCTCGCGCGTCAGCCTTACGACCGCCAATGTCTCGCCTACCGACACGGCGTGAATCCAAATCGCGCCGCGCTCTGTCTGTTGAAATGATTCCGGCAACAGCCCGAATCGTTCCCGCCACGGCCCTCCGGCAAGTTCGTCACGCCTTTTCCAAAGGTAATAAGGGGCCGTCAGCAGTACCCCAAGCGTGAACAAAAAGCTGTAAATCAAATACATCATCGGGGAAGGACAGCGCGCTGGCCGCAACAACCAAAAACAGATTATAAGCCCACAAAGCAAGAGCGACAACGGTAGCTGAAGTCGCGAGCAGGGCGGGCAACGTCGCGAGCACCGTAATTCCCGCGACGGCTGGATTCCATTGCCCGACTGGACTGCTCACCATGTTGTAGGGGCGGCCCTTGTGGCCGCCCTGGGGCAACCACAAGGGTTGCCCTACAACCCCTTGCCAAAACGTGATTTTCTCACACCTTCGGATTGCCTGGATTAGTACAGCACGCTATCGGGGAGACTGGAAGGTGAGGCCATTGGCGTCGAGAGCCGCACCGTGAATTGATAAAGATGGGGGATCGCGCCACGTGTCATGAAAACGTGCCAAGCGCCGGGGAGTGCGGCAGCGAAGCTGCCGCCCTGGACTCCAATCGTCAAGGCGGAAGCTGGCTCGACCGCACTCCACTGCCGTCGGCACCGCGAACTTGATGGCAGCACAGCGGCGCACTTATCGGCCACTTCCTCACTCTTCTTTCTTCTTTCCCTTATTCAGGACAATTAGATTGTCAGTTACCGAGAATACGTTCGGCACCTGGTTGGCGCGTGTGCGGATGAGCGTGTCATCGAACTGGTTATCTACCACACCCTCCAGCGTCACGTTTCCATTATCGACGATGATATGGATCGAGGGTAAAGCCTGATACCCGTACCGCGTTCCGATATTTGGATCGCCGTAAATGGCTTTCGCCACAGCTCGGCGGATCTGCCAATCCATGTCAGAGAGCGGCAGAAGCTTGATCTCGTTGATTACTTGCGTTACACCTGGGATTCGCTTCACCACGTTTTCCGCGTCAGATTTAATGTTCCAGGGAGGTTCGGGAGGGCACGCACCCTTCAACGTGACCACGCTGCCATTCAACTGAAAATACAGATCGTCGAATACCGAATAGTACGGCAGCATCAAGAGGTTGTGGCGGATCTGTTTTGCCAACTGCGTTTCATCGGGCGGGCCCGAAGTGAAGACATCACTGTGCGTCTGTTTCTGATCGGCCAGTCCTACAGCGACAGCCAAAAGAGCAACGGTTGTTAGTCCAAACAGCGTGCGCATTCGCATTCGCTAGTCCTCCTTTGTCAGGGTTTTTCACTCCATAATTATGGATGCAATCGGAGTATGAAGGGTTCTGTTTTCAGAACGGTATCGGTATGCCACGTGGTACCTAGGTCGCGATGAAACCTGTCCAGTCGCCTTCCAGGTTGAACTCGTTCCATCCTCCGGCTTGGTTCTTGAGCACGTACCCCTGCCAGTTTCCTTCCAGGTCGAAAACATTGTAGCCTCCCTGGCTGTTGTCCACAGCGTAGGCTGTCCACTGGAGGTCCCTATCGAACAGAAGCAGAACGGCTTTGTTGCTCGTCCGTACGATATAACCGAGCAAGTCGGAGCCAGGCGTCAGCCGGCGAAGGCCAGAGAATTTCCGGGTTTGCTTGGGGTCCAGTAAGCTGTTGGAAATGGGATTGAGTGAAGTGGTAAGGAGGGGGTTCAAGGATTTCGCAAAGTTCGGATTAATGATGGAGTTCCGGCGCGGGTTGATCCAGGGATTGAAGGTGGGGTTAATCGCTGCCTTGACCTTGGGATTGATGGACGGGTTGAGTTGGGGATTGATCGAGGCATTGTACTGGGCGCGCGCGCGGGGATTGGTCATAGGAATAGTTCCTGCTGAAATCCGGAACCTGTCAAGCGAATTATGGTTTGCGAAGTGCCTTCAGCCGCAGCCGAAGTTGAGTTATCATTGCTTGCGGGCGTAGGGGCGGCCCTCGTGGCCGCCCGCGGGCAACCACATTGTTTCCCTCGCGCACCTTCGTGGTTCGAAATGCCCGCACCACCGAACCTGTATGCGATCACTCGGCATCTACGTTCAAGTTCCTTTTTGCGCCTCGAAGTGCAGCTTCTGCAATTTCAGTTCGCGAGTCGAGCCCCCAAGTCTCTTCGACCGATATTGCGACGCGCTGGAACAGGAAATCGATCGGCTGCCGGCGGACTTTGAGGATCAAGGGCTGGGCAAGGAGGTTCTTACGCTCCCGGCGGATACAGTCTATTTCGGGGGAGGAACCCCGCCGTTGCTGGGAGCGGAAAGGCTCGAGAGGATTGTGCGTGCTCTCGGCGCGCGCTTTGGGATCGAGGCCGGCGCCGAATTCACGCTCGAAGTCACGCCGGGTTCGGCCGATACGCAGTTCCTGGCTCGAGCCCTACGCATGGGGGTGAGTCGCCTGAGCATCGGCGCTCAGACCTTTGAGGATCAGGAGCTCCGCGCGGTGGGGCGGCTGCATTCCGCCTCTGACACGCCGGAGCTGGTGCGGCGCGCGCGTGGCGTGGGATTTGCCAATGTCAGCATCGATTTGGTGGCCGGTTTGCCCCACCAGACTTCCGCGTCGTGGCAGCGCAACCTGGAAGCGGTGCTGCGCCTGGCGCCCCAGCACATTTCGCTTTACCTGTTCGAAATCGACGAGAAAAGCCGTCTGGGTAGGGAAGTCCTGCAATGCGGAACCCGCTACCATGCCAGGGAAGTTCCCGGCGAGGAGTTCATGGCTGAGGCTTACGAGAGTGGGCAAGAGGTGTTGGGGCAGGAGGGGTATATCCGGTACGAGATATCGAATTTTGCGCGGCCAGGATATGAGTCCAAGCACAACTTGAAATACTGGCAGCTCGCCCCCTATCTCGGACTCGGCGCGGGCGCTCATTCTTTTGACGGCGCCCACCGCTGGGCCAACGAGGACGACGCCAAGCTTTATGTTGACAGGCTGGCTGAGACGCACTCGCCGATTGCGAGCGTCCGCGAGCTTTCGTCGGCAGACCAAGTCGAGGAGTTTTTCTTCCTCGGCTTGCGGCAAGCGGAAGGCGTTAGCCTTGCGCTGGCCCGAAAACAATGGGGAGAGGAGTTGCTGAGCCACTGGCAAGGAAGAATTGAAGCCCTGACCCAAACCGGGCTTCTGATAATGGCCGGCGATAATTTCAAGTTGGCAAAAACGGCCTACTTGGTTTCCAATGAGGTGTTTCGGGAATTTGTGGAAGGTTAAAAAAGGCAGTCGTCAGTTTTCAGTGGTCAGTTGTCAGCAAAGACAGCGGGATGCTGGCAACAGAACCCCGGCCCATGCCCGGGGCTGGGATCGGAAACTGAGAACTGACAACTGATGACTGAAAACTGAAGGGAGCGAGTTGCACTGATGACCCAGGCACTGGTTGATTTGCGTAGCGATACCGTTACCAAACCCTCGGCCGCCATGCGGCGTGCGATGTACGAGGCGGAAGTTGGAGACGATGTTTATCGTGAAGATCCCACCGTGAATCGTCTCCAGGAACGCGCGGCCGAAGTTTTTGGGCGGGAGGCGGGCCTTTTCGTGGCTTCGGGAACCATGGGCAACCAGGCAGCGCTCAAAGTGCACGGCAAGCCCGGGCAGGAAGTGATTTGCGAAGCGCGAGCGCACATCTACAACTTCGAGATGGGGACCGTGGCGGCCTTTGCCGGTCTGGTGCCTCGGACCATCTGGGCGGAGGACGGCATTCTGAAGTGGGAAATGATTGCCCCGTATGTACGCGGGCGCGGCGACCACCGGGCGCGGACCGCGCTGGTCGAGATCGAGAACACCTCGAACATTGCCGGCGGTTCGGTTTACCCTCCCGAGGTATTTGACGATATCGCCGACCACGCCCACGCCGCAGGTTTGCCCGTGCATCTGGATGGGGCGCGCATTTTCAACGCCAGCGTGGCAGTGGGGCGTCCCGTAAAAGAGCTAACAACGAAGGCGGATTCGGTGATGTTCTGCCTCTCCAAGGGTCTGGGTGCGCCTGTCGGCTCCATGCTGGTAGGCAGCAAGGAGTTCATCGAAGAAGCACGGATCGCAAGAAAGATGCTGGGCGGCGGCATGCGCCAGGTGGGCCTGCTGGCGGCGGCGGGGTTGGTGGCTCTCGAGGAAGGCCCTAAGCGCCTCGAGGTCGATCACGAGAATGCCAAGTTTCTGGCTCGAGGGCTGGCGCAAATTCCTGGCATCAAGGTGGAAGCAGAAAAGGTGGTCACCAATATCCTCTTCTTCGACGTTTCCGGCACCGGGCTGACTGCTCCCGAGGTGTCACAACGGCTGAAGGCCAAGAACATTCTCGCAAACCCGTACGACTCAAAGCTGATCCGAATGGTGACGCACCTCGACGTGGATCGAGCGGGCTGCGCGCGCGCGCTTTGCGCCCTCCGGGAGGTAGTGGCCACCAATCAAAGAAAGGGGGCTGGGGACTAAGGACTGGGGGCTGGGGCGATTTTGGATTGGCCCTGCTTTCTGGGGCAGGATCTCTTCCCCCGCAGTCGTGGGTTGCACCTTGATCGCTTGCCGGGCCAACGTGATCAGCCACAACACGTACGCCAGGAACAAGAACCGAGCGGGCCAGCCAATATTCGGAGCAAGTCCCGGGTTCTCTGCATCTGCCACGGATTTGAGCTCATTCCTGGCCATCGTAATTCACTCCTCTTTGTTCGCTGTGGCAAGAATTGTCAACTATCCCGCCAACCTAAATCCGTGCCATCCGCTGCGTAGGCTCACAGCTTTCTGCCTGCTGCTTTCTGCCTACTGGCTACTGCCGACTGCCTACTCGTTCAATGGCTCGTTCTAAGGTGCGTCTTTCCTCCTGTGGCCGGAACGACGCGCCGGAGCAGCCATAGCAGCAGACATCCCATACCTGCACCGAACAGCGTTCCCATCCCGAGGCCAAAGGTCATGTGGCCAAAGATGTGAGCCAGTGGGCCGGTGCGAGGGGAATACTCCGGCGCGCTATAAATATTCACGGTACCCGTCAAGGCGGAGAACGCAATGGCGCTACAGATGAGGAGTTGAGACCAAAGCTCCAAAAGGAAAGCCGCCGCCACAATGTCGCCATAGCTGCCAAGTGACTTGAAGTGGATGAGAAGCACCGCAAGCAGGATGGATGCCGAGCCCGCTACTGTCACGCTGACCATCCTGACAATCGGGGCTGGCGTGCCAGCCTTATCCACAACCAAGCGAAGCAGCCACACCGCAGCAATCAAGCCAAAGAGCGGCATCAAAAAGCGGATATGTTCTCGCAATCCATGGTTGCCGATTTTCATCGCTCCTCCTTTTGCAGGGTGGCGTCCTCGTGTGCGAGTGAATCCGGCCTTCCGCCACCTGCCGCCCTAAAGGTCGGCGCTACGGCCTTGCGACCGGGCGGCGCGAATAAGAAGCAGCGTCATGTCGTCTTCTAATTCCGCGCCCGACCAATCGCGCACGGCTTGCAAAACGTGCTGCCGGATTTCGTCCAAGGATTTCTCGAAGTGTTGCTTGACGATGGCCTTCAGCCTCGCCTCCCCGAATTCCTTTTCCGAGCTTTCACCCGCCTCCGTAATTCCGTCCGAGTAAAGCACCATCAGATCGCCGGGTTGGAGCGCCAGCCGGCCCACTTGGAAGTCCATTCCAGGAAACAAACCCAGCGGAGGGCCGCCTGCTTCGAGCAGCTCGCCGGAGCGTGATCCCAGCAGGATGGGCGCGGGATGGCCGGCGTTGACGTAAGTGAGGGAACGGTCGCGCTGGCTCCACTCCGCAAAAAAGGCGGTTGCGAACTGCGCGCCCTCCGTGACCTTGTGGAGCTGGCGGTTGAGCTGAGAGCAGAGTTCCCCCGCCGGGTGGCCTGCGTCATAGAGGGTTCGAAGGACGGCATGGACGTTGGACATCAGGATCGCCGCAGAAATTCCCTTGCCGCTGATGTCGGCTATGGCGAAAGCCACGCGGCCCCCGGACCGTTGAAGGACATCGTAGTAGTCTCCTCCAATTCCTCGCGCGGGAACACAAACGGCAGAGAACTCGAGGTCACCGCCAACCGGAAACTGCCGCGGAAAAAGCGCCTGCTGCACTTCGAGAGCGAAGTTCAGTTCTGCCTCTTTGCGCGCCAGTTCGTGGCGGCTGGCTCGCAGTTCCAGTTGGACCCGATAAAGCACCACGCCCAGAATCGCCGCCGCCGTAGTCCCGGCGAAAGTCAGGCCAAACGTAGCGTAGGTGGACATGGCGATGTAACCACGACCTACGTACAACAGCACGCCTGCTCCCACCAGGAAAACCAGGAGGTAGATTCGGTCACGCATGGTTGGATACAGTCTGACTTAAGTTTGAAGGCATAGCAAGCGTGTTCAGTCACGCACCTGAGTTGTGCCCTTCCGTCTAATCCTCAGATATGTTAACTTCTCGATTCTGACTTCTGGGTCCTGACTTCTGACTCCTCACTCGAGGCGCGATGATTGCACCCTTTCAAGGCCGAGTTCGCTGGATCCTGATCGTTTGGATTTTCGTGATGAGCTCGGTGGGGTTTCTCGACCGCGTCAATATATCCATCGCCAGTGATTATATTGTCAGAGAATACCATCTCACGAACATTCAGCTTGGTTATATATTCAGCGCGTTCGTGTTGGGTTATGCGCTTTGCCAGGCTCCCGGCGGGCGCGTCAGCGATCGCTATGGTGCGCGACGGGTGATTACCATTGCCACGGTTTGGTGGGCGGTTTTCACCAGCCTGGCGACCGCCGTTCCCCGGAGCATTAGCGGTGTGGTGGCGGCGTTTATTGGTGTGAGGTTTCTGCTGGGCGTTGGCGAGTCTGTGATCTACCCGGCCTCGAATCGCGTGGTGGCCAAATGGATTCCGAGCCAGGAGCGCGGCAGGGCCAATGGATTGATTTTTGCCGGGGTGGGCGCGGGAGCCGCCATCACTCCTCCGCTGATCACCTACATCATGCTGCGAGGAGGTTGGCGGCTTTCTTTTTGGGTGAGCGCACTTTTGGGGTTGGTTGTCGGCTCGGTCTGGTTTTGGCTGGCGAGAGACGAACCGGAAGAACACCCCTGGGTGAGCGCGCGCGAACTGGAGGTCATTCGTGCCGGATTGCCCGACTCGGGCGAGCGCGGGAAGGGAATGCTTCCCTGGAGAACAATTCTGGGCAGCAAAGACTTCCTGTTAGTTACTTATAGCTACTTCTGCTATGGCTATGTTGCTTAT
>Ga0326728_10010820_pt1 | contig 21157 bp, 17 predicted proteins | sample MB3enrmetagenome_FD_207602 | JGI IMG/M metagenome (GOLD analysis project Ga0326728, IMG submission 207602) | Lab enriched peat soil microbial communities from McLean, Ithaca, NY, United States - MB31MN | ecosystem: Environmental > Terrestrial > Soil > Wetlands > Peat | place: USA: New York... | reverse complement strand
ACGATGCCCCGGATTGCCGCTCTCAGTGGGATGTTTCTGCGGGCCATCGACCAGGATCTTCAGGCGGGCATACCCAACTCCAGCCCGATGTGGGCGGGGCTCCGCAATTACATCGATCTGGGCTTCGCATTCATGATGAACGTCCAGACCACGAACAACAATGCTCTCGGCGGCGATATACGGGAGATGGGGTATAACGACATGTTCGTGGCGATGTGTGGGGCTTACGACCCGGACCCGGTTCATGCGGCAACATGCCGTAGCGCCGTCAACGCTGCGATACTGACAACCATTGAACCTCAGCGCCTTCCCGACGGCCACTGGGAGGGCGTGGTGGGAACGGTCAACTCGCAAGGGTTCGTCTACGATACCAACGCCCAGGGCCCCGGGACCGTCACCGTAACACCAGGTTCCAATGTGGTTACGCTCGTGGGCGGAACCTGGAACCCGGCCTGGTTCCCCGCCGAGTTCTTCAGCGCCTATTCACCCGCGGACATCAGTACGCGCGACTCCACGTATTACAACGCCACATACGTCGATTCCACCCATCTCCAGCTTGACCGAAACTACGTGGATGTTTGTTCCAGCGGCACTAATAGTTGTTCCGGGCGGCAATGGCTGCTGGGGCCGCCGGCAACATGGATTGGTTTTGGAGCGATGGGTTATATGGAGGGGATTCTCGGCCATTTCTTCAATCAGGCCTATATCGCATTGAGCATGGACCCCCAGTACGCGTCCACGGCTGCGCTGGCAGAGAGTTACGTGGTGGACGCGGCCAACTGGATCAGCAAGTCGACGCTGGACGGATCGGGCAGTGTAGACCCGGCCACGCGGGGGGCCTTGTACGCGGCAGGATATGGAGTCTGTACACCGGGCAACGATACCCTGGGGTGCCGCTGCGGTCCCAACAACCCGAATTGCGTGAATGCCGTGGCTTCGCGGGAGAACATGATGGAAGCTCTGGGAGAGCTTGGGCTGGCGTACGGATACGATCCATCGCCGTCTCTGCGATCGGCCATCGACAATGTGTTCAGTGCGGCATTTGCCAAGAATCCTACCGACCCGGGCTACGACGGCACATACGCTAGCGACCTGGATAGCTTTTTCTATGGAACGTACAACCCCAAATGGTTTGGGTTTATCGGAGGCATGGGCGGGAGCTACGTCTATTTGAGTACGCGGCAAGGGGGTTTGGCGCAGCCCGTATTCGAGGTGATTTACGTTGACGGAGACATCGCCAGCGTGCCGGGCGCCGCAAAAATGCAAGTCGCCGTGACAGAGCCGTCGGGCAGCGTGGACCCTCCTGTCACATGCTCCAAGTCCCCGTGTCCGGTCACCGTTAACAGAACTCTGGGTAACTGGGCGCTACAAGTCTCGTACCTTTCAAGCAGCAATGCCGTGGTCTCATCGGGGCAACCATTCATCGTGGTGGTGCAATAGCCGCACCGCGGATTGGGCGCGACTGATACTGCCGGTTATCGCCCATCGACGGCTTGCGATTCCGAATATAACCCGCAACCGAATTCACTGCGAATGCGGCCAGCAGCCAGATGGACCAGTCTATGGGAAGGCGATAACGCGGGTCGATCTGAACTACGTAGTAGGGAATGGGAAAAACGGTCCAAAGCACCCCTACCAGCAGAGCCTCCCGGCGCCGCCTTCGATAGTAGATTCCGTATCCCACAACGCCTAAGAGCACCAGAACGCCATAGAACACAGACTTCAACCTGGAGTTCGTGCGGGTGAACCAGAATTCCCGAACCCTGATAGAGGTCAGCGATAAGAAGCGGTACGGATTCCGGAGTATCCAGAGTTTCGCCGAGTCCAGCCGCATCTTGTAGTATGCCGTTTCCCCCATGGTTTTCATCTGGCGCGCCTCCTCCCGGTCCCCGAAAGGATGGCGGAATCTGCCCGACCGGTAATTGTCCGTCATCAAGGGTCTGGCATCGTCATTGTTCGAAACGCTGAGTTCGAGACCGAAATTATCGCGGATGACACTGGCCGATCCGAGGACCAGATAGTTCCGGATAATCCAAGGAAGCACCACCACACCGCAGCAGAGCGCCGCCACCGCGGCACGCACAAATGCCTTTTTGAGACCCCACCAGCCGAACCACAATATTACGATAACGCCCGCCACGGGCAGCACTGGGGGGCTCACCAGCGCCGCAATTCCCCATCCGGCGCCATACCGGGCGCAATCGCTAACCCGGGGAAGATTCTCGAGCCAGCGCGTGGTAAAGAGAAACATAATTGCGATCGCTAAGCCGGTATAGACCACCTCGTGAGTGCCCGCCGACTCCAACCACAAGTGAAATGGCAATGCCGCTCCGGCAAACCCCGACCAGATTCCGATCCGGTAATTCCTAAACAGAACCGCGGCCAAAGATGGGAACAATGCATATATGGCTGACGCGGCGGCTACAGTCATGGTCTGCACCACCACTCCGAGTGCGGCGCCGGTCCCCAACCATCGCATGAGAAGACTGAGCACAAAAGGGAATAACGGAGCGAGATGCGCCGTCGCGCCGGTTTCCGCTGTCTCGTACGGATTACCGAATATGCCGTGCCCGACGATCGAGCTGGCTACGTTAAAGGCCTCCGTATGTCCCAGCGGTCCAATGGAACGATTGAGGAGAATGAGCGCCATGCGGATCGTGAAGGCAACCGCGAAAATCAACAAGGGCCACCGCACCGGCACCGGTAGGGAATCTTCGCTGGCAGCGGTCGCCAGGCGGGCAGCAGATTGCATGGGTTTCGATATCCGAGTATAAAACGGATCGGATACTCGTATAAACCGCCTGGGATACGCCGGGGCTCGCTCCGACACCGCTAACCGATTTGCTGACAACTAATTACAGCCGAGCGCCCCGCGCCCATTTACGGCGGATTTGACATAATGGACGAATGTGCGGAATTGCCGGGTATGCGACGGGAAACCGGACAGAGGCCGAACCGGCGGTCGTAAGGATGACGGCCGCTCTGGCGCGCCGGGGTCCCGACTCCCAGGGACTGGCCCGCTGGCCCGAAGCGGTGCTGGGGCATCGACGTTTGGCGATTCTGGACCTGAGCGAGGCCGGCCACCAGCCCATGCTCTCCGACGACGGCAAGGTGGGAGTCGTATTCAACGGCTGCATCTACAATTTCCTCGAAATACGCGAAGACCTGCAAAAACAGGGACACCTGTTCCGCTCTCAGTGCGACACGGAAGTCCTCCTGCGCGGTTATCAGCAATGGGGCATCGACGGTCTGGCGCCGCGCCTGCATGGCATGTTCGCCTTTGCCATTTGGGACGATTCGCGGCGAACGCTCACCATGGCTCGGGACCGGCTGGGCGTAAAGCCGCTGGCATATTGCGCGCGGAATAGCGAAATCGCGTTTGCTTCGACGGTGCAGGCGCTTCGCTTCGGGGGCTTCGGCGGCGAGATCGATGCCCAGGCGGTATTGGAATTCCTGGAGTTCGGTTACGTCACCGATTCCCGCGCGATCTATGAAGGCATCGACAAGTTGCCGCCAGCCACCATCCTGGAATGGAGCGGCGGCCAGATGCGGATGCGGCCATACTGGACGCTTCCGGAGACCGATGAAGTCTCCCGCGTCTCGTTCGAGGAAGCCGTGGAAGAGACCGAACGCCTGTTGTGCCAGGCCGTGCGGCTGCGCTTGATTTCGGATGTGCCGATTGGCGCGCTGTTGAGCGGCGGCGTCGATTCCGCGCTGGTGTGCTGGGCCATGCGGCAAGCCAACGCCAATATCAAGGCGTTTACCGTCAGCGCTCCCGACGACCCGTCCGATGAAAGCGCCGCAGCCACACAAACGGCCAAGGCACTGGGTATCTCGCATGAGATCGTCACCATGCCGGATACCGATTTCTCGCTGGACGCGCTGGTGGAAGCCTATAGCGAACCTTTCAGTTCCGTATCGGCGCAAGCCATGCTGTGGGTGTCGCGCTCGGTGAAGCGCTCCGCCACGGTGCTGCTGACCGGCGATGGCGGAGACGATGTGTTCCTGGGCTACCCTTTCTTCCGCAATGCCTGGCTGGCCCAAAAGACCGCCCGCGCGTTGCCCCCGGGTGCCGCGTCCCTTTGGCGCGGTATTCGGAGAATGGTCCCGCACCGCGGCCCGGCGGGGCGTCTGCGCAACTTCCTGGACTACGCCACCGGCGGATTGGGTCCTCATGTTCGCGCCCATGACGGCTTGCCCTACTACCAGCAGCGTTTCATTCTCGGGGAACGGCTGGCAGCCAGAACGCTGCCCGCGCGCCAGATCCCGGCTAGCGAACAGTCCGGCCGGCGACTCTTGTCGGACGTTTTTCACTATCACCGGAAGGCGCACTTTCTCAGCGAATTCATGCCCAAAGTGGACGGCGCGACGATGTACTACGCCATTGAAGCGCGCGCCCCACTGCTCGATCAAAAACTCTGGGAATTCGCCGCTACGCTGCCGCCGGGCATTCAGTTTCAGGGCAACCAATTAAAGGCTGTGCTGCGGGCCATCGCTCGCCGGCGGGTGGGGTCCGAGGTGGCATCCCGGCCCAAACAGGGCTTCACCGTGCCCGCGGAACGCTGGCTGGCCCAGCGATGGAGCGGGATGCTCGACCGCCTGCAAGGGGAGACGCTGCTGGAAAAGCAGAAATGGATCCGCCCCGGCGCCTTGCAGAAACCCGTGCGCGACGCCGTGAACCGAAGGTGGGTGCCCCATCAATTGTGGTACCTGCTGGTGCTGGAACACTGGCTGGAGAAGGATGCGAGTTCCTCGCGTGCGAGGATGGCTTCCCCGGTAGAATCGGCGCATTAATCCGACCCTCAAATCCAACCGCGGACCCGATAGTAGCCGATCTTGACCAACTCTTCAGCAACCATCCAAAATGCCTGCCAGCGCGCCACGCGCGTATGGCAGCGCTTGAGCAGGTCCGGCGCCGGCAAAGTTTCCACCGGGATTCGCTCATGGGAAAAACATCGCGAAGCCCGGAACATGTGGTAGTCGCTGGTCAATAGGACGAAACGCCCGCTGAGTCCGGCGAGGATCCTCTTGGTGAAGAGCACGTTCTCCCGCGTGCTTGTAGCGCGGTCCTCCACCAAGATCGCGCTTTGGGGAACACCGTTGGCGACCAAGAGCGGTTCGATGGTTTCGGCGCTTCCCGCCCCGGAAAGCACCATGGTACGGAAGTGGGCGTGGCGCCACACGTAGATGGCGTCGACAGCCCGCCAATACGTGCTTTCTCCGGCGACTAAGCTCGGGGGCGTGCCGGGATAGGATGCGACCGGGCCCGAGAGAACAATCAGGACGTCGCGATCGGCATCGGTCCAGCGGCAGGTGAGCAGGCGGACGGTCCAGGGGACGATGGGGGTGAAGGTAATCAGCAGTACGAGAGCGCCGGCGCACATCAGTCCCATGCGCAGGAGGGCGAGCAGTCGGGACAGCATACGCCAATCTAACCCGTCGTGGTGGAGGTGACCACGCGAGCCGGACTTCCCACCGCGACGGACCGCGGCGGAATCGGCCTCGTCACTACCGATCCGGCTCCGATGGTGGACCCCTCGCCCACGTCAGCCATCACGACGGCTGCCGCCCCAATCCAACAATCGGCGCCGATGGTCACCGCGGTGAAGGCCCCGTGCTCCGAACCGGTGATCCGCCCGGATGCGTCTCGCGCGTGCTGCTGTTTGCCGCTGAGGATCTGGACGCCCGACGCGATCTGCGTACGCTCTCCAATGATGGTTTTGCCCAGGATGCAATAGCTGCCGATGTACACATGGGCGCCCAGCCTGACCTCGCGATGGGCGAAAAAACTCCCGAAAGAGATGCAGCTTTCGAGCGAGCACGCCTCGAGCGTGAGCCTGTAAAATGCGATGCGAAGATAGTCGCCTAACTTGCCGGGAGCCAGCGCATAGGCGTTGGCCAAAAACGCATACGCCGTTTCCCACCGTCCGAAGCCGGCCAGCACGGCGGAAGGAAATACGAGCGCGAGAAAGACCCCCAGCGCCACGGATTTCAGAACACGCTTTGCGCCGGTCAACATGGCACTCGCTCGCGCGGGCGGCCGAGCGCCTCGTAGAACAAGGCTTCATACCGGTCCAATACTTTATCCATCGAGTAGTTCTCCACCACGCGCCGGCGCGCCGCCTCCCCCATGCGCGCCCGTAGAGCGGGATCCGACAGCAATTCGACCAGCGCGGCGGCGATGGCTTGCTCATCGCGCAACGCCGCATGCAATCCGTGCACTCCCGCATCGATCAACTGCAGATTGGCGGGAATGCTGCTGACCACTGCCGGCAGCGCCACCGCCATGGCTTCCACCAGCGAACAGGGAAAGCCCTCGGCCGAAGAAACCAGCGCAAAGACATCCGCCGCTTGCAGCCACTGCCGCACCTCGGCAATAGTTTGCCTGCCCGTGAAACGCACGGAGTCCGTCAACTCGAGGCGGCCGGTTAGCATCGTCAACGCCTCCCGGTCAGGCCCCTCGCCCACGATCGTCAGCAGGGCTCCGGGTACCCGCTGTCTCACCGCTGCAAACGCCCTCAGTAGCGATGGCAGTTCCTTCTCCGGCGCCAGGCGGCCCACGTAGATCAGGACCGCTGCCCGATCGGGAATATGAAGCTGCGCTCGTAACGCCCGCCGCTCCCCGGCACTCACTGGAGTGAATTCGGAGGTGTCCACCGGGTTGGGCATCCAGAGCAGATGGCTGGGACGAAAGCCGGCCGCGGCCGCCTCCTCGGCCATCCCGGCATTGAGAATCATAACCCGGTACGCCCACTTCTTTAACCAGTCGAGCTCGAGCCGGCCGAGAAATGTCTGGCGCATCATGGTGATGATACTGCTGCCGGAGATCTTAATGACAATCGCTTTGCCGAGCGCCCGAGCCACCGGAAGTCCAACCGCCAGATGCAGCCCTTGCATCAGGAAGTACACCAGTTGATAATTCCGCCGTTCCTTCCAGAGGGCCCAGGCCACACCCAAAGCGAACAGATAATCGCGGCGCGGCCCACCCCACCGGCGCGCAAAGATGCGCACTGGAACACCCGATGGATCCGTCCAGTCGGCCACGTTGGGCATCGGCGCGCCGCCGGCACAAAGCACTTTGACGCGATGGCCACGTCGCAACAGTGCCGCGCAAACACGCTGCGCTTCGATTTCCGAGCCGCCGAGAACCGGCGGATACGAGTACGAAATCAATAACAATGAGACGGGGCGTGAACCCATGCAAGCTCGAAATCAGACCGGCTGCGCGGCGAGAGTTCTCTTCTCGAACTCCCCTTTTGCGGCGCGCCACACGGAAATAGAGAATCCTCCCATGGCCGGACCGTAAAAGGCGTAGGCGAAGTTCAGGAACGTGATGGCGACGCAAAAGCCCAGAATCGCGAGCATCATGCAAAAACTCAATGCTTCGATGTCCCGGCAGTCCGCTCGGCGGCGCGCCCGCCGATGCGTAATGAGCATCAGCCGAAACGAAGAGATCCAGGCGGCCAGCAGCAGGATGAAGGCCGGAATTCCGCACTCGCTGGCTGCCTGGGTGTAGGAGTTATGCGTGGCGTGCCATGATCCATGGGTACCTATTACTATGTTGTGCCCGCCTTCGTAAGACGCAAACTGCTCGAGACCGACCCCGAACAATGGGAATTTCAGCGCGTACTCGATGCTTTTACGAAGAAGATAGCTGCGGCTGTGCGACGACTCCAGCGCCTCCAGCGACGCCTTGCCTTCCGTGGCGGAAAACGAACTGATCCGCTGGAGCACGGATTCCGGGAGAGCGGTCAACAGCGCGGCCAAGGCGACAGGGGCGATGCAAATGAGCGCCACCCGGCGGTACACGGTGCCGCAAAGAAAAAACAGGAACGCCTCCGCCACCAAGGCCAGCAGGGCGCCCCGCGATGCGGTTTGCAGAGCCACATAAACGCCCATGCCCAAGACCACAAGGGCCGCTACCCGCAACCCCACCGATTTTGCAGCCAGCACGACCCAAAGCACAAACGGCAACACCAGAACCAGATGGCCGGCGAAAAGGTTCGGGTTGGCAATCGTCCCGAACTCCAGCCCCAGCCGGTAATCGTAAGTATCCCCCTGAAAGATCCGCGCGCTCATCAGGTTGACAACGCAGGCTAAGGCGATGGCCCATGCCACCAGGCGGCATTCCCGCCAACTTACAACCAGCCCGGCAATCACGGGCACCATGATCAGGCTGGTCCGCCACACATCCCAGAGTGCCGGTAGAGAGCCGCCCCTCCATGAACTAAAAGGGATACCAATGGCGAGCCAAACGCCGTAAGCCAGCCAATAAAAGGCCGGCCGGCCATCGAACGCCCGGCGCAAGCCTCCCGCCAGGATCACCCCTAAGATCGCCGGCACCCCGAAAATATACAGCAGGTGGCCATTGAAACCCATCGCACGGGTTTGGATTTCCTGCAGCATGGCGAACTTGATGAATACGAGCGCAAGCGCCAGGTAAAAGGTAAAGGTGCGGAGCGGATCGGCGGCGTCGGCGGTGTTCGAGTTGCTCAGGGCGGCCACTGAGCCGGGTGGCGGTGGAGGGGTTTGCAATCCCAAGTTTGGCGCCGTCACCCACGTGCGGTTGGCCCTGGTGGGAAGGCTGGGGATCAATCGTTATTCTCCATCACACCCAATAGGACATACCAGGCACCCAAGGGGTCATAATAACATGCTGTATTTACTTGCATGATACAATGAGCGCGGATTTCGGCTGTTCGCCGCGGCAGGCCGGGCCGGTGGCCCCTCGCCTATACGAACGGGGCTTTTGCTCGGAACCTATGTCGTCAGCCAACACACAACCCGCCAGTTCAAACACGAGGCGGATTTTTTTCGTCATCATCCTGTTTTTGCTGGCAGGCTATGCGCTGCAAGTCTTCAGCCCTATACGCCTCTGTTACGATGCCACCGTCTTACTATCGATGGGCGAATCCGCGGCTTATGGCGGAGGATTCCTCGATCACGGCGTTAAGACGGTATTTCCACCGGGCTATCCCGCGGCGCTCGCAGTCCTGTTAAGGATGGGGCTGGGGCATCCTTCGGCGATTATCGGCTTGAACCTGGTTTTGCTTGTCGTGGGATTACTCGGCACTTACCGGGTCCTCAGGGACGGATTTTTTGACAGCCAAATGGCGGCCCTCCTGGTGTGTACTCTTTCCCTGCTCTCTTATGTGCTGATTAAGCACTTCACGATGCCTCTCAGCGATGTCGCCTTCTTGGGTATCACCATGAGTTGTCTGGCTCTGATGAGTCATGCTTCCCGGCTGAAGTGGGGAACGTCCTTTGTGGGGTGGGCGGCGGCAAGCTGGGTCCTGGTGGTAGTGGCAATTTCGGTCAGAAGAATCGGCGTGTCCCTGATCCCCGCCTTCCTTTTTCTCCTTGTATCCCGTCCCGAGATCAGGCCGATGCTCAAGAGGATTTCCCCGCGTGCCAAGTGGATCGCCGCTCTAATCGTCCTTGCCGCTGTGTTGGGAACGGCGATCGTGGTGTCGACCACATCCACTCTCGGCGATTTGACGGTCCAGGCGAACCGGTCGGGGATCTCTCGAATGATGCTCCAGATTGCGAGTTTTCGGGGGACGGAGTTGGGGGAACTGGCCACCAACATTCCCGCCGCCAAGTTACCGGCCGCGGCTCGACGGCTCGTCCCCTGGATCGGATTCGCCGCTCTGTTGCCGATACTGGCCGGCCTCTTCACAAAACGCCGCACGGCCACGCCGGTGGACGTCTACTTTGCCAGTTACCTGGGCATCCTGTTTCTCTGGCCTTACTACGATGCACGGTTCTGGTTGCCCGTGATCCCCCTGCTCCTGGCGTATTCGGGCCTTGCCATCGCGCGGTTGAAAAACCGCGGGTTAGTAAGAACGGGCGTCGCGATCTATGGTTCGGTGTTTGCCATTCTGGGAGTGATCGCGCTGGTTTACAGTACCCGCATCAGCTTTGCGGGCCCACGATTCCCGGACGTATATGGCGACGGTACATTGCGGCCTTCCTACTGCGCAGTCTTTCACACATGCGCTGGAACTATCCCCGCCGATCGGATAGACCCCAAAGTCGTCGAAGTGCTCCAGAGATACCGATGACTCCGCGGGCCTGCGCCGTGCTTCCTTGCGAGCGTATGGTTTCTGCTTGAAAGGCCCATTCCGTTCCAACCGTTCGATGCGCTAGGATCGTCACATGCCCGCAAACACGGCGCCCAGCCTCGACGTTCTGTTCGGTGGCATCATGAAGCGCCACGGCGTCACTTGTACCGCGGAAGAATTCCACCGCGCGGTCAATGTGACGTTTCACGAATTTGAGTCCCAGACCTACGATTCGGCCCATCGGGATATGTGGGACAGCCTGCCCCAGCAGTTCTCTCTGCTGGTGGAGGATTGGCTGAGAGTATCCGCGAAACCTCCCGGAGAAATTCATCTGCTCGATATCGGATGCGGCACGGGCCTGGCATCCGATTCCATGATCCGCACGGCGGTGGGCGGCAGTATTCAATCCGTCACTCTGCTCGATACCTCTCCGGCAATGCTGCGGCGTGCGTCGCAACGGGCCGCGGGTTGGCGGATACCGTTTCGCTGCCACGAAGGCACCGTGGAATCGTGCGCGTCCGGAACCAGTCGCTACCAGGCGATCGTCACCTGTTCGGTGCTGCACCATGTCCCCGATCTGGCGGCCTTTCTTCGTGCCGTCCGAAATCTCCAGGCCGATGGCGGCGCGTTCTTCCACCTGCAGGATCCCAATGGCGACTATGCCGGCGATCCCATCCTCCGTGAGAGAATGGCACAGGTGGCCAAGCCCCTGCCGGAATGGTGCTACCGGTTCGCCCCGAACCGCATCGTAGCTCGGCTGGTTCGCGAATGGACCGGGAAACAGGGCCAGGATGAAGTGTCCCAGACCAATCGCGCACTACTCGAAAAGGGCATCGTCTCCAGTCCGTTGTCCGTTCAGGAAATGTTCTCCATCACCGACATCCATGTCCACGATAGCCAGGGGATTTCCATCGGCAGCATGAAAACATGGATGCCGGATTACGAGCTCGTTTCCCAGCGGTCGTACGGTTTCTTCGGGCAGTTGGGAAGCACGCTTGCGCCACCGTACGCCCGCCAGGAGCAGGATTTGATTGCCGCACGAACTCCGAATGGAATTCATATTGGCGCAGCCTGGCAACTCCGCGCCAATCAGGCGAGGTAGCGCCGCTTGAGAAGACGCAAGGTTTCCCACTCGCCGGGCGTGGGGAAACCGAGCAGCCACAGGACGGCCGGGAACGTTGCCAGCAACAGCACGGACCAGCCGATCTGCCCCGCCAGCGACGAAACCGGGATCAGAAAATGCGGTACGAGCGCCGCGCCGCCGGCAACCGCCAGCTTGAGCAGCCGGACACCTTCGACGCGATACGGATTCAGCCGATAGGTCCATACCAGGGAGATCGCCGCAATCACTAAGAATGTCGCGCCCGTGGCAATCGCGGCTCCCCACATGCCGTACCGCGGGATCAGGAGGAAATAAGCCGCCACGCAAACCCCGCCGCCCGCCCAGTTACAGACAGCCTCATACCCGGGATGGCCCGCCGCCAGAAACAGGCATCGCACAAATTCGCCGATCGATCGCACGAAGTACGCCCCCACAATGAGCGGCACGAGCGGCGCTGCCGCGCGGAAGGGCTTATTCAGCAAATGGAGTCCGGGGCCGGAGCCAACCACTAACACAATGCTGCAGAAGAGAAGGCCCAGTATGAGATATGTAAAGAAACGCCCAAAGACATATTTGGCATCTTCCCGGCGGACAATCTGAAAAACCTGCGCGCTCCAATAGGCATGAAAAGCTCCATATACGAAGCTCACCAGCATACCGATTTTGTAAGCCAGATCGTAAATTCCCACTTCGCTAAAAGGGCGATATTGCCGCAAGATAAACCGGTCGCCGAAATTGACGATGAACATCGCCACCCCGCTCAGGCCTAGCGGCACAGCGAACCGGAGCATGCGCACGAACAGACCGGCGTTAAACGTGGGACGGACTTTCGTCCAGCAATACCAGCCCAGGCCGGCGACCATGAGGCACAGGACCCCCAGCGTGGTGTACAAGTACCCCAGCACCCGGAACTTCAAAACCACTACCAGGATCAGGATGCCGGCAACCGTGAAACCGGTTTTGAGAAAGCTTCCGATGGCATAAGCTCCCGGCCGGTTCGCCACCCGAAGCCACCCAAACAGCGCCTCGATGACAAAGCCCAACGGCATCGTGATAAAGACAATCGAAAGATAGAGTAACGCCTCGTCGCTCCGAAAAACGGAATGTGCCAGGAGAGCACGGAACGGCCAGCAGATGAGCGCCGCCAGGCTGCCCAGAAACAAGGCCCCCGCCACGGCAGTTCCGGTTACGCTCCTGCGTTCCGAGTCGGAGTCTTTCAGAAAATAGAAATACCCCAGGGCGCCCGCGAAATTTCCGCAAAGAATCACGCTGAGGATGAACGAGATCAGCTCCAGCATCGAGAGCATGCCGTAATCGGCCGTGGTGATGACGCGCGAGGTGAACGGCAGCAGGAGAATGCCGCAAATCCGCTGTGCGAACAGCGGAATAAAGTAAATCCCGGTATTCTGGATGGCGTCTTTGAAAACGGCCCGTCCGGAAGGTGGCGACCCCTGCGAGGCAGACATATGAGTTACCTCAATCGTTGCGGCCAGGAGGAGTCTGTCGAAAGCACCCTGAATTATAACAGATCATCCCGTGCGGCCCCGCTTCCGCGCCACTCGCGCCGCGCCGACAGCCGGCGCCCTAGCCAGCCGCCGGGTGGAGTGGCCGCGGCCATCGCCGCAAAAAACCAGGGCGCCCGCCAGTCGCGCAGAGAAACGAATCCGCGGAGCAGTTCCCGCGCCTGCCGCCATTCGCCCCAGTAACTCAACATACAGGCCGTCTTACATGCACGGACGGCGTAGAACCGGTCCAGCAGGTCGCGCAATTCCGGGGGGCATACCCCGCGGAGAATCGAGGGGTCCGCGAGATAGGGTTCCACCGGCCGCGGCCCACGGTAGTTGCCGCTCAACGCGGATGCTTCCCGATGAAGGTCGGCTAAGGGGGACAGGTAAAAGCAGACTGGGGAGTGCAGCAGCATTTTCAACCACAGCATGGAATCTTCCGCGAAGCGACAGTTCCGCTCCTCGAAGCCTCCCCAGCGCCGGAATTCCACCAGACGGAGCATGGTGGTCGGGGGCGTCATGTAAATCGCGCGCGTAGCCAACAGCCCGGCCGGAGTGGCAACCGTAACCCGGTGGACGCCTTCGGAAATGCCGCGCGCGCGCCATACTTTGGCGCAAGGTATCTCGCCGGGATAATCGAACCATCCGCCGCTGACCGCCGCCGCTTGGGGATGCGCCTCCAACATGCGGACGCCGTTTTCCAGATAGCCGGGGCGCCAGCAGTCGTCCGCATCCAGAAACGCCACATAGGGCGCACGCGCTTCCTGGCCGCCGCGGTTGCGGGCCGCGCCAGGACCGGCGTTCGCCTGGCGAATGAGCCGCAAGCGGTCGTCCCGGTATTGGGCCACAATCGCGTCTCCGCCATCGGTTGAGCCGTCGTCCACCACGATGATTTCGCAATCGCGTAATGTCTGCGCCGCGATCGAATCGAGCGTTCTCAAAATGTACTTCGCCTTGTTATAAAGCGGAACAACCACCGAGACGCGCATCGTCAGCTCCCACCGCCCCGCAACACCGCCCGATACACCGCTATCACCGATCGCGCATACGCTTCGGGCGTATACTGGCGCGACGCTTCCCTGGCGTGGGCCCCCAGACGCGAAGCCAGTTCCCGATCCTGGAGCAACCGCCCCATGGCGGCGCTCATCGCACGCGGATCGCGCGCCGCGATGAGCAACGCCGTCTGGCCGTCGGAAACCAACTCCACGGAGCCGCCGGCCGCCGTAGCCACGATCGGCAACCCCGCCGACATAGCCTCCAGCAGGACATTAGGCGATCCCTCGCTGTGCGAAGGCAGAACGAATAAGTCCGCCAGGCCGTAAAATGGCCGCACATCCTCGCGGTGGCCCGCAAAAAGTATGTGTTCGGCAACCCCGAGCGCGGCGGCTTTTCGCCCGAGGCTCTGCCGTTCCGGTCCATCGCCCACCACCACCACGCGAAGTATCCAAGCCGGGTTGCCCTCCCGCAATGCCGCCACCGCTTCCAGAAGATCCGCATGGCCTTTTTCGCTCGACAACCGTCCCACCGCCAGCACCACCCGCGCATCGGGCGGGATGCCTAGCGCGTTCCGCAACGCCGCCAGTTCTCCGGCCGAAGGAATTTCGATCTGCACTACGCTGTTGCGGCAGATCGAAATGCGCGACGGGGAAATTCCGAAACTCACCAATTGCCGTTCGAACGCCTGGCAGACGGTGATTACGCGCGGAGCCCCTTGGAGCGCCCAGCGGCCGATGCGATTGTAGGCCCGATCTTTCCAGTCCCGCGCCGTAAAGCCGTGGTGAAAAGCGATCCATGGAATGCGCCGGGAAACGCCTGCACAGCGGACCAGCAGGTGAGATTTCGTATTGTGCGTCTGCACGATATCCGGTTGTTCCGCTGCAATGAGTTTGCGCAATCGCGGGATCACCGCGGGATCGCCGGCATGCTTCTCGGCAATCCGGTGGCAGCGGATGCCAGCCTTTTCGAGGGCGCCGGCCAATACGCCGGGGGATGCCGAAGGCCGGTCGAATGTGGCCACCGAAAGCTCGACTTCCGGAAGGTCGGGATCGGCGGGCGAGCGCGCCTGTTGCGCGAACGCAATCAGGTTCTTCGCCGGACCGGTAACGGTAAGGGCCTCCATCATGGCCAGCACGCGAAGTTTGGCGGGGAGAGGTCGCACGGCAGCCGTTCAGTGTGCCGCGGGTTTCGGGGCAGCCTTCACTACCACCCTGGCGGGATTTCCCATCGCCACGGTGTACGGAGGAATGTCGGTGACCACCACGCTATTTACACCGATAATGGCTCCTTCCCCTATGGTCACCCCCTTCATAATGGCGGAGCCGCCGCCAATCCAGGCTGAGCGGCAAATGCGAACCGGCTTGATTTCGCCGGGTTGCGGCGGCCGGTCGGCGATCCTCTCCGCAGCATCCCGGGGGTGGGCATCGGAATCCATGAACCGTACTCCGCTGGCTACATTGACATCTTCTTCGATCACGATTTCCTTATTCACCACGAACACCACGGCGTGGCCGATATCCACTCTGTCCTTCAGGATCAGCTTGGGCTCATCGAAAATTCCGCCGCTGAAAATATCCACCTTGCCGAAGAAGTTCACGTCGTCGCCGATATAAATCCGGGCGTGGCCCACCACAAACGGCATACGGGCCAGCCGGAAGCGTTTGCCGACCGACTCGCACCGGCTGCGAAACAGCGGCTCCCGCAAGAAGTAGGTCAGCAGAAAAGCGCCCGCCCGCTGCGCGGACACGTACGCATAGAAGAAGCCGCGCAACACCGGATGAAAAAACTTCGGCACCGGCAGCGTGCTGGTTCGGACGGTCTTCGCCGCCCCGCGCAACGCTCGATAAAACGGAGTCTCGCTGCGCCTGATCTTTAGTAGGAAAGATCGGATCAAAAAGCCTTTCTCACTGCCTGGACCGCCTCGTGACCCTGAAACATCTAGCCGGGGACGGCCTGCCGTTCCAGCAACTCGACCAGGAGCTTTTCGGCCGTAAGCATCCACGCAATGCGCCGGCCTTGAAACGCCACGGCTGGCTTGGGGCGGCTGACGGTCATCGCTCCCCGTGATTTCATCGCGGCCGCCTCTTGCTCCAGGGCGGCCACTTCATAGCATACATGGTGCAGCCCGCCGCCTCTCTCGCGGAGGAACCGGTGCACGGGCGAATCCTCCCCCATCGGTTCCACCAGTTCGATTAGGGGTTCTCCCGGCTGGGTGGCGAGAAACGTCACTTTCACCTTTTGCAGCGGGTCTTCATAAACCTGGCGGTCCCAGGCAGCCGCCAGAGACCTCGCAAAGCCTTCCGCCGCGGCGCCTAGCTCGGCCACCACGAATCCCACGTGATGCAAGCTTCTTTCATCGCTCATACGGTCAGGCGGCGTGCAGCTCCCGCGTCAGATATTCGTGAATCCGGCTGAAAGAGTCGAGCTCCGCCAGGCGGTCCAGGTCCATCTCGATTCCAAATTCATCCTCCACTACGTTGACGAGCATGATGGCTGCCGTGGAATCCCATTTTGCCACCGAATCCTGGCTGGCGTGCGGGATGGCGGTTTCGGAGAGATCCGGAAACACGGTCTGAAAACAGGTAATCAAGCGTTGTGCGATTGTGTCCATGAATTTTCGTCGGTTTCGGTTACCCGGTGGTAGAGCGCCGGGCATTTCTGGTCGAACTGCTCGCGAGTGATGGTGAACGGCCCTGCCGGCCGATGGCCCGCGATCGCTTCGAAAAAATCCTGCAAGGGACCGTTCCTGGCCGTGGGCTGGAAATTGAAAGCGATCCGCCGCGCACCCGAACGCGCGAACAACTGCCGCAGGCATTGATACTCGATCCGCCGCGAGAACGCCCGGCAACTCATCACCCAGACGTCGAGCGTGACCGTATCTCTATCCCGCCGGCCCTGCATCGCTGCGATCTTACCCAGCGGGCCGAACTTGTCCCGATAGCCGACCACCGCCAGGCAAGCGCCTTCCCGCTCCAGGTTCCGCCGCCAGTCGGCTTCCGTGTAGCGAACCCCGTTCAGATTGAACTGGTTGGTCTTGTTGACCAACTCGAGCACCCGCGGATCGTCCCGCGTCAGGTCGAAATCCATCGTTACGGTGGCCTCGGCCTGTGCGAGAAAAGCCTCCGCGGCGGACGCCGCGCCATCGAACTGCCGGAAGCCGGCGCCCTGGCGAATGCTCTTCAGCCGGTACGAATCCTCGATCGAGAGCCTCGGTTTGCCGAACAAATCCCGCAACTGGCGCAGCAGGCGGAATCCGGCCGCGGGGTCGTCTTTGGGAAACGGCAGACACAGAAGCCCCGGATGGGCCGCGGCTACTTCGGCCAATTCCATGGGACTGTCGTCCACGAATACGACGCTATCGGCGCCGATATTCCACACACGCAGAATTCGCTCCACCGCGGCCGATTTGGCGTCCCAACTCGCCTCCACGGGAAAGACCCGTTCGAGAGGCAGGAGCATATCCTGGCGGCCGAGCGCTTGCCGCGCTACCGCCGGATCGTTTTTGCTGGCAATTCCCACAAGGACGCCTTCCTCCGCCAGCGAGGCCAGCAGTTTCTGATAGAGGCCATGCAATTGATGGTGACTGGCCAGATCCCAGCTCACCTGCTCCGGCCCGGTCTCTCCCACCAGCCCGAACCAGAGCGTATCGTCCAGATCGGTGATCAGCCCTTTCTTGGGCGGAGGAGGCGCCAGCAGGCGCGCCAGCACAGCGGCCACCGCATCCGCATGAGGTATGGTGCAGGGCAAGCCGGCCGCCAGATCCGACTTCAAATCGTAGCGCGCCGCCGCCGGAGATTCTTCGCTCAGCCGGTGTGGGTTTGCCAATAAAAGTCCCTGCCGCCGGGCGATGCGAGCGGCGAATTCCCACATCTCGCGTTCGAGCGCCAGCTCCGCATCGGCCATCTGCCAGCCCGGCGTGTGAAAGATCGGAGGCAACGGGAGCGTCGGCAAAGAGACCGCTACCGGGATGCCGCTGGGAATGTTTTCCATAGCCGCCGCGATTCGGCTCCACGCGGCACGGACCGTCGTTTCGATATCGGCCAGCGATTGGAGGCCCCATGCACCCGCCCCCCGGTAGCCCAGGCGCGGATCGGCATCCTGCCATTCGAGCGCCACCGCGACACCGTGCGCGGCCGCGGTTTGCAAACCCTCCAGGCTCCCTGCAATATCTCCGTACAATCCGGCCGCGACGGTCACGCGACGATCCGGAAGATGCCGCTGCAGATGGGCCGCCAGCAGGGTCTCGAGATGCAATGGCGTAAATCCGCAAGCCAGAAACACCCGGTAAACCTCTCCCTGTTGCGGCGCGCCCTGCAACGCTTTCAGTGCTTCGGTGATCTTCACGTCTGATCCCACTGTAGCGAACTGGCGGGGGCCTCAGCCATCGCTGTCCCGACAGGCCCGGTCCGGACGTGGCGCCAGACAAAGTACACCAGAACCGCCCAGGCCAGCAGGCCCGTGGCATAGGCCCGCAAGGGAAACTGATGCCAGAACAAGGATTCCAGCGGCATTCCGGGATTGAGAAACAACCAGTACACCGTTCCGATGCAAACTCCCGAGGTCCAGCCCCACCAGATGCCCACCGGCAAATCCACCAGGCATAGCAGCGCGGCAGGGTAGACGACATACTGCACCCCGAAACCAGGAGCCAAAATGAGGAACAGCGCGGTGCCGAGAGCGGCCTGCTCGATCATGGCCATTCTGCGGTGGAATCGAGAAGCCAGCGCCACCCCTACGATGGACAAAAGGATGATGTAGCGTCCGGCCATGAGCCACCATTCCCAGACCGGCCGGGCAAAGCCGGCGAGGGCGGGCCTGGCGATACCACGGTTCAGCAGGGCCATGATGCCCCAGTTCTCTACGGTGGAGTTGTAGGCAATCATGTTCCGATACATCGGGCCGAACGCTGTGAGAGCGGGTGGGATGAACGGCGCCAGTCCCAGCGCGAACCCGGCGCTGAGGCGCCACAGCGCCCGCCGGTTCGGGACTCCCAGGAACGCCAGGGGGATAAGCACCAGGGGAATGATCTTTACATTGAGGGCTGCGCTCCACAGCACGCCGGAGAGGAAATAGCGCTCCTTGTCGAAGGCGATGGCGGCCACCAGAACCAGCGCCGCGCAGAGGCTGTCCGTGCTGGCGTGGTAGCCGGAGACCAGAATGGCCGCCGGGAGGCATGCATAGACGGCGAATGTCCGCGGGCCGGCCAGCCGCCAGAGGACCGTCATGGTGAGGGCCTCGCCGAACAGGCCTGGCAGCTTGATCAGGCGCGCGAAATCCCACAGATCGGGCCCCCACACCTGGGCCGCATACAGGCCCATCAGCGGCGGATGGTTGAAGTTCCGAAACAGGCCGTAGGTCTCCGCCAGTCCTTCGGTGGTGACGTGCAGCCCGTGAGCGTTCCAGATTAAGGCATCGTTGCTGCCAATGGAAAACCACCACAGCCCCAGGCGGGCGAATATTCCCACCAGGCCCAGAGCCAGCCATGCCACGCTGTGTCGACGCCAGGTCATTGGGCACCGTAAGGGTGGATGGCTATAGGATTCGCATCCGGCTCGATTACCAGTACCGTGCGGCCGCGGAAATAGGCGATAAGCGGATCTTCGCCTCCGGGCAGCTCGCGAGCCCACACTACCTGGGCATTGTCGATATCCGCTTCGTTGTACACCCACTCATTCCAAGTGGGGTGACCGGGACGGTAGCGCACGATCAACAAAAAACGGTCGGGGATCTCGTGCAAGCGTTCCAGCACCTGTGCCCGGGCCGCGCCGCTCGGCGTTGTCACGCTCCAATCCGGAGGCCAGGCTTGCAGCCGCAGTCCCCATGAAGCGGCGCTCAAGCGAACCGCCACCATCAGCAGCGCCACCACTGGAATGGCACGTACCAGGAGACGGCCGGAAGCCAGACCGCGCCATTTCCACAGGCGCACGCCGCGCGCACCCTGTAGCACCAGAGCGTAGAGCGCCGCCGTGCAAGGCGCCGCATAATGCGGCCGAAAGCTCCACTCGATACAGCCTAGAGCGATCGCCTCGCAGAGCACGGCGGCAACCAGCAGACGGATGCGCCCGCTGGCAAGCGTCCGTGGCGCCAACACGAGCGGCATCGCCAGCAGCGGGCCGAGAAAGAACGTGAAGGCATCCAGGCCCTTGTGGGTAAGCGCCTTGAGAGGATTATGAAAGTCCGCGAACGTAGGTTCGAAGGACGTGTAGAACTCGCGCAGCACCGCGTGGTTGTAACGCGGATCCGGGCGCCGCTGCCCCCAGACGAAGTTCGGAGCAACGCTGTACAAGCGTTCGTGGAGCAGTTCGGGAAACTGCGCGGGATCGCCGGTGACGCGCCAGTTGTAATAGCCTAGCCAGGCTGTTCCCGCCGCCAATACCGCGGCGAGGGGGATCGCCACCGGGAGAAAAGCGGCCGGCCGGCGGAGCATCCGGATGAGCAGATAGATACCGAAGGGAAGGCTGAACATCAGCCCCTCGAACGGCCGGGTGTTGGCGAGCAGCACCAGGCCGATGCCTAGCAATACGGCCTCCCGCCAGCGCCTGCGCTTGACGATCCTGGGCACTGCGCCCGCCACCAGTGCGCCGCCGATAGCCGCCGGGGCGCCGCCCCAATAGCTGTTCATCCAATAACTGAACAAGCCGAGCCGTACGATTGCCAGCCCGGCTCCCAACAGCGCCCAACCGGGAGGCAGCCAGCCGCGCAGCATCCACAGCAGGACCGCGGAAAACACCGCCATACTCAGAATCACGCCGGCCCATGGCATTCCGGTGAGCACCTGGCCCAGCGCCAGGAACCCGGCCTGCGCGGGCGGATACATGGAGGCATAGGTCGGCTGCTCGAGAACGTGCATGGTCTCGAAAAACATCCACATGGGATGGGTGGGATTGGTGAGGCGGCCATGGGCGAAAGTGTCCGCACCCAGCAGGTTGGCGAATTCGTCGTGCACCCAGGGCTCCGGCGGAGGCAGTACCGGCAACAGGAGAAGCCGCAGAAAAATCGGCAAGAGCGCCACCGCGACCAGGCTGAGGACAGGCCGGCGGGCGAACCGGCCGAGCGCACTTTCGAGGGGGCGGAACCAGGGTTCGCCGAGCGCTGGAGCCGTCCACGCTGTCAGCAGGGCAACTGCGAGCGCGCCCAATTCAATCGAGAAAAGAACCGGGAACCGCAGAAACTGTCCGGGGTGCAAGCCTACGATTGTAGCGGATGGTAACGTTCGGCGTTATTGCAGGGCCAAAACCGGGTGCGCGACATGAAAGTGGGAGATTGGCCGAAAGACCAAGCCCGCTCATCGAATCCGAGCGTATGCCGACGCTTTTCGGAGCCGCGACCGGAGGAAGCGGTCGATTTGAATCGAGGCCGTCGAGCCAAAGCAGACCGCTTCCTTCGGTCGCGGCTTCCATGAGAGGGCCGTCCTGTGTCAAGCGTTTTTGTGTCGCACCTCCGGGAATCTTCTCGGGGCCGACCGACGGGAGGCGCTGGAACGCCGCGTT
>Ga0326728_10010819_pt1 | contig 21158 bp, 17 predicted proteins | sample MB3enrmetagenome_FD_207602 | JGI IMG/M metagenome (GOLD analysis project Ga0326728, IMG submission 207602) | Lab enriched peat soil microbial communities from McLean, Ithaca, NY, United States - MB31MN | ecosystem: Environmental > Terrestrial > Soil > Wetlands > Peat | place: USA: New York... | reverse complement strand
CATCTGTAACCATCTATCCTGGCGGCGCCCCATCGCGTCGCTGAACCTGCTGATCACTTCCACGGTCTGGCGGCAGGATCACAACGGCTTTACCCATCAAGACCCCGGTTTCCTCGACGTAGTGCTAAACAAAAGCGCGGCCGTTACTCGCATCTATCTTCCGCCGGACGTCAATTGCCTCCTCTCAGTTGCGGACCACTGCCTCCGAAGCGAGAACTACATCAACGTCATCGTTTCGGACAAGCAACTCCACCTGCAGTACCTGAATATGGAAGCGGCGATCGAACACTGCTCCAAAGGCATCGGCATCTGGGACTGGGCGAGTACCGATCAAGGCTGCGAACCCGATGTGGTTTTCGCCGCCGCCGGCGACATCCCAACGCAGGAGGCCCTGGCCGCGACAGCGCTATTGCGCGAGGAGTTCCCCGATATCAAAATCCGGTTCATTAACGTGGTCGACCTGTTCAAACTCGAACCGAGCACCGAGCATTCCCACGGGTTAACGGATCGCGATTTCGATTCTCTTTTTACCACGGACAAGCCCGTGGTGTTCAACTTCCATGGTTATCCGTGGCTGATTCATAGGTTGGTCTATCGCCGCAAAAACCAGGGGATTCATGTCCGCGGGTACAAGGAGAAGGGGAATATCAACACTCCGATGGAGTTGGCGATCAATAACGAAACGGATCGGTTCAGCCTGGCGATCGACGCCATCGATCGCATTCCCAGACTGCAAAAAATCGGCGGGCATGCGAAAGACAAATTCCGCAACCGCCAGATCGCTTGCCGGAGATATGCGTACCAACACGGGATCGACGCCCCGGAGATCACCGGGTGGCGGTGGCCGCAGTAGCGACGAACGAAAGGACCCCCGATGAGCGCAGCAATCGTGACTTCCGCGGAGTCAGTGCGTTCTCCCATCGACCTGACTAGCATCAATACAATCCGCACCCTCGGCGAGCCCTCGGTACCACTGGACGCACTGAGAGCTTTCCGGCACTTGGATAGCCGCTGCCCAGGCCAGCCCGAGTACCGCTGGACATCCAGTGTCGAGACCACAACGTGGCCGCTCGGCCAGGGCGTCGCGACGAGTGTTGGGATGGCGATCGCGCGACGTTCGGGGCCTCGGCGCCCATCAAACAACTGTTGAAGAAATTCGGTTTTACCACGGACCACATTGTAGCCCGCGGCGAAGAACCAACTTCTTCGTCACAAGGCGCAGAACTAGGAGAGAGGACTATGCGAATCGGTATCGGCGCCGATCACGACGGTTTTGTGATGAAAGAGCAACTTGCCAGAAAGCTGGCCGAGGAAGGACACGAAGTGGTCGATTTCGGGAACATCGTTCACGATCCCAATGACGACTATCCCGACTTCGCAATTCCGCTCGCGCGCGCAGTGGCAAACGGAAATGTGGAACGGGGAATCTTGCTGTGCGGCAGCGGCGTGGGCGCATCGGTAGCGGCCAATAAGGTGGGCGGCGCACGCGCGGCGCTTTGCCACGACGACTATTCGGCGCGCCAGGGGGTGGAGGACGATGACATGAATATCCTCTGCCTCGGCGGGCGGACGACTGGAATCGAAGTGGCCTGGGACTGCGTCCGGAATTTTCTGAGCGCCTCATTCAGCGGGCTGGCACGCCACCGGCGCCGGCTGGCGAAAGTGAATCAACTCGAACATGGCTCGGTCTCGAATTGACTGGCAGTTCAGCAATCCGTCCAGCCAAGAGGAACGAGAATGACGCTATTGGGGTCTCGGAGAGGTAGAGGCTCTCGGAATTCTGGCTGAGGGCACGTTCGCGCGAGATTGACACCACATTCGCGTGTCCCCGGTCTCGAGCGTCTCATACTTGTTCAAGAGCCTTAGCCTGCTCCTCGCGGCAAGCCTCTGTAAACTCGCGGAGCGGATCCAGACTCTCCTCGCCGTTCGCGTATCGCGCAAGAACTTCGGCGGGGTTCTCCGGCGGCCGTTCATACGCCTCAAGTAGCCGCCTTCCGACTTCCTCCGCGGCATGAAGAACCCGATCGCTCGATGTCAGGCGTATGCGGGCTACCTTTGAGTAGAGCCGCATAATCTTCGCGGGGTCGATTGCCGATCGTTGAATCGAGTCGGCAAACAGATGCACAGCTTCCTCAACGAATATTCCGTAGAGTTTCTCGCGCTCCTCCAATTCAGCTCTGAGGCGGGCCCATCGAGCTTGCAGGCGCTGTCCCATGAACGTCGCAGCTATCGACGAGCAAGCGCCAACAAGGGATCCACCGAGAGCCGCAAACGCCACGATAACCGGTCCCTCAAGGGCCATAGAGTTCTGCCTCCCAAAGCAGTAATCAGTAATCTTTCAGGGCTGAAATTCCGGCAGAGCGACATGTCCGCGCGACCCAGGGTCCGGCCGAACACGGCGTCCCGATAAACGCGGTTGCGCCTCTCCTCACTGTGGGTGGATCAGCGCATCTGAGCTTGGGCCGGTGCCGGCCAGGGCGCTGGTTGTCCCGGTATGCGCGACTGTTGCCGGGAGTTCCTCCGCCATCGACTTTAGCAAGCGGTCGGCTGCAGTCTGAGCGGCGGCCGAGAGGCTGCTGACGATGCCGCGCATGTCCCGCTTCTCCACCCGTACCGTTTCCGATGCCGTGTTACTCCAGACGACAGATCTCGTTCGAGTATCCTGCAGTTGCGCCGAGATCGTGCAAACTGCGCGGACCTCGCAGCCTTCGTCCACTTCCTCCAATCGCTCTATGTTACCGCTCAGCACATACGCCGCCTCCGAAGCACGCTCCTGGGACGCCACGCTTTTAAACAGCGATTGGGCCCGAAGAGCGTCCTCCACATATTGCGTGATCGCCCGCCGCGGATCCGCCGCCCAACGATGATATTCGTAGAACCCGATCTCCTCCGGGCTGGAACGGTACACGATGCGGCCTTCGCAAAGATATTCCGGACATCGGAATTCACGGACAGTGACGGCGCCCAGAGCGCCGTTGGACGGCGCCGCATGGGGGACCGGCGGCGGGAAGTTAAGGACATAGTTTGTGGGGTAACGGACGCTCCCACAACCGGCGAGCACGAATGCTCCTATGAATGCGACTGCTACGTACTTCATTGCGGAATCCTCCGATCGGCGGGCTGCTTGGTTCGAATGAGGCTCCATGGACGCTGCTTGAGTGAGTCGCTCAACACGCGGACATTTTCCGACGCGGAACGCAGGTTCCGGACGGTTTCGCCAATATCGTCTTCGTTCGAGCCCACTACATTGTGAACATCAGCCAGAACAGCGTGAGCTGCCTCCAGGGTGCTCTGTAATTCGGCGAGGTCCTTGGTGAGAGGCTCGCGAATTGCATCCACGGTATGATCCACGCTGACGACGGCATGATCGACGTGGCTCATCACCGGCTCCACGGAACCGACCACGGAGTCCGCGTGCTTCGCCAACTGGGAAATCTGGTCCGTGATTTGCGCGATCTTGGGCGACTCCCGTTCCAACAACGTATTGAGATTCGCAAGTGTTTGCTCAATATTCTTCTGGTTCTTCGCACCGGTGATCTGGTTCAGATTCCCCAGCAATGTCCGTGCGTCACCTGTCAGCGCTGGAATGTCTCTCCCGACCTCGACCAGAAGGGCATCTGCCGACTCCGCAAGATTGGAAACTCGCGCTTCGAGTTCTTCCAGGTTGACGGGCTCAGCGGAAGGGACCACGGCACCGGCACTTAAACGGCTGGCTTCATTGCTGCCAGTCGTGATCATAAGCGCCGGGGCGGTCATCACGGTGACGGTTCCCACCGTCGCCGTCGACTTCTGGTTCAATGGGGTCCCGGATTTCACCGTGAACAGAATCTCGATTCGAGTCGGGTCTTCGGACCAGGGCCCCACCGCGGTCACCTGGCCCGCCTTTATGCCGCCGAAAAGCACAGCCGCTCCCGAAGTGAGCCCGCCGGCATAACGCAGGTGCGCCTTGTAAGGCACTTGCGCGCGCCCGGTTTGCGTGATGTGTACGAAATAGATCGCCGAGCTGAGGACCAGCACACTGGCGATCACGAACGCACCAACTTTTGTCTCAGTAGTCATCGAGTGGACCCTTTCAAATAGCCGGATATAAATTCCTCGGCCGCTACGCGCGGCCTGGCGTCAGGCTGGCGGTCGAGGAACTGCCGTATCCGCGAATGTGTGCTTCCGGCGAATTGTTCTTTTCTATCCACCGCGATCAAACGGCCCCTGTAGAGCATGGCCACGCGGTCCGCGATGTGGAAGGCGCTTTCCAGTTCGTGTGTGACCACGAGAATCGTAATGCCGAAGGAGCGCTTCAAGAACAGAATCAGCTCATCCAATTCCGCCGAGACGATTGGATCGAGTCCGGCGGAAGGTTCGTCGAAGATCAGGATCTCCGGGTCGAGCGCCATCGCTCGCGCTACGGCCGCCCGTTTCCTCATTCCGCCGGACAGCTCAGGAGGATAAAGCGAGCCGGCGTCCGACAGACCGACCGCCAGGAGTTTCAATCGGACGATCAGTTTAATTGTGGAATCCGCGAGCCGTGTCAGCTCCCGCAGCGGAAGGGCGACGTTCTCCTCCACGGACAAGGAATTGAAAAGCGCCGCGGCCTGAAAAGCGACACCGATACGCCGCCGAACCGCGCCGAGTTCTGACCGTGAACAGCGCGTGATGTCCACTCCATGGATCATGATGCTGCCGGTTTCAGGTTTCGCCAGTCCAAGCACGTTCTTCAACAAGGTGGTCTTTCCGGAACCGCTTCCCCCGAGGAGGACCAGAATCTCCCCCCGGTAAACATCCAGGTCCACTCGGTCCAACACGCGCCTATCCCCAAACGACATGGACACGCTTCGAATAGAGATCATGGCGTCGTCAGCGTTTCCTGAAGCGGAATTTGTCATGCGGTCGCACTCCATCCCATGAAATAGAAGATCGCCGTGGCCCCGAGGTCCGCAAGGATAACGAGGAAGGTAGACTTCACCACGGCAGCGGTAGTGGCATGTCCGACGGCCTCGGGGCCGCCACGCACTCGCAGACCCTCCAGGCAGCCGACGTGGACGATGATTGTGGCGAACACCAGGCTTTTGACGAGCGCGAGAGCGACGTCCCGCAGCAGGATGGCTTCAGCGACCGCGCGGAAATACGTGCCAAGACTCATGTCCATGCTGAAGGCCAGGAACAGGTACCCTGCGAAAATCCCACACAGAGTGCTCAGGATGGTGAGGCACGGTATAGTGACCAACGCCGCCAAATACTTCGGCGCGAGCGTGAACTCCACTGGATCGAGGCCCATCACACGGAGCGCGTCGATCTCTTCCGTCACGACCATGGTGCCGATCTCCGCCGATATGGCCGACGCGGAGCGTCCGCTGACTGAGAGGGCTGTAATCAGCGGCCCCAGTTCCCGGGTGAAGCCGATCGCGACCAACGCCACAACAAATTCCAACGCGCCATACTTGCGCAATTCGGAGGCGCTCTGCAGAGCCAGTATGAACCCGGTGCACAGCGACATCAGGCCCGACATGGGAAGCGCGCTGGCTCCGATATCCAGCATCTGCTGGACGGCCGCTCGCCAACGCCTTCTGGCGCCCACGATAGGGAAGACTCTAGGGAGCTTCCGAAACACTGACCAGAACTGCATCGTCAGCGCACCGGCATCCTCCACCTGAACGATCGCTGCTTGTCCGGCTTTCTCGAGAAAAGTCACCGGAACTCTACCTCCGACCCCAAGGAACGAAAAATCGCGTCCAATTGGGCGACTTCCGCCAGCGTGCCCACCTGGCCGCATATCCCGAGCACGCGCAAAGTCACCGAACGGTCATGAGCAGCCTTCAAGGCCTCCAGTAGCGTTGCGATGCCGGACATATCCATATAGGACACGGCTGAGAGGTTGATAACCACCACCGAAGCTGCAGCTCGATGGAGTAAATCCAGAAGCGCCGACCTCAAATGCGGAGAGGAATCCACCGTGACGCGGCCCGCGACCGTCACGGTTAATGGATCGATCGCAGGCACAACGTGTATTGTGATCTCACCCGATTCAAGCCGGGTTCCCTCGACTACCGCGATCTTTCTCCATCTTCGAAACAGCGCCGATATCATTCCGCTCCCTCCGTCATCGGCGTCTATATGTCCGATGCCTTGCTCTGGCGCGAGCGCCACGCCGAGACTGCGCAGATCCGGGATGACGCTGTGCCGGCCGGCGGAGGAGTTGGCGCGCCCGGTATCTGGCGCTAACCTCAATATCTGAAAACCTTGCATGCGCATCTTCCCAATGAGCCTCTTAGATGGCGGTTCTAGTCTATCGTCACGAGTGGGCAACTGAGATTCCATTTATTGGCGTTATTGCTCAGTTCGTTGCCGACGATTCGCGACGGCGCGTGCCAATCAGCTCGGCATGTGACGAAATCAAACGCCGAAGCCTCTGCCGCGTTCCACCAATTGCCATTGCGCCCGAGCCGTTTGCCGTTGGCGGCTGCCTCCACGCGCCGTTTGCGCTGCTCTACAAGACGGGACAAGGCTCCGCCCTCCAAATCTCGGCTGCATACTCGGCAATGGTGCGGTCACTCGAGAACTTGCCGCTGCTGGCGACGTTCAGGATCGCTTTGTGCGCCCATGCCCCCGAATCTGAATACAGTGCACCCAGCCGTTCCTGTGCCTGACAATAAGAAGTCAGATCGGCGAGGTGCATATAGTAGTCGCCGTGCTTCAGCAGCATGTCGCGTAACGGATCGAAGATTCCGGGCTCGCTGCGATTGAAGTGGCCGGAAAAGATAAGATCGAGGGCTGCCTTGGTTTCCGGCTCATTCTCGTAATGCCAATTCGGGTTATACCAGTCCCTGCTGGCCTGCACCTGTTCCACAGACAGACCGAACAGAAACATGTTCTCTTCGCCAGCTTCTTCCGCCATCTCGATCGTCGCGCCATCCCGCGTCCCCACCGTGAGCGCTCCGTTCATCATGAATTTCATATTGCTCGTCCCGCTGGCCTCGAACCCCGCCGTGGAGATCTGGTTGGAGACATCACTCGCGGGAATTAGCTTCTCGGCTAGGGAGACATTGTATTCGGGAAGGTAAATGATTTTTAGACGGCCGCGAGTAACTGGATCGAAATCGATCGTCTCCGCCAGATTGTTGATGAACTTGATAATGAGTTTCGCCAACCAGTAAGCCGGGGCGGCTTTGCCGGCAAAGAAGTATGTCCGCGGGATCACCTCCAGGTTCGGGTTCGCCCGCAGCCGGTTGTACTCGACAATAATCCGCAATGCGTTCAGCAACTGCCTCTTATATTCGTGAATTCGCTTTATCTGGCAGTCGAAAACCGTTTGTGGGTCCACAATTCGACCCGATGTGGCTTTGAGCCAGTTTGCAAACCGCGCCTTGGCCTGTGCTTTTGACGTTAGAAACGCGTCTCGGAAACCGGGGTCGCCGGCGAGCGGCTTCAGCTTCGAAAGTTCGCTAAGGTCGGTAATCCAGTCATCGCCGATCGCTTCCGTGATGGCGCTTGCCAACCCCGGATTGGCTTGTAGCAACCACCGGCGCGGCGTCACTCCATTGGTTTTGTTGTTGAAGCGCTCCGGGAACATGTCCGCCAGATCTTTCACGGTAGACGTCCTTAACAGCTTCGAGTGGACAGCAGCAACGCCGTTGGTGCTGTGTGAACCCACAATGGCCAGGTTGGCCATCCGGATCTTGCGCTCCGTCCCCTCCTCCACCAGGCTCACGCGTTGCACGCGGTCCGCGTCTCCGGGGAAACACTTGCGTGCGTCTTCCAGGAGCCTCCGGTTGATTTCGTAGATGATCTCCAGTTGGCGCGGCACCAGGACTTCAAACCCTTCTACCGGCCACTTCTCCAGCGCTTCCGGTAACAGCGTGTGATTGGTGTATGCCAGTGTCCTCCTGGTCAGGCTCCAGGCTTGGTCCCATCCCAGGTGAGCGTCATCCAGCAGAATTCGCATCAGTTCAGCGACCGCCATGGCCGGATGTGTGTCATTCATCTGGATCGCTGCCTTTTCCGGCAGCCTGTTCCAATCGTGATTCAGACGCCGGAACCGGCGTATGGTGTCGGCCAGCGAACAGGCAACCAGGAAGTATTCCTGCAGGAACCGCAGTTGCCGCCCCACAATGGTTGAGTCATCCGGGTACAACACCCGCGTTAGGGATTCCGCCTCCAGGCTCTCTCCCAGGGCTCCGATGAAGTCTCCGTTCCCGAATTCCTCGAAATGGAAATACTCGGGGGCAGCCGCGGCCCACAGACGCAAAGTGTTGATCGTCTTCCCTCCGTAGCCCACCACTGGACGATCGAACGGAATACCGTAAAGGCTCGATGGCCGCCCAGGGATCACTTCAAACCGGCCGCCCCTTACCTGGACGGAGCAGTTCAGCTTGACCTCCACTCTTTCGGTCGGCCGCGGAATTTCCCACGGATCGGGCTGGCGAAGCCAGTTGTCGGCGTTCTCTTTCTGCCGGCCGTTCACGATCGATTGCCTGAACATGCCGTACTCGTATCGCAGGCCGTAACCGGTGGCGGGTAGCTGCATGGTGGCCATGGAATCGAGGAAGCACGCCGCCAGACGCCCCAACCCGCCATTTCCCAGGCCGGCATCGGGCTCCTCCTCGATCAGATTGAGCCAGTCCATCCCTTCTTTTTCAGCCGCGTGCTGCACCAGAGGATCAAGCAGTAAGTTGGATACATTATTCGCCGTGGAACGGCCGATTAGAAACTCCATCGACAGGTAGTAAATCCGTTTCGGGTTTTCCCTCTCGTATGTCTTTTTGGTAAGCACCCAGCGTTGCGCGAGAATGTCGCGGACGGAACGGGCAAATGCTTCGAAGCGTTCCCGCGCGGTCGCCACCTCCGAGTCGATCACTCTGTCGAAGATCAGGTGACGCTCATAGAAAGCGTTCTCCGTCCCGACGAAAGGGATCGGTCCGCAACCGTACTGTCGCAGTAATTCTGAAATCCGCAATGAGCCGTTGGTAGACTGAGGTAATTTCGCGATTGTCGTTTCGAGACGTTCTTCTGCTTTCATCTGACCTTCCTTTACGCGTTGATCCTGACGCTTTCTTGGCGAGCAGTCATCGTGCCGCAGTTCGCTGCCATGAAATCAGGTAGTTACGGAATCTAAGCGCCATCTGCGTTGGCGCCTCGCGGCACGCGCCGAAGCATCTGCCGAGGCGCTGTTCCTTGGACTTGCGCAATTTCCTGCGTTATATCAGGCCAGAACTCGAATCCGAGCGCGTCAGGAAGATTCGGCTGATGGCGTACCCTGTTCGCCTCCAAAACCCGCCCTTAGCCAACTGGAAATATCGCGGGTCCTGATGCAGAGGAACTCACGAGTGCCTCACCTCTTCCGCCATTCCTGTCTCCCCAGCGATGAGCGCCACCACCGACCGAGGGCCGGCGCGATATGTTGACCCCAATACTAGTTCCTCCTCATTCCACTCGCAAATCTCGTGCGGTGGATCGAGCGCAGTATCGATCCATCGCCGCCAGTTGTCTCGACCCTCCCGCACTATCGGGAGCTCGAATTCGAGCGGTTCCCAGTACGCATTCAGAATGATATGCACCATCAGTCCTTCGCCCTTCAACTCCCCCCCGACTGCGATGCTGTGCGAGAAAGAGGACCAGTCCGGTTGATTGAGTTTCACCCCGTGCCACGAGCATTTGTTTTCACGAAGAACCTGGCTCAAACTGGCTCGCCGGCGCTCATGGTCGACGTCTCGCATCAGGCGGCGCTCAATCAACAACTTCACGAAACGGAGGACGTCCGCATGCTTGGACAGCAGGCTCCAGTCGAACCAGCTTGTCTCATTGTCCTGGCAGTAGGCGTTGTTGTTGCCATGCTGAGTACGCCTCACCTCATCGCCCATCACGAACATCGGCACACCCCCGGACAGCATCACGGCCGTGAAGAAGTTCTTTACCTGCCGGTTGCGAAGTCCCTCGATTCCGGGAACGTCCGTCGGACCTTCCACACCGCAGTTCCAGCTTCGGTTCTCCTCCCGGCCGTCGCGGTTGCCTTCGCCGTTCTCCTCGTTGTGCTTGTAGTTGTAGGAGACGAGGTCATTAAGCGTAAAGCCATCGTGACAGGCGACGAAATTGATGCTTTCCTCGAGCTCTCGTTCCTTCGGACCATAGATGCTTGGGCTGCCCAGCAGACGATCAGCCGCGCGCCCCGCCGATTCATTCGCCCCCCGGAAAAAGTCGCGAATATCGTCGCGGAATCGATCGTTCCACTCCTTCCAACTGTCGCCCACAAAGCTTCCGACCTGATAAAGCCCCGCCGCGTCCCACGCCTCCGCAATCATCTTGGCGCCGGCCAGCGCCGGGTCCGACTCGATGTCCCAGAGCACCGGAGGATTCGCCATGACAGCCCCTGAAGAATCGCGCGCCAGGATGGATGCAAGGTCGAAGCGGAAACCATCCACGTGCATTTCCTGTACCCAATAGCGGAGGCTGTCCACGATCATGCGCCGTACCACGGGATGGTTCGCATTCAGCGTGTTTCCCGTGCCGGTGAAATTCGGGTAGCGTGAGCGGTCTTCTTCCAGCAGGTAGTAAGTGGAATTGTCCAGGCCGCGGAAGCACTGGGTCGGTCCGTCGTTTCCGTCTTCCGCCGTGTGATTGAAGACCACATCGAGAATGACTTCGATACCGGCCCGATGCAGCGCCTTCACCATGTCCCGAAATTCATCTACCGCGCCCAGCGGTTCCTGGCGCGAGCTGTAAGCCTGGTGCGGTGCGAAGAATGACACCGGTGAGTAGCCCCAGTAGTTCGTCCGGCCGCGAGGCGCATCCTGAGAATCGAACTGGAAAACGGGCAGCAGCTCAACCGCGGTAATGCCCAGATGCTGAAGATAGGGGATCTTCTGAACCAGTCCGGCGTATGTGCCGCGTTTCGATGCCGCCAGCCCCGAGCTGGGATGTGCGGTGAAACCGCGCGCATGCATCTCATAGATGATGGTGCGTGACCAAGGCCGTTTTAAGGGTAGGTCACCTTCCCAGTCGTACGAGTGGGGATCGGTAATCACGCTCTTCATGGCCGTCGCGATGTTGTCCCCTTCCAGGCGAGCTGCATCGCGGCTATAGCTCTTCGGGACGGCAACCGCGCGGCCATAAGGATCCAGCAATAGCTTCGAAGGATCGAACCGAAGACCACGGGTTGGGTCGAACGGACCGTTTGCCCGGAACCCGTAGATCTGACCAGCTTCTAGCCCGGGCACGAACACGTGCCAATAGTGGTAGGTGCGGTTGGTAAAAGGGTCGATGGGGATGACACGTGACGGACGAGCGTCGTCCACCCGATCGAAGAGGAGCAGGTCAACGCTGGAGGCGCTCCGGGAGAAGACTGAGAGGTTGGCGCCGCCGTGTTGTAGGGTAGCCCCCAGGGGGAAGCTACGGCCAGTCGTCGTTGCGGCAACTTCTGGCAATAAGGCCTGTTCTTCACTGCTGATCATGGGAATGCAGCTACGTTAGGAGCACTCAAAGCACCAAGTTGCGCTCACATGGAATCAGACAGTTAGGAGAGTCCCGACTGAGACTGTTTCGTCACCCCGCGTCATGTGCCGAAAGAGTGCCAAGGCTGCCGTAGGCCTGAGAAAGCCGCGATCTGCACTGTGGTTTTCGACCGCCGTTCCCGAAGCCGAACTAGACGCCCCCTATCTCCTCGACGTTCAAGATCAATCCTGAGAACTCTCCGCGATGCCACTTAGGTGGGGAATGGGCAGGCCGTATTGGGATTCGACGGAACGCGATTGATCGATAAGCGTGCTCAGAATTGAAGCTTCAGCGCGAGTTGCGCCGAGCGCGGGCCGCCGATCTGGTAAAGCGGATTCAGGCCGCCGGTCTGGCCGCCGGCGCCGAGCGAGGCCCCGAGCATCTGGGTCGCCTGCCCGAACAGTGGAGAGGTCATGTAACTCGTCGGCGGCCCGAAGTTGGGGTGGTTGAAGATATTGAACAGGTCGGCGCGGGCCTGAAGGGAAAGCCGCTCGCGAAGCTTGAATTGGCGGCGGAGCGTTAGATCGACCTCGGCCGCGCCGTTTCCGTTGAGGGCGTCGCGGCCGAGAGTTCCCTGGACGGGGCCGCTAGGGACGATGAATGCGGCCTTGTTGATTTCCTTTCCGCCTGCTACGTTCGGGTTGGAGATCCAGTGGGGGACACCGGGAACGAGGTTCGGCCGCTGGACGCTCGTGGCTGCCGAGAGGTATGTGCCGAACGTGTTCTGGCCGGTGACCACATTTACAGGCGGCGCGGTTCGCGCGTAGATGATCGAATCGGTCGACCAGTTTCCGAAGACGGACTTCCAGGTTCCGCTTCCCGGGGCAGGAATGTTATACGAAATCGCGGCGGCGAACGTCTGCCGGATATCGTAAGTCGAGGAACCGCGATCCGAGGACGCGCCCGGCGGCACATTCGCATAATAGGCGTCAGAGGAGACGTTGTCGACGGAGTGCGACCACGTGTAGGAGAGCAGGGTCTGAAGTCCATATGTAAAGCGGTGGCGGTATTGGGCTTGCAGGGCGTTATAGCTCGCGCTGGCGCCATTTCTCATCAGATCGAATTCGCCGGTAAAGTTAGGATTGGGCGCATTGTAATCGTCCTGCCGCATCAACTTGCGCGCCCCTGCGCCGATGTAGCTGACGGTGATGACATCGGCCTTTCCCAAGCTTCGTTCCACCGCCGCATTCCACTCGTAGGTTCTGGGTAAAACGTGATTCGGGTCTACTACGGCCATGTAAGCGGCCGGCGGCGCGGTGGAAAACGGTACTGGGGCGAGAGTCGCTGCGCTTAGCGGCAATGACACATTCGGAATGATTTTGCTCCGCTGGTATGGCCAAGCGCCGGCGCCGTCTGAGATCATGGAGTATCCTAAGTCATAAAAAATTCCAGCGCCGGCCCGGACCACCAGATTCGGGTGCACCTGCCACGCGACGCCAAGGCGCGGGGCGAAATCGTCTTCTTGCGCGTGCCACAGCGGCGTGCCTTGCGTTGCAACGGTCATGGTTGCGAGATTCTCCGCCTGGGTCACTGTAAAAGGAAGTGTCCCGTTGGGTGAGGAAGGCGCTAAGTTATACTCCCATCGCAGTCCGTAGGTGAAGGTCAAGGTGCGCGTCGCCTTCCAGGTGTCCTGGGCGAAAAGGCTGACGTTGGTGAAAGCAAGTTCGATGGCATCTCTCGACCCAACAGCCGCGTCGGGCATTTTGTTCGCTAGAGCGTTTGCCAACGTGAGGAAGATATTCTCGGAAAAGTAGGCATAGATGCCGGTTTTTGAGGTGATCCGGCGGTAATCCACCCCGAATTTCATCTCGTGTGCTCGAACCACCCAAAGAATACTGTCCGTCACGTTGACCTGATGCTGCCAGTTGTCCCCCAAATTTCCGGAAAAGAACCTGATTCCATTGGGGGTCGAGTCCGCATAGAAATAGAAGGCGGCACTTTGAGGTGAGATCGACAGAGGATTCAAGGCGGATTCCGGTGCAGGGATAGCGCCGCTGAAGTTGTCGAGCCCATAGGACCCATTCGACGTGGCCCAGCTGTAATTGAAGCGGGCCTCGTTCGTCAGTTGTGGGGCAATCGCCTGGCTGCTGCCGACTGTGACGGTCTGCATCCCGTATTTCGTGCTTTGAACATCGCTGTACGCGGAGCCATCCTGACCGCCGCGCACGTTGATTTTCGATGGCGCGTCGCTGAATCTCCCGAAAATCGTAACCCGCTGCGCCGGCAAATAGTCGGCCCTAACGCTCGTGGAATCGAGAGTCGATGGATCGGAGTAGCCCGCGGCGAAAGCGGCTGTCCCATTGCCGAGATCAGGACCGTTCGGTAAAGGAAACGCATTCAGCAGCGGCTGCACGACGGCCGGCGCGTTCTGCCGCGACGCAAGATCCGGCACGTACGTATTCGCGACATGGGGTTGGCGCACCCTTAGCCCTTCATACGAGCCGAAGAAGAAGAGCTTGTCTTTTTTGATCGGCCCTCCCAGGACACCGCCGAAATCGTTCTGCCGCAGCTCCGGCCTCGCGAGGCCCGTGCGGTTCGCGAACCAGTCGTTGGCATCCAATTTGTCGTTGCGGAAATATTCGTATGCCGTGCCGTGAAACGCGTTTGTGCCGGACTTGGTGACCACCGAGATTTGAGCTCCCGGAGTGCGCCCGTATTCCGGAGCAAAGGTGGAGGTCTGGATGCGGAATTCTTCGAGCGCGTCGAGCGATACCAGGTTGCTCATCCCTCCGAATGCGTTCGTGGAGGGGAGCTGGCCGGCCCCGCCCTGGTACATCAAACCGCCGCTCCCCGCGTTCCCCACGTTGGCGCTGACTCCATCCACCATGAAATAGTTCGCATCCGGCCGCTGGCCGTTGACGCTGAACTGGCCCTGCTCGTATAGGTTCGCCGGTGTCAGCACGACACCGGGCGTGAGGTCAGTAAGCGAGCTGAAGCTGCGGCCGTTCAGGGGCAAGTTCTCAACGAAGCGGTTGCCGATCACGGTGCTCACGGACCCATCAGATGCGTTGAGCAGAGGCGCGCTTCCTTCGACCGTGATGGTTTCCGTGGTGCTGCCGATCACAAGGGCGAAATCGAGCCGCGTTGATCCACTTCGAGGATCACCCCATTCTGGAGAAGGGTCTTGAAGCCGCTCGCCTCAACCGTGACGTCATAAGCGCCCGGCAGTAGCGCCGGTACTGCGTACTCGCCGTACTGGTTCGTTGTGACCGCGCGGCGTGCGCCTGTCTGACCGCTCTGCACGACCACTCGCGCGCCGGGCACTGCCAGGCCCGCAGGGTCGCTGATGAAACCCGAGATCTCTGCGTTCTGCGCCGCGACGGGTGCAGTGGCGAGCACCGCAAGAATCAGGATGCCTGCAGTCCTTAGTGGGCGTCCGGAACTGGGAGCACCACACCCAGAAGCATTGGCCAAGGGCATATGAAATTATAGGCACAAGATCGCAGATTTGGCTCCCCACTTTCAGGGGAGAGGAAAACCCCACGATTGGCTAGCTGCTGGTTTAGGGCATAATCGAGGTAAGGTGGACAGAGCGCGCTGGAGTTGCGCAATTTTGCTGGCAGCGGTGTGCCGGTGTGCCTTCGCGCTGAATCCATCGCTTGAAATCAATCGATACGCCCACAAAGCCTGGTTGAGTCGCGACGGATACTTCAGAGGCACGATCAATTCAATTGCGCAGACACCTGAGGGCTATCTGTGGCTCGGGACCGACTTGGGATTGCTTCGTTTCGATGGAGTCCGCTTCACCCGGTTTGAGTTTCCCGAAGGCCAGCGCCTTCCGGCGGAGCGTATCTCTAGCTTGCTTTCGGCGCGCGATGGAACGCTGTGGATTGGCACCCGTGCGGGGCTCGCGAGTTGGAAGGACGGTCGGCTGACCCCTTATGGGGCGCTCGAAGGCCGCCCGATTTATGCTCTTATCGAAGACCGTGAAGGCAGAGTGTGGACGGGCACCACTTCGGCTAGGCTCTGTGTGATCCAGGGCGGAAGGGTCACATGCGAAGACGAGGGCGACCGTTTCGGACGATACGTTTATCCTCTTGGCGAGGACAGCCGCGGCGATCTCTGGCTGGGATCCGCGGGTGGCATCTGGCGGTGGAGACCTGACAAGACCAAAATCGATGTCGCGGTCAACGTGATCGCTTTCACGGAAGGCGATCATGGCGAAGTTTTTTTCGGCGGCCAGGACGGACTAAGAAGGCTCGCCGGCGCCAAGGTTGAGAGATATCGCGTCCCCGGAATGCGCGAAGTACTCAAGCTGAGGTGCATGTTTCGCGATCGGGATGGCGGAATCTGGATCGGCACGTTCAATGAGGGCCTGTGGCACTTGCACCAGGGCAAATGGGATCACTTCCAGCGCTCCGACGGGCTTTCCGGAGATTTCGTCTGGGCCGTTTTTGAGGATCGTGAGGGAAGCGTTTGGGCCGCGACCTCCGGAGGTCTCGATCGCTTTCGCGCCTTCGCCGTTCCCGAGATTTCCACCTTACAGGGCCTATCCAGCCCCGACGCTTTGTCGGTGCTAACGTCCCGGGATGGCGCCGTATGGATTGGAACGGCGGACGGCCTTAACAGGTGGGACAACGGCCAAGTTACCATCTATCGCAGGCGAAATGGATTGCCGAACGATAGGATTGGGGCGCTCTTTCTAGATCAGCGTAACCGAGTTTGGTCCTCGACAACCGGCGGGACAGCCTTTTTCGAAAACGGCCGATTCCGTCCAGCAAATGGCCTCGTTGGCGGAGCCGTGGCCCAATCGATGACCGGTGACGCCGCGGGCAACATCTGGATCAGCGAAGTCTTCAAGGATGGTCTTCTTCAAGTGGCACCAGACGGCACGATTGAGCGGACGCCCTGGACCACCTTCGGGCAAGACGTGGGTCCGGCCACATGCCTGGCTACCGATTCGGCGCGCAATGGGCTCTGGCTTGGGTTTCAGGCTGCCGGCGTCGCGTTCCTTGGGGATGGTCACGTCCAGATGCATTATACGAGCGCCAACGGATTGGGCGCAGGTTTTGTGAGATCGCTGCGGCTTGAAGGTGACGGTGTTCTATGGGCCGCGACGGAAGGGGGGCTGAGCAGGATAAAGGATGGACGGATCGCTACGTTGATAAGCAAGAACGGGCTGCCTTGTGATACGGTTCACTGGTTGGTGCAGGATGATGATCACGCCGTGTGGTTGTATACGGCGTGTGGGCTGGTTCGCATTCCGCGGCCGGACCTGGATGCATGGGCCGCGGACTCGAAAAGAACTGTACATACAACGCTTTTCGACGAGTCCGACGGAGTCAAGAGCTCGGCAGCGGTTCCGGTCGGGCCGCTGGTTACGAGGACCGCAGATGGAAAATTCTGGTTCGTGAACTTGAGCGGAGTGAGCATCCTCGACCCGCGGCATCTCGAATTCAACAAGCTCCCGCCGCCGGTGCATATCGAGAAAATCAAGGCCGACGGCAAGGAGTATGACCCCACTCACCGGGTGCGGCTGCCCGCGAAGGTCCGCGATGTCTGGATCGATTACACGGCGCTAAGTCTCGTCGCGCCGGAGAAGGTCCGCTTCAAATACATGCTCGAGGGGCAGGACCGGAACTGGATGGAAGTGGTCAACGACCGGGAGGCGCAGTACTCCAATCTTCCGCCTCGCAAATACCGCTTCCGCGTGATCGCCTCCAACAACAGCGGCGTCTGGAACGAAACCGGCGACACACTGGAGTTCTCCATCGATCCGGCGTACTATCAGACCACGTGGTTCTACGCGTTGTGCGTGGCCGCCTTCCTGGCCATGCTCTGGGGACTGTACTGGCTGCGGCTGTATCAGGTCCGGCGGGAGTTCAACGCGCAGTTGGACGGGCGCGTGGAGGAGCGCATGCGCGTCGCCCGCGAATTGCACGACACGCTCCTGCAGAGCTTTCAGGCTTCGCTGATCCAGATGCAGGCCGCGCGCAACGTGCTTTCCCGGCGCCCGGAAAAGGCCGAGCAAAGCCTCGACAAAGCCATTACCACCGCCGCGGGGGCCGTCGCCGAGGGGCGCAGTGCGATCCAGGACTTGCGCGTCCAGCCGGCCGGCGGAGCCGATCTCGCGGAACTGCTCACCGCCGCCGGTCAGGAGCTGGCACACTCCGACGAGGCTCAGGGAAATCCACCGGTCTTCCGCGTGACAGTGGAAGGGGAGCGTCGGGATCTGGAGCCGCTGCTCCAGGACGAGGTCTACCGGATCGCCCGGGAATTGCTCCGGAACGCGGTCCGGCACGCCCAGGCCGGCCACATTGAGGCCGAGATCCGGTACGAGAGCCGCCAACTCCGCGTGCACGTCCGCGACGACGGAAAAGGAATCGACCCCGAAGTCCTGAAGGCCGGCGGGCGCGCCGGACATTATGGGCTGCCGGGAATGCGGGAACGCGCCGGTCGATTCGGCGGCAAGTTGGAGTTCTGGAGCGAAGCGGGGGCCGGCACCGAAGCGGTGTTGACCGTGCCGGCCGCAGCCGCGTACGCAAACTCCAACGGCGGCGCGTTTTCGTTCCTACGGAGAAAGCTGTGGATCCATGAACGCTGAAACGAAGACGATCCGAATCCTCACGGCCGACGACCATGCGCTTTTGCGCCAAGGCATCGCGGCGCTCGTCGAACTCGAGCCGGACCTGGAGCTGGTAGCGCAGGCCTCGACAGGACGCGAGGCCATCGAGCAGTTCCGGCGGCACCAGCCGGACGTCACCCTCATGGATCTGCAGATGCCCGATATCAGCGGCATCGAGGCGATCATCGCCATCCGCGGCGAGTTCCCGGATGCCAGGATCATTGTTCTGACGACGTACGCCGGCGACGTCCAGGTGGCGCGTGCGCTCAAAGCGGGAGCGCGCGGCTACCTGCTAAAGGGAAATGTACATACGGACCTGCTGGATACCATCCGCGCGGTGCATGCCGGACGCAAACGGATTCCGCCGGAGGTCGCGGCCGAACTGGCCCTGCATACCGCCGACGACCAGTTGACCGCACGCGAATTGGAGGTTTTGAAGCTGATCGCTAACGGGAACGCCAACAAGGAAATCGCCGCCCAGCTTGCGGTTGCAGAGGACACCGTGAAGAAGCACGTCACCAGCATCCTCGAGAAGCTGGCAGCGAACGACCGCACGCACGCCGTCACCATCGGGCTGGAGCGCGGGATCATCGAACTGTAATCCCCCAAAAGTGGAGTGGGGCGTTTCCCCTTTATAATCTTTTAATGCCATTGCGATTCCCGTAAGCTGAAAACGGGATACATGTGCAACGGCTTTTCTCCACGTTTGCGGATGGCTGGCCCGGCGCCGGGCTATTGATGCAGCGGCTGCTCGTCGGCGCTGCTCTGGAGTACTGCGTGGTCGCGACACCCGGTGGCACGGTTGCGGCGCCGCAAGTGATCGGAGCGCTGGCCGGCGTCCTGCTCATCGCCGGTTTGTGGACGCCCGTCGCCGGAGTTGTGACGGCGCGCGCGGAGGCATGGGTCGCGTTCTCATCGCCCGCCCATGCGAGTATTGCCGCCGCATTGGCGGTGTTGGGCGTGACGCTGGCGCTGATCGGGCCCGGAGAGTGGTCCGTCGATGCCCGGCTTTACGGCAGAAAGCATATCGTCCCTCCCCGGCTTTAGTAGCAGCGTGGCGCCAGAGGGCTGATTCGCGCGCGGCGCCTCGCCCTGCCCCTTTCCATTACGCATGTGCAGCCGGTCCAAGGGATCCGCGCGGGACCTGACATGCAGTACTCCCGAGCGCCCGCCCAACAGGGGGCATTCTACCTTCCCCCAAAAGTGGTGGTGCCATCTTGAACCATCCGACCACTTCCAGCCGCGACTAAATAGGGTTTTCGGCGAGCGGCAAGAAGCGCAGAATCAGTTTCAAGCGAGGACAACATGGCAACCGCAGCAGTAATCGACTTCGGGTCTTTTTCGAGCCTCTCGGGCGCCGAGCGGGTTCAGTCACGGTTGGGGCCGCGGATCGAACTAGGCAAGTTCGTGGACGCCGGGTGCGACGGGTGCTCGGCGGAATTTGAGGGGATTGTGGGGTCAAGCCCGGCGCTGCGCGCCGTCCTGGATCAAGTTCGGATTGTGGCGTCCACCGGCGCCGCGGTGCTGATTGGAGGCGAAACGGGCACGGGCAAGGAACTCATCGCGCGCGCTATCCACGTGCACAGCGAACGCAGGAATCGGCCGTTCGTGAAGGTGAACTGCGCGTCCATCCCGGCGGAGCTGCTCGAAAGCGAGCTCTTCGGGCACGAGAAAGGGTCGTTCACGGGAGCCGTGGCGCAGCGCATAGGCCGCTTCGAGGCGGCCGACGGGGGCACGCTGTTCCTGGATGAGATCGGCGACATGCCCCTGCACCTGCAGACCAAGTTGCTGCGGGTTCTTCAGGAGCAGGAGTTTGAGCGGGTAGGCGGCAGCCGGACTCTCAAGGTCGACGTGCGGATTGTTGCCGCCACCAATCGCGACCTGAAGGGGATGGTCGAGGAGAACAAGTTCCGGGCGGACCTGTACTACCGGCTGGCCGTCTTTCCGATGACCGTTCCTCCCTTGCGGGAGCGCCGCGAGGATATCGCATTGCTCACCCGTTACTTCGTCCAGAAGCATGCCAAGCGCATGGGCCGCGACATCGAGAGCATTCCGGCGCATGCGATGGACGCGCTCACGAACTATGACTGGCCGGGCAATATTCGCGAACTGCAGAACGTCATCGAGCGGTCTGTGGTTCTAAGCAGCGGACCTGAGCTCCACGTTGCCTTGCCGGAAATCAATGGCAGGTCCACACCCATCGTGTTGCATGGCCGCGCTTCGAATGTGACCGAGCTGTCCGAGCGCGCGCGCATACTGCAGGTTTTGAAGGAAACCAAGGGAATGGTCGGGGGACCGGACGGGGCAGCCTCCCGGCTCGGACTAAAGCGGACGACCCTGCAATCGCGCATGCGGAAACACAATATCGCTCGCCTGTTTCAGTAAGCGATTGGCACACGAGCGAGGTAATCCACGGTACCCTGCCACATCACTTCACCTATGAGTTCAGTACCTGCGGTCCGAACAGGTTACGGTGATACTTCCTCGCCCAGTGACGGAACTTCGAGCGTTTCAACTAGCGTGCCTCCGCTAGCGCCGGCCGACCCACACGCTTCAATTGACCCGCATCATTTCAAGCCATGAGCGTAATGCGCGGGATTTGTTAGTGAGCCCTGGGGCATCTGCTAACGTCAGACGATCTTGTCGAGATGTAGCTCCCAAGTGAGACTTGATGCAATCCCAACGGACCGCGAGCGATCGGGTGAGGAGACGTTGCCGACTGTGCGATCCCGTGTCGGGCGGGTGCCGCCGGCCTTGTTTACCAACACCAAATCGAAAGGCGGTAATGCGGGAGATCGCCTCTGTACAGCGGCCCGAGTTTGATTCCCTTAAGCCTTCTGAAAACCGCGTGAACACGACCGTCTCGACCTGAACAAGCGAGGCATGGCCCCTTGATACCTTTTCCGTCGTTAGATGCGCCCTCGCAGGGTAGATTGATGAAGCCGCGAGTTCAGTTGGCGATCCCCGGCGAACGTTGTCCGGGCTTTAACACGCTGCATCGGCCTCGGCATTTGATGACGCCCGTGCCGAGTTGATTGGCATGCGCCATCGTGCACCGTCGGTAACGAACTGAGCCGCAATGCCGCTGATATGGAGACTCGCTTGCCTCATCGTG
>Ga0326728_10010816_pt1 | contig 21163 bp, 17 predicted proteins | sample MB3enrmetagenome_FD_207602 | JGI IMG/M metagenome (GOLD analysis project Ga0326728, IMG submission 207602) | Lab enriched peat soil microbial communities from McLean, Ithaca, NY, United States - MB31MN | ecosystem: Environmental > Terrestrial > Soil > Wetlands > Peat | place: USA: New York... | reverse complement strand
CATCACACGCCAAGGTTCGAGCCCTCGCCTATAATGTCTCGCTATGAAACTCGAAGAAAAAATTGCCGAACTCAAGAAACGCGACCATCTTGCCGAAGAAGGCGGGGGCGCCAAACGCCGCGAGCGCCAGCACAAAGAGGGCAAGATGTCCGCGCGCGAGCGCGTCGAATTCCTGCTCGACGAGGGTACGTTCGAAGAAACCGACAAGCTGCGCACGCACCGTTGTCACGACTTCGGCATGGACGAGCAAAAGGTTTACGGCGACGGCTTCATTACCGGCTACGGCCGCGTTGAAGGCCGCCTCGTCTTCGTCTTCGCGCAGGATTTCACCGTCTTCGGTGGCTCCCTTTCCGAAACCAACGCCCTCAAGATCGTCAAGATCATGGACCTCGCCGCCAAGATGGGCGCGCCCGTCATCGGCCTCAACGATTCCGGCGGCGCACGCATTCAAGAAGGCGTAATGTCGCTCGCCGGCTACGCCGACATCTTCCTGCGCAACACTCTTTACAGCGGCGTCGTTCCGCAAATCTCCGCCATCATGGGCCCCTGCGCCGGCGGAGCCGTCTACTCGCCCGCCATCACCGATTTCATTCTCATGGTCGACAAGACCTCCTACATGTTCATCACCGGCCCTGACGTGATCAAAACCGTCACCCACGAAGAGGTCACCAAGGACGAACTCGGCGGCGCGCACACGCACAACGAAACCTCGGGCGTCGCTCACTTCCTCTGCCGCGATGACGCCGAGTGCCTCTCCATGGTGCGCGAGCTGCTCAGCTTCATGCCCTCCAACAACCTCGAGGACCCGCCGCGCAAGCCCTGCACCGATCCCATCGACCGCAGCGACGACAAGCTCGATACCATCATCCCCGAGCAGTCGAACATGCCCTACGACATGAAAGATGTCATCCACTCGGTCATTGACGACGCATACTTCTTCGAGGTCCACGAGCACTACGCAAAAAATATCGTCGTCGGATTTGCGCGCCTCAACGGCCGCTCCGTCGGCATCGTCGCCAACCAGCCCGCCATGCTCGCCGGCACGCTCGACATCAACGCCTCGGTCAAAGGCGCGCGCTTCGTGCGCTTCTGCGATTGCTTCAACATTCCGTTGGTCACCTTTGAAGACGTTCCCGGCTTCCTCCCCGGCACGCAGCAGGAATACGGCGGCATCATCAAGCACGGAGCCAAGCTGCTCTACGCCTTCGCCGAAGCCACCGTCCCCAAGGTGACCGTCATCACGCGCAAAGCCTACGGCGGCGCCTATTGCGTCATGTCCTCCAAGCACATTCGCGCCGACGTGAACTACGCCTGGCCCACCGCCGAGATCGCAGTCATGGGCCCCGAGGGCGCGGTAGACATCGTCTACAAGCACGAACTCGATGTCGCAAAGAACGGAGGCAGCGGCAGCGAGCGCGAAAAACTGCGCCAGGAAAAGATCGAAGAATTCCGCGACCGCTTTGCCAATCCCTATATCGCGGCCGATCGCGGATTTCTGGACGCAGTAATCCAGCCCAGAGAAACCCGCAAGAAACTAATCCAGGCGCTCGATATGCTGGAAACCAAGCGCGACAAGAACCCCCCGAAGAAGCACGGGAATATACCGCTGTAGGAGCCGGGTCTACGTCTTGCGGGCCCCTCCCAAGTCATGTGACAATAGCGAATGAAAGGCGAATACCATGGGACCGCCGAAGATTGATGAGATTGGGCCCTGGTCGGAGGTAAAACTCGAAATTCTCAAGCGCTACGCTACTGAATACTCAAAGATATTGGCGAACCAACGCGACCCGTCATTCTGGCATGTATACATTGATGCCTTCGCAGGAGCTGGTTTGCACCTATCACGGACATCTGGGGAGATGGTTCTCGGGAGTCCTCTGAACGCGCTGGAAGTGAAACCACCATTTCGCGAATATCACTTAATTGATCTTGACGGTGACAAAGTAACGGGACTGAGAGAGTTGGTCGGAGAGAGGAAGGACGTCTGCATTCATCACGGCGACTGCAACAGGGTGTTGCTAAATGAGGTTTTTCCGAAGGTACGGTTTGAGGACTACAAAAGAGGCCTCTGCATTCTTGATCCCTACGGCCTGCATTTGAACTGGGAAGTGATCCAGACAGCGGGATCGATGTTGAGGTCGCTAGATGTCTTTATCAACTTTCCGATTTATGACATCAACATCAACGTTCTGCATCACGACCCCGAGACGGTGTCCCCAACGCACGTGGGCCGTATGAATGCGTTTTGGGGTGACGACTCGTGGCGCAAATTGGCGTACCAGGAAACATCACCCGACCTCTTCGGAAATGTCGATACTGAAAAGGTATCCAACCAGCAGCTTGCTTCTGCCTTCCGTGAAAGATTGAAGAAAGTTGCCGGGTTCAAGAGAGTTCCAGAGCCATTGCCGATGCGCAACAAGATTATTACTTGTTCTTTGCCTCTCAAAAAGATACAGCTGAGCACATAGTCAAATATATTTTCGATAATTTTGGCTGACAACATATTCATACAATGTCCCTCAATTCCCACATCGAATGGACCGACGCCACCTGGAACCCCGTCCGTGGCTGCGTCAAGATCAGCCCCGGCTGCAAGCACTGCTATGCCGAGACGTTTGCGGAACGGTTTCGCGGCGTGAAAGGACATCCCTACGAGCAGGGCTTTGATCTGCGCCTGGTCCCGGAAAAACTGACCGAGCCGTTCTCCTGGCGCTCGCCCAAACTCGTGTTCGTCAACTCAATGAGCGACTTGTTTCAAGATGGAGTCCCCGACTGGTACGCCGATGCAGTTTCGCGCGCGATGGCCACTGCAAACTGGCACACCTACCAGGTATTGACCAAACGCTCGCAGCGGCTGCGCGACATGCTCGACGGCAAACTCCAGTTCGCAGCCGACCGGGAAAACATCTGGTGGGGCGTGAGTGTGGAAGATCGGAAACACGGGCTGCCGCGGATCGAGCATCTCCAGCAATCCCAGGCCAAGGTCCGTTTCCTCTCGATTGAGCCGCTGCTCGAAGATCTCGGAGAGATCGACTTGTCAGGCATTACCTGGGTGATTGTCGGTGGCGAGAGCGGCCCAGGTGCGCGTCCGATGATGCGGGAGTGGGTCGTCTCCATTCGTCGGCAATGCCGCGAGCAGCGCGTGCCCTTCTTCTTCAAGCAGTGGGGCGGCGTGCGCAAAGCGAAAAACGGAAGATTGCTTGATGGCCGAACCTATGACGAATATCCGGAACGAGTCGCAGCCCAAGTGCCAGACCGGACCAACTGCCTGAAAAGCGCGGCGGAATTTCTGGAATCGCTTGGAACGGGTCTCAAGCACCCACTGGTTCAGCTCACCGCGTAAACTCGCCATCCAGTTGACAAGGGGAGATATACTAAAAGTAGTAACTAAGCGCCTAGGCGCTCGGAAGACGGGTACTTATTCCCCTCTCCGCCAGCCACTTGACAAATCGTTCGGGATGGAACCGGGGGGCCTGCGGCAAGCCGGCAGCTAACTCCTTATTCCGGAATACTTTCCATATAAGTCATTTCGGCTCAAGACTTTGAAAAGAAATTCCCGCTAAAGTCTTGATCCTAATGGACCGGGGGAGGGGGGATACGGTAATCAGTGAGTAAACTTAAGCAGAAACACCACGCCGGAGGGGCGCCTCAAGAGCCGTCCAGAAAAATATTTTTGGAGGGCTTTGGCTCGTAGCTCACGGCTCAAAGCTCGCAGCTAGAAATAAAGAGTCCCGAGGTGATGTTGGTCTCATTCCTCTCGGCCAGTAGCTCGCGTTTAGACCCTTGCTGACCTTTTCTCACAACTCCCTTGCGGGTACATTGCGAGCCGATCCTGCTCGGGCTCCGGGCTCACCGCCAACCGGATAAATCAGTCCAACGCCTCGGGACTCTATCCTGCCTTTGACATTAGCTTCTGTTCGCCTCAACCAGCGCTCAGCTATAGACCCTCGCTGGCCCTCTCTTACTAACCTCGCGGCTTTGGGAGTGACCTCGCTTGAGCCCCGGACCTTGCACCAACCGGGAAAACTCCGAAACGTGTCAAAGAACGATTATGTTTTTACCACGCTCATTTCTAGCGTCAATCAAATTCACCGTTCTCTAACCCTCGTTCTATCAATCAAGTGCAGCTCATCCACAGGCGGGTGAAGCGGAAATTGTGCAACCGATTGACAGGCAGCTCGAAATCCCCAGCATTCATGCGGTATTTCGCCGATCAAGCTGGATTCCAGCCTGCGAATCCCGAAGCCCGAGCGCCGTTCTACATTGTGCAAATCTCGCGAAGTATCAGGCCCCTTGCGGCGTTTGCTTCTTTCTGCGCGGCCGAGGCAGCTTCCATTTACAATGCTGCCTTCCGATTGGAGGTAGTTTGGCGATGCGACTTATGCGACTTGCTTCCGTGATGTGCATTCTCGCGGCCTTCTGCTCCGCGCAAAGCGCCGAGGAAAAGACCGCCAAGTACATGGAGTCCGTCCTCCATCAACCCGGACTGCTGCTCGCTTTTCTGCAGCAGATGCCGAAAGGCGGAGACTTGCATGTTCACTTGGCCGGCGCGATTTATGCCGAGAGCATGATCGACTGGGCGTCGGAGAGCGCGCTCTGCGTGGACCGCAGCACGTCCAAGCTCATTCACGCGGCGTGTGACTCCTGCGAGCCGTCTAAGCCGAAGCCTTCGGTGCGCTGCGCGTATCAGGATCACATTCTGTACGACCAGCTCATCGATGCGTGGTCCATGCGCAACTGGCATCCTGACGATGGATCCGCTCACGACCACTTCTTCGCCTCCTTCGACAAGTTCGGTCCGGCGCTGGAAAACCACATCGGCGATGCGGTCGCCGAAGTCGCCGCGCGCGCTGCCGAAGACCACCTACAGTATGTTGAGCTGATGAACACCGCCGATGGCGCGCAAGCCGCAATCCTCGGCACAAAAGTCCTCGGACCCGAGACCGGGAACAAGATCGGGCCGGATTCCGATTTCTCGCACCTCCGCGATAAGTTGCTCGCCGGCGGCATGAGCAAGATCGTCTCCGCCGTGCGCGCGCAAACCGACGCCGACGAAGCCCGCAGAAAAGAAGTCCTGCACTGCGGCACAGCGAAAGCCGATCCAGGCTGCGCGGTCACCGTTCACTATCTCTATCAGGTGCTGCGCGGATTGCCGCGCGAGCAGGTCTTTGCGCAAATCCTGCTCGGCTTCGAGCTGGCAAAAGCCGATCCCCGCTTTGTCGGCTTCAATCTGGTCATGCCCGAAGACTGGTATGTGCCGATGCACGACTTTGATCTCCACATGCGTATCATCGAGGCCTTGCACAAGTTCTATCCCGCAACGCACGTTTCACTGCATGCCGATGAGCTCTGGATGGGATTGGTTCCACCCGAAGGCTTGCGTTTTCACATCCGCGAGTCGATCGAACGCGCCGGAGCCGAGCGCATCGGGCACGGCGTTGCCGTCATGAGCGAGGACAATGCGATCGGTCTGCTTGAGGAGATGGCGAAGAAGCGCGTGCTGGTCGAAATCTGTTTGACCTCGAACGACATGATCCTCGGCGTGACTGGAGACCGTCATCCGCTGCCGATCTACATGAAATATGGAGTTCCCGTCGCTCTCGCCACCGACGATCAAGGCGTAGCCCGCGGCGATATGACCCACGAGTATTTGCGCGCCGTCGAAACATACAATTTGTCCTATGGCGAGTTGAAGCAAATGGCGCGCGCCAGCCTCGAGCATAGTTTTATTCCCGGCGCGAGCCTGTGGACCGAAGGACGCGAGTTCCGCCGCGCCGCTGCGTGCGAAGGAGAGAACTCCGCCGGCGACCACGTGTCAAACAAATGCGGGGAGTGGCTAGAAGCAAACGAGCGCGCCCGCGTGCAGTGGCAACTCGAGAAGGCGTTTGCCGAGTTTGAAAAGACGTTCTAGGAGCTTTAGAAGTCTTATATGTTGTTGTCATTCCGAGCCCGAGCGAAGCGAGTGGACGAGGAATCTCAGTCTGATCAACGCTGAACTAAAAGAGCAGATTCCTCGCCGCCCCCGGCTCCTCGGATGACGAATGGAATCGACCCATGACCACTGACCTCTTCACCCGCGCCGAATCCGCCGCCGCCTTCATCCTTTCGCAAACCAACCTGCGCCCGAAAATTGGCCTCGTCCTCGGCTCCGGTCTCGGCTCCTTCGCCGACGATCTCAGCGACGCCGTCCGCATACCCTACGCGCAAATCCCATCGTTCCCTCGCTCAACCGCCATCGGACATGCCGGCCAACTCGTTATCGGCAAATCCGGCGGCGATAAGTCGAATGAAGTGCCAGTCGCTGTCATGCAGGGACGCGTCCACCTCTACGAAGGCTACCCCGCCGCCGAAGTCGCGTTTCCCGTGCGCGTGCTCGGACGTATGGGTATCCGCGCGCTCATCCTCACCAACGCCGCTGGCGGCATCAACCTCGACTACGGACAAGGAGCGCTCGTCATGCTGCGCGACCACATCAATCTCCAAGGACAGAATCCGCTCACCGGCCCCAACGAAGATCGCTTTGGTCATCGCTTTCCCGACATGACGCACGTCTACTCGAAACGTTTGCGCCAGATTGCTCTCGAAGAAGCCCGCAAGCTTTCGATCGCGCCGCACGAAGGCGTCTACGCCGCCGTCGCCGGTCCAAGTTACGAAACTCCCGCAGAGATTCGCTTTCTAAGAACCATCGGCGCCGACCTGGTCGGCATGTCGACGGTGCCCGAGGCGATTGCGGCGCGGCACATGGGAATGGAGTTGCTCGCCATTTCCTGCGTGACCAACATGGCCGCCGGAACCACCGACGATCCGCTCGACCACGAAGAAGTCCTCGAAACCGGACGGCGCGTCATGGGCCAGTTCATCGCGCTGCTGCGGGCAGTGCTACCGCGGATAGAAGCAACTCTAAGCCATGCGCTCTGAGCCATGAGCTATGCGCTTTAGGGCCTCTCTTCGCCGCTCGCTTTTTACCTCTCGCCTTTAGCCGTTCGCTCTTACCTCTAACTTCCAACCGTTAGCCGCTTTCGTCACCTCTTAACGCCCCTTGCGCGGAATGAAAATCGGCTGCGGAGGCTGCACGTTGTAAGCCGCGGCAAAGCTGCTCTGGTTCAAGGCGAAGCTGGCGCGCCCGCGCGAGTCGATAAAGAGCAGCGGCTTCTTCAGCGGCACGTCGCTGAATGTCTTCACAAACGGCATCTCAATCTCGCGTCCCGCGATCGTCACTTTCAGCGAATCGCCGCGCTGGTAGCCGAGTTTCATGAATTCATCCGCGCTGATGTTGGTGACGATGTTGCCAAAGGGGCCATCGAGCGCGATCACTTCGCCAGTCAGTCCGCGGTCGTCAAGCTTGGCCGCATGGAGATCGAGCCGCACGTAATCCTTGAGTTCCGGGCCTACCTGCGTCCAATCGTCGCCGCGCGCAAGATGCGCTCCCACCGGGGAGAAAATGTCTCGGCCGTGGAAGGTCGACGAAATTTTCGCGCCAATCATCCAGTCGAGATTGGCGATTTCTCGAATGCCTTCAACACCGTCGCGCTCTGCCACCATCGTGATCAAGCCGTTGTCGGGAACCACAAAAAACTGGCCGCGCTTTGTTTTCACAACGATCGCCTTGCGCGTGCTGCCCACCGTGGGATCGACCACTCCGACGAAGACCGTGCCGGAGGGGAAATAGGGCGCGGCTCCGAACAGGAAACGCGCGCCGTCGGCAATGGAAAACGCGGTCACCTGGTGTGTCAGGTCGACGATCCGCAGGTTGGGCGCAATGCCATACATCACGCCTTTGCAGAGTGCGACCGAGTCGTCGACTATGCCGAAGTCAGTCATAAAAACGACCGTCGGAGGCGGGGCGGAAGCCTGCGCAAAAATAAAGAGCGGAGCGGTGAGCAGCATCCAAAGAATGCAGACAACAGAAAGGCGAAGTTGACCGCTCCGGCTCCCAGGGGGTGTTTTCGCATTGGCAATATTCATAGCTCCTCTGTAAAGACGACCATTTTACTAGCGTTTTGGCGGCGGTCAACCTTCTACTGGAAAGCATCGACCCCGCGAATGTTAGCCTGCGTTAATAGAGGAGAGAACAATTCCGGCAAGCGACGAACGCGCATGGGCAGTTGCTGCCACCCTGAGAGCGCGACGGGCAAATATAATTCAGAGCGACGATTCTATCGCCGAGGAGATGCAGTGATGTCGAACATAATTCCCGAGAAATACCGCGATCTCTTTAATAAGCGCGCGTTTGCCAGCCTGGGAACACTCATGCCGGACGGAACTCCGCAGGTAACTCCGGTGTGGTGCGACTGGGATGGAGAGCATGTCATTTTCAACTCCGCGCGAGGACGGCAGAAGGATAAGAACGTGCGCCGCGATCCCCACGTGGCCATCGCCCTGATCGACCCCGAAAACCCGTATCGCTATTTGGAGATTCGCGGCACGGTGGTTGAGATCACCGAGGACGGCGCAGCCGAGCACATCAACAAGATGGCGAAGAAGTATCTGGGCGTGGATAAGTATCCCTACGGGCAGCCCGGCGAGGTGAGGGTCATCTATAAGATCAAGCCGGAACACACGACGGTGATGGGGTAGAACGGCCCGGTTGTCCGCCGGTGCCCCCTAACTTAAAGAAGCGGGGATCGACTGCATCAGCCATGCCCGCGCGAGCTACAAAAATTTGCTAACCCTTTCGTCTCGGCAAGCGTCTAACAAAAAAGCAAGCGGATTGTTTTTGTGGTACCGGTGGGCAGGTGTGGGGACTGCTGCCGGCCGTGCACGGAACCTTTTGTGAATGCTCCACGTATTAACGGGAAGATTTCCGTCTGCCTGCCTGGAGGAAAATATGGAGATTGGAAGAAATACTGGAAACGGTATCCACCGGGTGAGCGCCGGAGAAAACAGTGTTCCCGTGCATCAGGTAGTGCAGGCGGCGCAGGACGAATTGCGGCAACTGCTCACACAGCGTGCGGAAATCATGAAGCGCATTGGCACGGTGAAGCAGACCATCGCCGGGCTGGCCAATCTTTTTGGGGAAGAAGCTCTGGGTGACGATTTGCTCGAACTCATCGGGCGCAAGCCCAACGGGCGCCAGCCTGGATTCACGAAAGCCTGCCGGAGAGTACTGATGGAAGTGCGCAGGCCGGTTGGTGCGCGTGAGTTGTGCGCGGAGTTGGAGCGGCAGGCCCCTACAATTCTCTCCCGGCACAAAGACCCGCTGGCTTCGGTCACCACCGTGCTGAACCGGCTAGTGGAGTATGGCGAAGCTCGCAGTCTGACCAATGATCGTGGCCGGCGCGTGTGGGAGTGGGTGAGCGAATCGAAGTTGGAGGCCCAACCGCTTGCCGAACGCATTCCAGCGTAGGCTTCATGAGAGCGCGTGCGCTCTCTTCAAATCTCGGTGTCGCGGGCAAACGCGCGGACCATGCCACGGCGCCGGTCCGCCCGCGCTTTAGTGGACTTCGTTGGAATACTCGCGATTCGCCACCGGATTCCGCGCTCGACGTGAACCAAAGTTTAGCAGACTGCGGAAAAAGTCGTTTCTGAGCCAGAGTCGGTTACCTCAGCGGATGAAGCCGCATTGAGAACAGTGCGTTTACCGCAGCGCTTGAAGCGCTGCGCCACCCAAAATCAGCAGCAGCATCGAATTTGTCCGCAACTTCCTAGTTGAAGGGTCATCGCACAAGGAGTTCGCCCTTCCGCCCCGCCCGCCATCCTGCGAACAATTGTCGGAGGCCTAATTTCGCTGGTCTAACGGTACTTTCGTAACTCTGCTTATGGGTGGTTGCCACGCTATCCTATCGGCGGCTATCTCCCCAATTTCTCGGCCACCCCGAGTGCGAGCGGGTTTTCACGCGAGGCTACTGCAATGGCAACGATTTTTGGCCGATTCGAAATTCAAAGCCAGATTTCGAAATCGGATACCTGCGTCATCTACAAGGCTCTCGATCTTAAGACAAACCAAACTGTCGCCTTGAAATCGCTGAGCCTCGCGCCCCTCGGCGACCATTCCCAGGCTTTCGTCGAAACGCTAATCGCCGAAGGCGAGACCACCCAGGATTTGACACATCCGAACGTCGCCGTTCTTTATGGCGCGGGCGAAGTCGAAGGGCAGTTCTGCGCCGCCATGGAGTACATCCACGGCAACAGTATCGCCACCTTGCTGGCGCGCAAAGAGGCGTTTTCGTTCTGGGACCTGCTCGATATCTGCCGTCAAACCAGTTCGGCATTGGGCTATGCGGGCTCGACGGGCGTGGCGCATTCCTCGCTCGAGCCCGGGAAGATCATGGTGCAATGGGACGGCGCAGTGAAGGTTCTCGGCTTCGGCATCTCGAATATGAGTCTCATCCGCGCCGAGGCCGGCGAAGGTTTGGGGCCGCTGATGCCCTATTGCTCACCCGAGCAGATTCGCGGCGAAGCCATCGACTTTCGGTCGAACCTGTTTACCCTGGGAGCAATCCTCTACGAGATGCTCACTGGCCATAAGGCCTTCTCCGCCGAAGATCCCGTCGCTCTGGTCGGCCAGATTGAAAATGAGATGCCCCCAGCGCCGCAATCGCTGAACTCAAAGGCTCATCCCGGCGTCTGCGCCGCGATCATGAAGGCTCTGGCCAAGGAGCCTGGCGAACGCTACCAGACGGCGCTCGCGATGGTCGAAGACCTGGAGAAATGCAAGGAGACCGCCGCCAAGCCTGCGCCGGAGCCAAGAAAAACCAGTTCCGCCCCGACGCCCAAAATCGACGCCGCAGCCCGGGCCGCTGCCGCCGCCAAGTTCGTATCGGCAGAGAAGCAGTCAGCCCCGCCCGCCGTCCGCAACACTGCGCCAGGAAACGTTGCGCCACCGCCACCGGCCCTCGAAGTCGAGAGGTTCACGCAAGAGGCGACCGACGTTCCCATGGCCGCCGCCGCCGCGGCCGGAGCCTCACCTGCGCTTTCGGCGGCTGGCGTCGAGCCTGCCTCGAAGCCCAGCGCGTCGCGTTTTGCATTCGACCCGATGATGGCGAACGATCGCTCCTCAGGCGCGGCGAAAACCAGCTTCTCCGATCTCGACGAACTTCCTCCACTGAAGGAACCGGTGTACGTGCCGCCCCCGCCACCGGAGCCGCTTGAGGCTTCTCCGGCGGCGAAGTTTGAACCGCAACAAAAAGAGCCCAAGCCTGAGCCACGGAAACTCGCCCAGTCCGCTCTCCGGGAAATTTCGAGCATTCCGCCGCGCCTGCTTCTGTTATCCACCTGTGGAGCTCTCCTTGTAATTGGGGCTATAGCCGTCACCCTGTTCTTCCGTTCGTATTCCGCGGATGACACTTCCACATCCGCGCCGCACCCGGTGAAAACAGGGACCGCGACGCCGCAAGCGCAGCCCGCCGCGCAGCAGCCTGCAGCAACCAATGTTCCCGCTGCGCGGAATCCGTTCGCAGTTCCCGCTGCGCCGCCCGAAGCCCGAACGACTGAAACGAGAACGCCCGCAGCCCACGCGGCACCGCGTCATCTTGCCAAGGTCAAGCCCGAGCCGCCTCCTGCCGCCCCTGCGGCGCCAGTCGTTGTTCCCGGGCAGGTGCTTGTCGATTCCAATCCGCCGGGCGCGTCCTTTCAGCTGGATGGAAAAAGCGATCCGGCCTGGATAACGCCATTTGCCGTGACCGGAGTGACTCCCGGAAAGCACATTGTGGCGATTACCAAAAGCGGCTACAACACCGAAATACGGTCGCTCGATATCGCTTCCGGCGGCAAGTCTTCGGTCGCCGTTCACCTGGCGCCGATCAACGCGCTGGTGGTGGTGAACAGCACGCCCGCTGGCGCCCAAATCACGCTCGACGGCCGGCCGACCGGACGAGTAACCCCGGCGCAGTTCGCAGTGGAGAAAGGCCAGCACTCGGTCCTGCTCAAGAAGGAGGGGTTCCTCGATGAGACGACGACCGCCGATCTCGGCCCCGGCCAGAATTTCCAGTACGCGCCGGAGTTGAGACCCCTCGGCAACGCCGAAGCCATCCGCACGGTGGGCAAGTTCAACAAGCTCTTTTCGCGTGTCGGAGAAAGTACGGCCGGCATGGGCGCAGTCTCCATCCATACAAACCCGCGGGGAGCGCAGGTGGCCATCAACCAGCACATGCTCGACAAGCTCTCGCCAGTTGAAGTTATGATGGGTCCGGGAAACTATGTGGTGGATATCACCATGACCGGCTTCAAGCCCGTCCACAAAGTCATCGTCGTGGAGCGGGATGGCAAGGTCGCGATCGACGAGATTCTCAACCGCGAATAGAACTCCGCGAATTGCACCTGATTTTGGGTGCGCAGCGCTTCAGCGCTGCGGTAACAGCATTGCTTTCAATGCGGCTTTTTAGCCGCTGAGGGACCGACTCTTGCTCAGAAACGCAGGGACGGCCCAGTTCTCCCCTACATCGGGGAGCGTTCTTATGCACTCCCCACCCCCCTCCCGCCGTCCACTCCCCGCATCGAATCCGTTATCATAGAGACACAATCTTCCCGGAGGGGTGATGGCAGTTCCCGTATCCCAGATGTGGACGGTTTCCACCTACGTCCTGCGCCAAAAATTGGCCGGGCGCAAGCGCTATCCGCTCGTGCTGATGCTCGAGCCGCTCTACCGCTGCAACCTGGCTTGCGCCGGATGCGGCAAGATCCAGTACCCCGCGCACGTCCTGAAGCAGGACCTCACGCCCGAACAGTGTTTCAAAGCCGTCGATGAGTGCCCCGCTCCCGTCGTTTCCATCCCCGGCGGCGAGCCGCTCATGCACCCTCAGATCGACAAAATTGTCGAGGGCCTGGTCGCCCGCAAGAAATATGTTTATCTGTGCACCAACGCGCTGCTGCTCAAGGAAAAGCTGCACCTGTTCAAGCCCAGCAAGTACCTGAGCTTCTCGGTTCACGTCGACGGCCAGCGGGAGCACCACGATTTCTCCGTTTGCCGCGAAGGCGGATATGACATTGCCGTCGATGGCATCCGCGAAGCGGTCACCGCCGGTTTCCGCGTCACCACCAACACCACGCTCTTCGACGGCGCCGATCCCAAGAGTGTCCGCGACTTCTTCGACGAGATGATGGACCTCGGCGTCGAGAGCATGATGCTCTCGCCCGGCTATTCGTACGACAAGGCTCCCGACCAGAAGCACTTTCTCGGCCGCGCTCGCACGCGCCGCCTGTTCCGCGCCATGCTTTCCAATCGCAAAAAGAAGTGGCGCTTCAACCAGTCGCCGCTGTTTCTCGAATATTTAATGGGCAAGCGCGATTACAACTGCACGCCCTGGGGCATGCCGACTTACAGCCTGTTCGGCTGGCAAAAGCCCTGCTACCTGCTCCAGGACGGCTACGCCGACTCTTTCAAAGAACTGATGGAAACCACCGAGTGGGACGCCTACGGCACGCAGTCCGGAAATCCGCAATGCGCCAACTGCATGGTGCATTGCGGCTACGAACCGACTTCTGTCGACGATACCTTCGGCTCGTTGCGCGGCTTCATCGCCACGGTGAAAGCGACCTTCGCCCTGTATCCAGATCAGAGCGCGTTAGCTGATCTCGACCGCGAAGTGCGGCCGGTCTATGCGCATAATCCGCTGGTGCAGATTGCGGCTACATCTGAAAGCTCTCCGGCGGTCGAAGAAACTCACGTATGAGCGGACGTGAGCACGGCCACGATCCACTGTCGCCCCATCGGGCTCATCCTCAGGCCGTAGCGCCAACTCATGCCACCGACCAACTCGAAGTCGTCCCCGGCTTCGAGCGCGAAAACCTGCAAGGCTGGATCCCCCAGCTCGCCACCGAAGCCGACATCCGCGCCGTCATCGAAAAGGCTTTCGACTATCGCGGCGACGTCACCGTCACCCGCAAGGACGGCACCCAGCTCACCGGCTACCTCTTCGACCGCCGCGCCGCCAAAACTCTCGCCGAGTCCGTCATCCGCCTCATGCTCGCCTCCGGCAACGGACGCCCCTCCATCGCCTATTCCGATATCGCCGCCATCGCCTTCACCGGACGCGACACCGCCGCCGGAAAAACCTACGAAGCCTGGGTCAAAAAGTATTGGGAAAAACGCGCTGCTGGCGAAAAAAATATCTCCATCGAGCCTGAAGCGCTGGAGTAAAGTTGTCTCCAGACCGCGCGGGTTTCGCGGCCGGTAACGGCACTCAAGCCCTTGTGTTGGTTTGAGTGGGCCTACCCTCCCGGTTGAGCGATTGCGTACAATCCTTTGTCTATGAAGTCCGTGACGTCATCAAGCGCCTTGAGCAAGAGGGCTGGCGCATCGCCCGGACGAAGGGCAGCCATAGGCAATTTCATCATCCGACGAAACCAGGGACAGTTACGGTCGCTGGGCATCCGTCAGTGGACATTCCGCCCGGAACGTTGAACAATATTCTCAAACAGGCAGGACTGAAATGAAATACCTCATCGTCTACGAAAAATCGGACACAGGTTGGGGCGCATACGCTCCGGATTTGCCTGGTCTCGGCGTTGCCGGAAAGACAATCGAAGAAGTGAAGGAACTCACTCGTGAGGCCATAGAATTTCACTTGGAAGGCATGCGGCAGCACGGCGAAGCAATCCCCAAACCCACCGCGACCACAGAATTCATAACGGTCTGAGAAATCCGGAAACTCGGTGCCCGACTGGTCGCCTTCACCGGACGCGACACCGCCGCCGGCAAAACCTACGAAGCCTGGGTCAAAAAGTATTGGGAGAAACGCGAGAAGGGCGAGAAGAACATCTCCATCGAGCCCGAGGCGCTGGAGTAAGCAGGGCCGCATTTCCGCATTACTCTTTGCGACGATCAGGGAACTAAGCGGCTTGGGCGATCAATCTAATTCGTTGAATCGAAACACTCAGCAGTCCGCTTGTCCTCTCCAAACGACAGAACGCGTAGGGCATTTGCCGCATCTTCAACGTCTTTCGGCGAACCTGCCGATGCCCACGCGACCACGGCGTAACCCCGATACCAAGTCGCAAAAAGCGAAAGCGCCCGATCACCTTGGATCAGATCGCTTCGGAAAAAGCTTCGACCTGCAACCGTGACAGGGTATGCGTCCCGTGTGATTTTGTTCTTTGAAGAGTCAAGATGAACCAATGACAGCGCAAGCAAGATCGTGAATCGCTCCATGTTTGGATGTTTGAGCTGCGGCGTCTCAAGCACGTCCAGTTCAAGCGATTCGGCGGACACAGGCGCAGAGTCTCGTTGCACTTTGAACAGAGTCTTCTGGTTGGATTGATGGCCCTTCGCTGAGGTTTTTGCGAACTTCCACCCATCCGGCAGCCGATACGCCAGCGCAAGACACTCGTTGGAGTAGGAGATATCGCCGCCGTTCGCAGGATCGGGTTTCGGGGAAATAGCATCCTGTCCTAACACGTATGCAGCAGAGAGAATAACCCCGGTGAGAATGGTTGCGCGAATCAAGTGCATGTGCCCCTCAATCGTGCAGTGTAAGGGAGCCGTCGCTGGCTTTCAAGTGGCGTCTCGACTTTGTCCCTATAAGGACGCGAGTAAGTTGACGACACTCCGCTCTTACCAAGCAGACCTTCGCACGTCCGTTTGGGCCACAAGCAGCGTTACCCAAGCTACGCCCGCCCTACCGCCCCTTCCGCTCCCCAATCCACTTATCCACCCGCGCCTCCAGCATATCCAGCGGCAGCGTGCCCCCATCGAGAATCTCATCGTGAAACGTGCGCACGTCGAACTTCGCCCCAAGTTCCTTCTCCGCCCGCGCTCGCAGCTCGCGAATCTTCAATTGCCCCAGCTTATAGCTGAGCGCCTGCGCCGGCCACGCGATATAGCGGTCCGTCTCCGACTGTACCGACGGCTCATCGATCGCCTGCGATTTGCGCATATACTCCACCACCTGCTCGCGGCTCCATCCCTTGGCGTGAATGCCGGTATCCACCACCAGCCGCACCGCGCGAAACAGTTCCGACGACAAGCGTCCGTAATCGGAAACCGGGTCCTGATAGAAGCCCACCTCTTTCCCCAGCCCTTCCGCATAGAGCGCCCAGCCCTCAATGTAGGCATTAAAGCCCAGCCCATGCAGCCGGAACTTGGGTAGCCCGGTCAGTTGCTGCTGCACCGAAAGCTGCATGTGATGTCCAGGAACGCCTTCGTGGTACGCAGTCGCTTCGTCGTCGACCAGCGACCGCTGCGCATAATTCGACGTGGCTACCACCACCCGCCCCGGCCGCTTCCCATCCGGCGTGCCGGTCACATAGTGCGTGGCCGCCGCAGCCTGAAAGCTCGGAATCGCCTCCACCGTTACCGGCGACTTCGGCAGCAGCGTAAATAGCTGCGGCAGCTTCGGCTCCATCTGCGCCAGGTAATGCCGGTAGACGTCCAGAATCTGCTCCTCTGAGGTGGGTGTGTATTTCGGGTTGTTCTTGATCGAAGCCCGGAACGCGTCAAGATCGGCGAATCCAGCCTTTTTCGCAATCGCCGTCATTTCCCCCTCGATCCGCTCTACCTCCCGCAGCCCAAGCTGGTGAATTTCCTCCGGCGTCTTATGCGTCGTCGTCCGCGCATAGATGTCATTCTCGTAGCGCTTCTCCCCATCAGGCAGCGAAGTGATCGACAGCGTAGTGCGCCCCTGCGGCGCGTATTCCGTGCGCAGGAACTCGGCAAACCGCTTATACGCGGGCATCACATCGGTCTGAATCGCGTCCGTAATCTGCTGCGTCAGCCGCTTCTTGTCGTCCTCGGAAAACGTCGCCGGAAATTTCTTGGTCGGCCGCAGAAATGGGTCTTCCTTGATGATGCCCTCGCACTGCCCCGGCAGCTTCTCCATCAGGAATTTCACCGGCATCAACTTGTCCTTCATGCCGGCGCGGAGAACCTCGGTGGTCTGGTCGAGCACCCGCGGAATCTGGTGCAGCCGCGAGATGTAGTCCTCGTACTGCTTAAGCGTATCGAAGGGAACCGAAAGCGGCAGATCGGCCAGGCTGGTGTGGATGCCGTTCTGCTGGTTCACCGGCATCTCATATTCCTTGAGCTTGAAGTCGGCGATGCGCTGTTCCAGCACCCGCACCAGCAGGTCGTGCGACAACAGGTCCTGGTCGGAAAAGCCGTCCGTCGGAATCGCCTTCAGCCGCGCCAGAAATTCCTCGTTCGTCTTATTGCGCCCGGCAATCGCCGCGAGCGAGCGTTCCGCGAGCTTGTCGTTATAGCGATAGTCGCCATACGCGGTCGCGCTCTCGGGAGAATTGCGCAGATCGGATTCGTATTGCTCGTCGAAAAGAGCGTTCTGCGCCGCGACTCGCTCGGCAACCGGCTTCAAATTCTGGACAGAGTTCTTGGCAGAATTGACGTTCTGGGCGGAGACGGAAATGGCGACAAAGGCGAGAAAGATCACCCCAACAAGTACACGCATAGTGTTGGAGCCTAGCACAGAGTGCTCCCGCAAATCATCCTTGCCAAGGGACGTCGCGCTTCCCCTGCTGCTTCCCTGGTCCTTTAGTTGCCTTAACCGGCATCTGTCATTACCGAACTGTAGTACGCACCGCCGCGTCGCCGCAAAAAGCTAGTTTTGCTCCGAAGATGCCCCGCCAGATAAAACAACCTGTTGACCGTCTCCCACCCTCACCTGCTCGTAGAAATTCCGCAACCAAGGGTAATACTTGGTGTCAAACAATATTCCATTGATCGTAAGCTGCCGCGCGACGTGCAAGGTTTTGTCCGTGCTCTGAATGTCGGCGTGATACGCGCAGACCTTCCCTTCGATGTCTTGAGCCTTCGGCAGGCCGCCAACCTGCCACGCCGGCGACAACTCCACAGTCACATCGTCCTGATCCCGATAGGGATAGTGATAGTAGACGGGATGCACCCGGAATGGGTGCTCGAAAACTTTCTTTTCTGTTCCGCTGAAGAGGCCCACTGGAAATAAAGTCCGGTGTCCGGCAGCTGCAGTCCAGGACGGAATTTCGACCTTGAACTCGGCCACCAGATTATCCGACGAACGGCTCCAATCCGGGCTGTTGATCAGTTTGACGTCGGCAGGCGCTGGTATGAATCCCTTCACCTCTTCTTCCAGTAACTGCTTGCGCTTCACATCGTCTTCTTCCATCTCATCGATCCGCAACCATAGGGCGGAGAGCCCCTTGAACGTGACAATGACTTTTCCTCCCACAGATCCCGCGTCATCGAGCTTAAGTGTAGCCTTGCGTTCAACCCCGGATGCGGCTGCGTCCGCCAGGCTGGTTGTGACCCAGGCGCCACCGTCTTTGCCGATCACCAGGCCAGAGACGCCGCTCTCATACCAGGGCAATAGGCCAAAAGGTGCGAACGCGACTCCGGGGCTGAGATAAAGGTCCTTTCCGTCGAGCTTGACGAGCACGACATTCGCATTCAGATCCCCTGCGTTCATCATCTTGCGGTTAAAGATATGCTCGTCGCGGGTCGATACCCGGACCGGAGTGGCATCGAAGCCTGCCGCGCGTGCCAGCGCCAGAAAGAGCCATGTGATCTCCATCCGATCTCCATAACCGCGCTTCCATACGTCCTCGACGTTTTCGCTATCCTTCAGATTCTCCCTGCTGTGTTCTTGCTCGGTTTTTCGGCGCTCATAACTCAGATTGCGAAGGCTCTGGCATCGGGAATATATCTTCCGCAGCTTCTGTTCCCCAGTGTCGGCTGGCGAAACAATTTCCGCTACCGCCTGCTCCATTGCCTTGCGCTTATCGGTAAACTTGTTCACCTGGCCGTAAATCTCCTTCGCCACGCCATCCCAGTATTTGTCCACATCGTCATGTGCACCGGACGAATACTGAAACTCCACGCGATACTTCATCTCGTCCGGTGGGGGCATATAGTCCTCGATCTCAAACGCAGGAATGTCCTCAATCTCCATGCGCACGACGTTGTGGTCTTGCCACGGGAGTTTCGCCCCCTGGGGTAGGCCGCCCGGAGTTGACATCCTCAGAGATAACCTGCTGTACGGAACGAGCGAAAATTTGGCGTGCTTGGTGAAAAGCTCCTCGCTGAGAAGCCACTTGGAGTCGTAAACATAATCATCGGGCAGGACCCGGGTATAGCGGTATTCCACAATGCTCCCGGGCTGCACATCCGGCATCGTGAATGTCCGGGCCAGAAATTTCAGTCCTTTTGCCTTGACGATCGTCTTTTCAAAAACGTTGCCGTCAAAATTGACCACGCTGCCATCTGGGTGGATGGTACGTCCCTGAATGTCCTTGATCTTTCCGTAGCCTTTCAAGAACGGGATCTCCACATTGGCATACTCTCGTCCCGCATCGGTGAAGATCTTGATGCGTGCATAGACACGCTCGTGGAAGTGGTTATCGTCGCGGTCAACCTGCCGGTACAGATAGACCGCGGCCGCCCCTGGAGCTTTTGGCTCGCCCGTCATTCTCAATTCTTCCTGCGTAACGGGGAGCCAATCCTCACTCGCTTTAGAAATCGAGGCGAGCGATGAGACCAGCAACAAACAACGAATTAGCGCGAACCCAAAAGTACGGATGTCAGCACGCATGAGTCTGTCCTGGTATTGCTCATGTCTTGGTGTGTGGGATTCCCCACCCTCAGCCCTCCGCCACAAAGTCACGCGCCCCGTTCTTCGCCAGCGCCATCCACCGCGGATACACTCGCTTGAAATCGGCCACGATCTCTTCGTACGGCACGTCCTCGTAGCTGCCTCGCTGCGCCGCATACTCCATGAATCGCCGGCCGCCTTGGTTGTATTCCTGAAACAGCGAATCGTGCCGCCCGTCAAACTCCAGAGGCTCGACCCCGAAATGCTGGCACAGTCGCACATTGAATGCCGGCGTAGCCTTCACCCATTGCCCTTCGAGATAAAGCTCGGTAAAGCTGTGCCACAAGAAGAGGTCCGTGCCCAGCAGTTCGATCAGGCTGGGGCTCGAAAGGTGATTCTTCACATCGGCATAGCCCACGCGCGCCGGAATCCCTACCGCTCGCGCCGTCGCCGCCAGCAGCGCCGCCTTCGGAATGCAGAAACCGCGCCCCGTCCGCAGGCAATCGCTTGCGCGGAAAAACCGCGGCTCCTCGCCCACGTAGTACGGGTCGTAAACGACCGCGTCGCGCACCGCGTAGTAGAGTTTTACCGCCCGCGACACCTTGTCGCCCTCGCCCGCCGCAGCCTTCTCCGCAAACGCGCGCACCTCGGTGTCGCCGCTGTCGATAAACGCGCCCGCCCTCAAGTAATCCTCGTGCTCCATCGCCCTCCCATCATCCACAGCCGGCCCCCGCAACAATGGCCAATCAGTCAAGCCCTCAATAGGGTTACTTCCCAAGAAACGAAGCGAATCATTGATTACGTTTTGGTGCTTTCGCTCGAGCACCCGCCGGCGCTTTCCTCTTCAATTTGCTCTGATTGTAATCAACAGCGGCGCGGACGAGGTCTTTTAGCGCGCGCTCATTGACCTTATCGCCCTCGAAAACATCAATCGCTCGCCACTGGTTGCCTCCGAGGCCCGCGTTGAAGAGTTTGTCAGGATCGGGGAGGTGCGCGCCGTGGGCAAAGGTAAGCTTCACCTTGTCTTTGTGCGCGTTGCCGACCGCGATGATCCCGTCGCGAGACCATACGGGGCTTCCCATCCACTTCCATTCCTCGATGATGTCGCTGTCGGCCTCCAGGATGCTCTTGCGGAGGCTGGCCAACGTTTTGCCGCGCCAGTCTGTGAGTCCTGCGATCAGTTGGTCAATACGTTCCGATGGATTCATTGGATTATCGTGCCTCCAATTCTTGCCCCGTTTCATGCGAGCAATTTTCCGTCCTCTTCGAAATAAATCGTCGAAGGACGTGGCCTTTCCACATCCACAATCCCGAAAGGATCATGACAGGTGAGCTTCACCGTTTTATAAATACCTTATTAACCACTTACGACGAAAGCCTTTATTATCAAAGACCGGCTTCAGGAGGGGGAGGGGTGGCTACCAAATAGTAAAACTCCTGATCTGAAGTCCAGAGCAAATCAAGATTTTTTGCCGCCGCCTGCAAAATCGCGTCCGAGCCTCAAACCTCAGCGAAATCAAACGCCCTTACAATATTCCTCATGCTCGTGCTCGCTTCCGCATCGCCTCGACGCCAGGAACTGCTCCGCAACGCCGGAATCGCTTTCGAGGTCCATCCTGCTCACATCGTCGAGGATCCTCTCGCCAACGAACCGCCGCAAGCTTGTGCCGAGCGTCTCGCCCGCGAAAAAGCGCTGGCCATCGCCCGTCTTC
>Ga0326728_10010815_pt1 | contig 21163 bp, 18 predicted proteins | sample MB3enrmetagenome_FD_207602 | JGI IMG/M metagenome (GOLD analysis project Ga0326728, IMG submission 207602) | Lab enriched peat soil microbial communities from McLean, Ithaca, NY, United States - MB31MN | ecosystem: Environmental > Terrestrial > Soil > Wetlands > Peat | place: USA: New York... | reverse complement strand
ACGATGGATTTGATCGGATCCGGTTCAGCCACTGAATCCGTTCGCCAGTAGTTAACGAGCGAAGCATTGGAACGTCTAAAGCTCCGACGGCTGGTTCTTCAAGACGAGAGGTCGAGGATGGGGCCATCCCTCGAAATCAAGCAGCTTTCAGGCAGGCTCTTATGACCGCGACTGTTGCGACCGCCCCGAGAACGCTGATTGCTGACGATCAGCCGGACGTGCTGGAGGCCCTCCGTCTGCTCCTCAAGGGGGAGGGGCACGAGGTGGTGGCGGTGACTTCGCCTGCCGGGGTCCTGAACGCTCTCGCCACGCGGGAGTTCGATCTTCTGTTGATGGACCTGAATTACACCCGTGACACGACGTCCGGCCAGGAAGGCCTGGATCTGATCGACCGCATTCGCAGCCTCCATAGCGCGCTGCCGGTGGTGGTGATGACGGCATGGGGGAGCGTCGAGCTGGCGATGGAAGCCGTGCACCGCGGCGTGGGCGACTTTGTACTGAAACCCTGGGACAATGAGCGACTCATTTCTATCCTGCGTGCTCAACTCCAGGAAGGCCAGGCGCGGCGGAAGGCCCAGCAACAGCAGGCAGAGGACAAGCTGGAGCTTCAGGATGCGCGCGAGATTCAGCAAGCGCTGCTGCCGACGATCCCGCAGGTGAGCGGCTTTGAGATCTCCGGCACCTGGCAGCCCGCCCGCACGGTCAGCGGCGATTATTTCGACGTCTCCAAATGCGGGGAGAACCGCGTCGAACTCTGTATCGCCGATGTCATCGGCAAGGGCATGCCGGCCGCGCTCTTAATGTCGAACCTGCAGGCCGCCATCAAGGGGTGTGCGTGCGGGAACCCCGGCCCGCGGTATCTGGTGGGCACGGTAAACCGGATCATGCGGGGCAACATCACCTCGGGAAAGTTTATCACCCTGTTCCATTGCCGCCTGGACCTGTCGGAGAAGCAGTTAGCCTATACGAATGCCGGGCACAACGCGCCGATCCTGGTTCGGAGTGACGGCTCGTGCCAGCGCCTCGATATCGGCGGCGCTGCCCTGGGCGTCTTCAAGGATTGGGAGTACGAGCAGGGTGAGGTGGAGCTGGCCGCCGGTGATCGCCTGGTCCTGTTCACGGATGGGGTCACGGAAGCGCGCAGCGCGGACGGCGAGGAGTTTGGAGAAGACCGCCTCGTCGAGTTCGTGAAGGAGCACCAGGAGCTGGGCGCAGCCGAATTACAGAAGAAGATCCTCGCCGCGGTGACGGAATTCTGCGGCGGCAATTTTCAGGACGACGCGACCGTCCTGGCGCTGTCGGTCGGGCCGGCAGTCCAGTGACAAGTGACGACTGACAAGTGACGAGAGAAAGAAGAACCGAGTCGAAAGGGAGGAAAAGAACAAATGGCCGCACCTGGAGAAGCATTGATCCGCCTGGAAGGGGTGACGAAGGTGTTCTACACGGACGAGGTGGAAACCCACGCCCTTTCGGGAATCCACCTGGAGATCAAGAAGGGCGAGTACGTGTCGATTGCCGGCCCCTCGGGCTGCGGCAAGTCGACCCTTCTCTCCATCCTTGGTCTGCTCGATACCCCCACGGACGGGTCGTACGTGCTCGATACCAAGTCCGTGGAGGACATCAACGCCTCGGAGCGCTCACGGATTCGCAACCGGGAGATCGGCTTCATCTTTCAGGCGTTCAACCTGATCGGTGATCTTACGGTCTTCGAGAACGTGGAATTACCGCTGACCTACCGGGGCATGCCTTCGGCGGAGCGCAAGAAGCGCTCGCAGCAGGCGCTCGAGAAAGTGGGCATGTCGCACCGCATGAAGCACTATCCTTCGCAGCTCTCCGGCGGCCAGCAGCAGCGCGTTGCCGTGGCTCGCGCCCTTGTCGGCGAACCACTGATCCTGCTGGCGGACGAGCCGACGGGAAACCTCGATTCGAAGAACAGTGAAGCGGTGATGGACCTGCTGAAGGGTCTGCACAAAGAAGGCGCCACCATCTGCATGGTGACCCACGATCCGCGCTACGCACACTACGCGGACCGCTCCGTGCATCTCTTTGACGGGCGCGTGGTGGAGGAGACCGCCGAACAGTCCGGGGCCGAGGACGCGTCTTCCGCGATGTCGGCGCGTTCCTGACGATCGTTCGGCTGAAAGCACCTGCTTGGGGAATGGAACACGCACGACGATGGGGTAGCTCCGCGGAGAGCGTATTCGCCCGCCCGGGGAGGATCTCAACATGTTGACGTTGGGTCAAGATCTAAAGTTCGGCCTGCGCATGCTGTTGAAGAACCCGGGCTTCACGGCGGTGGCCGTGCTGACCCTGGCGCTCGGGATCGGCGCCAACACGGCCATCTACAGCATCGTGGAAGCCATCCTGCTTCGGCCTCTGCCGTACAGAGAGGCGGGCCGACTCCTAGATTTGACGGAATACAGCCCCGGCAGAGTAGACAGCACGGGCGTCCCGTTTCCAGATTACCTTGTCTGGAAACAGGAAAATACCGTATTCGAGGAAACAGCCGCGTATTCTCTCATACACGCGTCTAACGACATCGTTCTGGGCGGGCCGTTTTCGGCGGAGCGCGCACGGTATTCAACCGTGACGAGTAACTTCTTCTCCGTCCTCGGCGTGCAAGTGGGGCAGGGTCATGGCTTTTTTGCAAGCGATGATGGCCCTGAAGGCGCAAAGGTGTTTCTCGCCAGCGACGCGCTTTGGCACAGCGTCTTTGGCGGGGACCGGCAGGCAATTGGCAAAACGTATCTGCTCGACGGAGATGACTACACACTCGTCGGGGTGATGCCACCAGGTTTTGAGTTCCCGAAGGGATGTGGCATCTGGGTTCCCACCGGAACGCTCGGCGACCAGGGCCTGCACGACCGCATTTCGCATCCTTTTCACGTGCTCGGAAGATTGCGGCCGGGAGCGAGTCTCGCGCAAGCCGAGGCTCAAATCGAGGGTATCCAGGAGCGCCTCGGGAAAGCCTATCCGAATACAGATTCGGATTGGCGCGTCCACGCCCAGCCGTTGCTCGACGAGGTTGTCGGAAATGTGCGCACGTCGCTTTTTGTGCTGCTCGGGGCCGTTGGCTTCATTCTGCTGATCGCTTGCACAAACGTCGTGAATCTTATGCTGGCGCGCGCGTCCGCCCGCGAAAAGGAATTTGCGATTCGCGCTGCGCTGGGTGGGGGACGGATCCGCCTGCTGCGTCAGAATCTCACGGAAGCTCTCCTCATCGTTGCAGCCAGCACGGGCCTTGCCGTCGCCATCGCGAACTGGGGGCTGGCGCTGATCGTCTCGCTGGCATGGGTCCCGATGCCGCGCATGGAATCGTTTCATTTGAGCCTGCCGATACTCTTGTTCATGACGGTGATCGCTGCCCTCACGACGATTCTTGTCGGCGTGCCGCCCGCGTTGCAAGCTTCACGCCAGGAGGCGATGGGCTGCCTTCGCAATGGGCCGCGGGGCGGGACGATTGATTTTCGGAGCCAGCGCCTCCGCGACGCCCTCGTCATCTCGGAAGTGGCTTTGGCTCTGTTGCTGCTCTGCGGTGCGGGATTGATGCTGCGAAGTTTTCTGCGATTGAGGGGCGTGAATCCAGGCTTCGAGCCGCAGCATCTGGTCACGATGAAAATTGCTCTTCCTGGTACCCAGTATACCCAGGCGGCGCAGACCTCTGCTTATCTCGACCGCCTCCTCGAGCGGCTTCAAGTTCTTCCTGGCGTGCAGGACGCGGCAGCAACAACCATGTTGCCACTGAGCGGGGAATCGGACTGGGAGAGCTTCCAAATCGTAGGCCGCTCGACTCAGGGTTGGGCGCATGCACCCAAGGCGGAAGGGCGGGCGATCAGCGCGAATTATTTTCGGACGCTCGGCATTCCTTTCCTGCGCGGCCGCGCATTCACCCGGGCGGATGCGCCAAGCAAAAACACCGTAATCATTAACGAAGCGATGGCCAAAGAATTTTGGCCGGGGAAAGATCCCCTCGGCCAGCAAATCATCGATATCGATCATCCTTCAAACCCGCGCCAGATCATCGGTGTCGTTGCCGACGTGAAGAGCGCTGGCCTGGACGCCCAAGGCAAGGCCGAGATGTATACGCTTTATTCGGGCTGGTGGTACATGTATCTGGTGCTGCGCACAAAACAGGATCCCTCCAATGTGGTTCCGGCGGTCCGCGCGCAGGTCGCGGCTCTCGATAAAGGCGTGCCTGTATACCGAGTCGCGACCATGGAGCAACTGCTGAATACTTCTCTTGCGCCGCGGCAGTTCAATTTGTTTCTTCTCGCACTTTTCGCCGCGCTGGCGCTGATTCTCGCTGCTGTCGGCATTTACGGCGTCCTGGCTTTCACCATCAGCCGGCGCACCCATGAGATCGGCATACGCTTGGCGCTCGGCGCGCAGCAGAAACGAATCTTTCATCTGATTGTCTGGCAAGGCATGAAGCTTGTGCTCGCGGGCCTCGCCATCGGCGCCATTACATCCGTTGCGCTCACGCGGCTCATGTCGTCACTTCTCTTCCAAGTTAGCGCGACGGACCCTGCGACATTTGCCGTTGTCGCCGTATTACTTGCACTGACTGCCTTGCTCGCTTGCTGGATTCCGGCGCGCCGGGCGACGAAAGTTGATCCCGCAGTGGCGCTGAGGTATGAGTAAGGCAGTGGATAGTGAGCAGTGGTTAGTGGCTAGCCGCGGTTGGCACCACCCCTGAGTCCCCTCCTTGCTAAGGAGGGGAGCCCGCAGGGCGGGGTGGTTGGGGCAGCAGCTGAAAGCTGAATTGAGTCCTCGGGGGATTGAGACATTGAGCTTTTGGGTGATCTGGTGATGGCGAGAGAAACTCGAAGACGCAACTTGCGAGCCGGCGGCCGAGTTTCAAGTTTCGGACCTTGTGAGTCAGTCGGCAATGGAAAAGAAAAGGCAATCCTTCATGGGGTAATGTTTGCGGTTATGAGTCCAGAGGGCGAGTTTGTGAATCGAAGCGGTGGCGGCAATCAATGCGTCGCCCAGCTCGACAGCGTGGCTTTTGGCGAACTGCCGCAGGTAGTCGCTGGCGCGGCGCCCGATTTCCGGGCCGATCGGTACGCACGTCAGGGTACGGAACAGCGCCTCGAGGACCTTGTATTCGTGGGGCCGCGCTCCATGCCACATCTCCGCCACGGTCACCGGTGAGCAGGCAATGACGGCATCGCTTCCGCTCAATTCCGTCCATCGTTCCAGCAGGCGCGCATCACGGCCTCGCGCTACGTCGATGAGAATGTCCGAGTCAATCAGAATAGCTTTCAACGTACCCTCTTCGGCCGCGATCCCTTCCGCAGCCCGCGCAGATAGGCATCGGGATCGGATAGGTCGGTTCGATCCTTCCATATTCCTGCGAAAGCCCGCATGGATTGCTGGCGATCGGCAAGCCCGGACGAGTATTTCTCACGAACCGCCCGGCGAACCAGATCGGAGATGGAGGTTCCCGCCTGCTGCGAGCGGATGCGGAGCGTTCCCCAAAGCTCATCGTCCATGTAAAGTTGAGTTCGTCTCATGGTGTACAGTATACATCATTGACAAGGGTCGATTGAGGATTTTCGAGTTTCGGCCTTCAAAGGTGCGGGGGTCTCAGCTTCGGCTGGGGTCGAATATCACCAGGCGCTTGAAGCACAAGTCGCGTTTCGAGTTTCGATTTTCGATGGCCGATGGCTCAAGGGCTCAATTAAGCTCAGAGCTTGTCGAGTGGATTAAAGAACCTCAGGCCGGGGAAGCGTGCGAAGTCCCGATCGCTGGTGGCGAGAATCGCCCCGTGCTCGATGGCTAACGCCGCCAAGTGAGCGTCCATGATGAGAGGCCCATGGGCTTGTCCCTTGGCCATTAAGTCGCACAGAGCTTCCCAATGCCTTTCGCCGGGATTCAGGAGGGTAACCATGGGACGTTCGAGCCAGTCCGCAACAATGGCTGCGGCTTCATTGACGGAGAGCGGATTTTCCAAAGGGCGTGGGCTTGTACCGATCCGCAAGAAAGCAAGAAGGGTCATCCACGTGAGCCCCACAGGTTCCGGCTCAGAGAAAGTCGTTTCGAGCCAGTCGCGAGCCGCTTGATGATGAGGGGAGGAAGGATCGTAGGCATAGAGGAGAAGGTTGGCGTCGATGAGAATCATCGGTGGAAGGGCCCTTCAATCTGCTCGATGAGTTCCCATACCTTGTCGTAATTGAACCCCGGGCGCAGACCCAGAGGGCGCGCCTTGACCTTGAAGGGGGGAGCCGAAGCGGCCAGAGATCGAACGTTCAGACCCGTGCGCAGAACGCGGTTCACGATCTGTTTAAAGGGTTCGCCGGAGCGGCGCGCTTCCGCCCGGAGCTTGGCGGCTACATCGTCGTCGAGAGTTAGTGTTGTTCTCACATCTTGATGCTATGCCCCGGGCATCACGATGTCAAGGAGAAGTGACTGTCAGCTCAATACTGAGGATACAAATGAATACTCTGTTCCAAGACCTGAAGTTCGGCCTTCGCATGTTGGCCAAGAATCCCGGGTTCACGGCGGCTGCGGTGTTGAATCTCGCTTTGGGGATCGGGGCGACGACCGCCATTTTCAGCGTCGTTTACGGTGTCTTGCTCCGCCCGCTGCCCTTTACGAAGGCCCATCAGATCGTCAGCGTCCGGGAGCTGAGCGCGCAGGGTCACGAGATGAACTTCACTGATCCGAATTTCGACGACCTGCGCGCTGCGAATCGCTCGCTGTCAGGGATGGCGGAATACAACAGCGGCATTGAAACGGTGCTGGCGGGGGCGGAGCCGGCGCGGGTGGGCGTGGCGTTTGTCTCTCGCGATTTCTTTCGCGTGATGGGAGCGAGCCCGGTCGAGGGCCGGGGGTTTGCGGAGGAAGACCTGCACCAGGGTGCGGCGCCCGTCGCCATCGTCGGCAACGCCTACTGGAAGCAACATCTTCACGGGACCTCGGATCTGGCCTCTGCCCATCTCAAGCTGGAAGGTCAGGTGGCCTCGGTGGTGGGAGTCCTGCCCGCCGGTTTTTCATTCCCTGACGACACGGACGTCTGGATTCCACGCGAGTTGCGGGAGCATCTCTCCAGCCGCACCGCCCACAACTGGCACGTGGCCGGCCGGATTCGCGATGGCGTTTCCCTCGCCCAGGTCCGCAGCGATCTCTCCGGGATCGCCCGCCGGCTGAAAGATCAATACGGCTCCGATATCGACATGGTTGACGCCAGCGTTGTACCGCTCGCTGAGTCGATTACCCGCCAAGTTCGTCCGGCGCTTCTCATCCTGCTTGCGGCCGTCGGCTTTCTGCTGCTCGTCGCTTGCGCTAACGTGGCGAATCTGCTGCTCGCCAAAGCCCTGGCGCGCGAGCGCGAGCTCGCCATCCGCACGGCGCTCGGCGCAGGGCGGAGCCGCTTGATCCGCCAGTTCCTAGCGGAATCATCGCTGCTGGCGCTGGCGGGAGGAACGCTGGGTGTTCTTCTCGCCGCCTGGGGGGTGGATGCCCTGATCGCGCTGGCGCCTCCCGGACTGCCCCGGCTCGGGGAAGTCTCGATGAACGGCTGGGTGCTTGGCTTTGTGCTGGGGGTGTCGGCCCTGGTGGCCATGGGGCTCGGAATCTTCACCGCGCTGCGCGCGACGTCGAGCGATCTGCGCGGCGGACTGGTCGAGGGGCAGCGCGCCGGAAGCTCCTCACCCCGGACGCAACGGCTGGGGCGCACGCTGGTGGCCGGCCAATTGGCAATCACCCTGGTGTTGCTGGTCGGCGCGAGCCTTCTGGGCCGCAGCCTGTGGCGCGTGCTCGCCACCGACACCGGCTTCCAGACCGAGCACATCGCGACCATGGAATTCCAGTTGCCTGCCTCGCAGGGGGCGGGCAGCTTAACGCGGCAGTTCGGGTTGGTGGATGGGCTCTTCTCCAGGCTGCGAGGTCTCCCTAACGTGGAGGAGATCGGTGGGTCAACGGTCCTGCCGCTTGCGAGCGACGTCTATGGGGGAACTTTCCTTATCCTCAACCGCCAATCCGACATCACCACGCTGGATGACTTTGAACGCCTGGTGCATACGGCGCCCACCGGCCAGGCCGATTACTGTATGGCGAGCGAGGGCTACTTCCGTGCCCTCGGGATCCCCTTGCTGCGCGGCCGGTTCTTTGATGATCGGGACGGGCCTGAGGCGCCGCACGTGACACTCATCAGCCAATCGCTGGCCCAAGCGACGTGGCCCGGCCAGGATCCACTGGGGAAGACCATCGAATTCGGCAACATGGACGGTGACATCCGGCTGATGACCATCGTGGGAGTGGTCGGCGACGTCCGCGACCGCAGCCTGGAGACCGCGCCCCGGCCCACGGTCTATGTAAACTACCGCCAGCGGCTACTCGAAGGCAGCGAGTTTACGGTGGCCATGCGCACCGCCGGACCTCCGGCGACGGCGCTGGCTGCGGCTCGCGACATCCTGCGCAACCTTGACCCGGAAGTTGTCCCGGAAGTTCGCACCTTCCAGCAGGTGGTGGAAAGGTCGCTCCAGACCCGCCGCTTCAGCCTGACGCTCGCCGCGGTCTTTGCCGCCGCGGCCCTGCTGCTGGCTACGGCAGGAGTCTATGGCGTGATGGCCTATTGGGCCGAGCGGCGGACGAGGGAAATCGGCATTCGCATGGCTCTGGGGGCCAGCCGCCCGGAGGTCTTACGCATGATTCTGGGCGAGGGTCTGAAGCTGGCGGCTATCGGCGTGGCGGGGGGCCTCGTTGGGGCGGTTGCCCTGACTCGGTTCATGACCAGCTTGCTTTACGAAGTCCGTGCCCTCGATCCCGTAGCTCTGGGCGCGGGCATTGCCGCACTAACGGCCGCTGCGCTGCTGGCCGTCTACATTCCCGCCCGCCGAGCCACGAAGGTCGATCCCATGGAGGCGCTGAGGTATGAATAAAGCCGTCAGCGGTCAGCTATCAGCCTTCAGCACCACCCCTGAGTCCCCTCCTTGCTAAGGAGGGGAGCCCGCAGGGCGGGGTGGTTGGGGCAGTAGCTGACAACTGACCTCAACACTGAGGATACGCATGAGCACTTTGATTCAAGACCTGAAGTACGGCTTGCGCATGCTGGCCAACAACCCCGGATTCACGGCCGTGGCGGTGCTAACCCTGGCGCTGGGCATTGGCGCCAATACGGCGATGTTCTCAGTCATTCACGCCGTGCTGCTGAAGCCCCTGCCCTTCCGGGATCCTGCGCGGCTGGTGCTCGCCAGCGCCACATTCGGCGGCACACTCAACCCCTTCGTGTCGGCCCCGGACTACTACGATTACCGCGAGCAGACCGATTGTTTCGAGGGCTTTTCTGCGGCGTTCCCATTTGCGCGGAAGACGACCGTGACGGGCGGCGCCGAACCTGAGCGTGTCTCGTTCACCTACGGTGCGCACGATCTTTTCCAGACCTTGGGCGTCACTCCGACCGCTGGGCGCTGGTTCACACCGGAGGAAGGGCGGCTTGGCGCGCCCAATGTCGTCATGGTGAGTGAGCGCTTCGCTCAGCGCCGGTTCGGCGCCCCCCGCAACGCGCTGGGAGCCTCCCTCGCTATGGATGGGAGACCGTACACGGTGGTCGGCGTCATGCCCGCCACCTTTCACTTCCTCGACGACGTCGATGTTTGGGCGCCGATGCGTCGTGGCGAGTCTGTGGCGAGGGCGCCGAGGCAGTTCCATAACTGGCTGATCGTCGGGCGTCTGAAACCCGGCGTCTCCATCGAGAGCGCGCAACGCCAGGTAGACGTGATCTCGAAGCGCCTGGAGCAGCGGTATCCTGCTTCCAACACCGGCATGGCGCTACGGCTGGACCCGCTTCAGGCCGCGCTCGCAGGGCCCCAGACGCCGCGGCTTTTGCTGCTGATGGGTGCGGTTGGCCTGGTTCTCCTCATCGCGTGCGCAAACGTGGCCGGCCTGCTGCTGGCGCGGGGATCGGTACGCCGGTCGGAGCTGGCAGTGCGAGCGGCGCTGGGCGCGTCCCGTGCGCGGATAGCCGGCCAGTTGCTTGTGGAGAGCGTGACGCTGGCGCTGCTTTCGGGCGTCCTGGGCCTGGGGCTGGCCTTCTGGCTTAGCCGCTTGTTGCCGCTGGTGGCTGGTCTGGGCGATACCGTCAGCGTGTCCAAAGGACTGGACTGGCCGGTATTGCTGTTCGCGCTGGCGCTCTCGCTCCTGACCGGCGTGCTCTTCGGTGCTGCGCCTGCCCTGCGCGCCTCATCGCTGCCCCTGGCGCAGGATCTTGCGCCGGGCGCGCGTACCACCGGCACGAAGGTCGGGACGTCGTTACGGGGCGCCCTGGTAGCGGGCCAAGTGGCGGTGTCGCTGGTGTTGCTGGTTGGCGCCGGCCTGTTGATCCGCAGCCTCGCGCACTTGGCCGGGACGGACCCGGGTTTCGATGTCCAACACCTGTTGACCGGCGAAATCCAGTTGCTGGAGGCGCAGTATCCGGACCGAAATCAGCGCATCCAGTTCTTCGACGGCCTACGCGAGGACTTCGCCGCCGTTCCCGGCGTGAAGGCGGCTGGGTTCATCAGCCAGCTGCCGATCCGCGATCCGCTCAACAACGTCCCCGCCTGGGATACCGACCACCCGCCGACAAACCCGGCCAACCAGCCTATGGCGCATAGGCGCATCGTGCTACCCGGCTACTTCGATGCCGTCCGAATCCCGCTTCTGTCCGGACGTGACCTCGGGAAGGGGGACCGCGAGAACGCCCCGTTCACCATGGTCATCAACGAACGGATGGCGCGCACCCTGTTCCCCGATCGCAACCCGGTCGGGCGGCGCGTGTCCGCGGACATGGGCGGCCCGCAGCCGGCCATCTTCGAGGTGGTGGGCGTGGTGGGAAACGCCCGCCTCGACTTCGTTGGCGACAGCGCCCCCATGACGATGTACCTGTCGTACTACCAGTTCCCGCAGGCGACTCTGCGGTTTGCAATCCGGACCAATCAGGAGCCCGAGTCGATCACCCAGACTGTCCGTAGATTGGTCGCGGCGCGCAATCGTGACATCCCCGTGGAGAACCTGGTCAGCATGGAGCGGATCATCGGTGAGTCGCTGGCGCCGCAGCAAGTGACCGCCATCGCGCTTACGCTCTTCGCGGCAGTCGCGCTGTTGCTGGCCTCGATCGGCCTCTACGGCGTTCTGGCCTATTCCGTCAGCCAACGAACCCACGAGATCGGGATCCGGATGGCATTGGGCGCGAATCGCCGAGAGGTTTTGCGGCTTGTGCTGAAACAGGGTATGACGCTAGCCCTCGCCGGCCTGGCCGTTGGAATGATTGCCGCCTTCGGGCTCACAAAACTGTTAAGCAACATGTTGTTCGGCATCGCGCCGAATGATCCGGCGACCTTTGTGGCGGACTCGGTACTGCTGACGCTGGTGGCGGCCCTGGCATGCGCGATTCCCGCGCGGCGGGCAACTAAGGTGGACCCGATGGTGGCGCTTAGATACGAGTGAGAGTTTTCCGGGGCAGTAGCGCGACCGGAGACCAAAGGTTGAAGTGCAAAGCATAGAAAGGAGCAGGCCGGTCGTTCAACCTTTGCCTTTCACGCTTTAACCTTTGCGCTGGCTGGCACTTTTGTCGAATACTCGATACTAGGCCTTGCTTGGGTCGAGGATCGAAAGATGTCTGAAATACGAGCGATAGAAGCCGCGGTCGCGGGTGAGAAGGCGGTCAGCTTGGCAGAAGGCGTGGGCGCCGATCAGGAAGTCGGCTGCTACCCTTGTTCGAGCGCCCCCCTGTGCGCGATAGGCCTTCCAAGCGATGCCGGCTTCGAAAGCAGCCTCGGGCTGGAGCGGGCTGAACTCGATCTCCAGCTCTTGAAGCGTGTTGCGGCAAGCCGAAATCGATGGAAAGCACCCGGCGATCTTGGCCCACACGACGTCGCAGGCGAGCAGGGGCCCTTCCGTCGCGCACGAGCGCAGCGTGTCCCGGGAAGCGGTCCCGAACTCGGGATCGTGATTCAGGAAATCAAGCAGCACGCTGGTATCGACGGCGGTAATCACTTCAGCGGGTATTCGCCCCGAAGCTCCTTCATGATCTCGTCGGTGCGGCGGCCGAGTTTCAGGACACCAAAATACTTGTCAAACGGATCCCTGGATGCGCGCTTGGTCATCACCAAATGGCCTCGTTCCTCACACACTTCCAGCACCTGGCCGCGGCGAATGCCCAGGCGCACCCGCAAGGGTTTGGGAATCGTGACTTGGCCTTTCTCGGAGACGACAGTTTTCATACCAAAATGGTATGAATTCTTACAGAATATGTCAAGACATGAGCACGAGGTTGCAGTCTCCTCGGTCGCCCGGATAGGGGTAACATCACGGAGATAAGGAACTGGATGGAGGGAGCCGTTGATTCAGTGTGCCGCTGGTTTCGCTTGCCAAGAACGGCACGGTTATTCGTGGCGGCGGATGGCCCGACCGCGCAGGCCATTCAGCGCTCCAACCAGTGGCAGCTTTGGCCCGGCGTTTGAGATTTTGCCCGCCGGAAGGCGGCCTCTACGGAGAGAGAACGGAGGCAGAAAAAGAGATGATCCGACTACATAACCTCGAAAAGTCATATCCGGTGGGCGCTGGGAGGTACTTCGTCCTGCGGCGCATCAGCCTTGAGGTAAAGGAAGGCGAGTTTGTCACCGTTATGGGGCCTTCCGGTGCGGGCAAGTCCACGCTCTTGAGCATTCTGGGAATGTTGGATGGCGCGTGGACGGGCGAATACTACTTCCTGGAGCGTCCGGTCCACAAGCTCAACGTGAAGCAGCGGGCTGAGATCAACAAGAAGTACATCGGCTTCGTGTTTCAGCAGTATCACCTACTGGACAACCTGACGGTGTCGGAGAACCTCGATATTCCGCTCTCGTACCGCGACGTCAAGCCGTCGGAACGTCAGGCCATAGTCGCCGACACGCTGGACCGCTTTCACATCGTCGGCAAAAAGGACCTATTCCCGAGCCAGCTTTCCGGCGGTCAGCAACAGCTTGTGGCGGTCGCTCGCGCCGTGATCGCCAGCCCGAAGCTGATCCTGGCCGACGAGCCCACCGGCAACCTCCACTCCAGCCAGGGTAAGGAGATTATGGAGCTGTTCAAGCGTTTGAACGACGACGGCACGACGATCATTCAGGTGACCCACTCGGAGGCGAACGCAGCTTACGGTGACCGGATCATCCGGCTGGCGGACGGATGGGTGGTGTCCTAAGAACAGTGGCTAGTGGCGAGTGGCTAGTGGCGAGTGAAGAGAACGATGAACGATGGATTAAAGCGCTGCCGGAGACGCAGTGGCTAGTGGTTAATGGCTAATGACTAGAGAAGGCCAGTGCGCCTCTTTTCTCGTCACTGGCCACTGGTCTTCACTAGCCACTAGCCACTAGCCACTAGTCACTGCTCTTGGCCACTGGTCTTCACTAACGACTAACCACTAGCCACTAGTCACTGCTCCTATGATGGAAAGAACGAAGGCTGAAATGCAAATCCCGAAGGTTCTCATCGCCGACGACCAGCGCGACGTGCTCGAATCCCTGCGCCTGCTTCTGAAGGGCGAGGGATTTCAGATTGAGACGGTGACTTCGCCGGCGGAAGTTCTCAGTAACCTCGAATCCGGCGACTTCGATTGCCTGATCATGGACCTCAACTACGCCCGCGACACCACGTCGGGCCAGGAGGGTTTCGATCTGCTGTCGAGCGTCCAGGCGCTGGACAGCACCCTGCCGGTGGTGGTGATGACGGCGTGGGGCAGCGTGGACGTGGCGGTGGAGGCCATGCGCCGTGGCGCGCGCGACTTCATCCAGAAACCCTGGGACAACGCCCGCCTCATCGCCATCGTTCGCACTCAGATCGAGCTAAGCCAGGCGCTGCGGCGAGGTCAGCGACTGGAAGCCGAGAACCGGTTGTTGCGTTCCGTCGAGCGTCCCAAGCTGATCGCCGAATCCCTCGAAATGCGGGCCGTGCTGGATCTGATCTTCCGCCTTGCGCCGTCCGACGCCAACGTGCTGGTCACGGGTGATCATGGTACCGGCAAGGAGGTGGTGGCGCAGACGATACACGCCCTCTCGAACCGCGCCTCAAGGCCGATGGTCACGGTCAACGTCGGCGGCCTTTCCGAGGGGGTCTTCGAGAGCGAACTCTTCGGGCACGTCAAGGGCGCCTTCACCGACGCCAAGGTCGACCGAATCGGCCGCTTCGAGCTGGCCGATCATGGCACCCTCTTCCTCGACGAAATCGCCAACGTCCCTCTAGGCCAGCAGGCTAAGCTCCTGCGGGTGTTGCAGACGGGCGAGTTCGAGCGCGTGGGCTCTTCGAAGACGCGCCGCGCCGACGTGCGCATCATCTCCGCGACCAATGCCGACATCAACAAAGAAGTGGCGGAACGCCGTTTCCGCGAAGACCTGCTGTTCCGCCTCAACACGGTGGAGATTCACCTGCCTCCCTTGCGCCAGCGTCGCGATGATATCCCCCCGCTCGCCGTGCATTTTCTTCTCGAACATGCCCGACGCTACCGCAAACCCCTGACCGGCTTTGACGAGGCGGCCATGCGCCGGCTTTGCGAGCACGCCTGGCCGGGCAACGTGCGCGAACTCGAACACGTTATCGAACGCTCCGTGCTCATGGCCGAGGGCGAGCGCGTCAGGGTCGCCGATCTCGATCTGCGCTCGGCTCCTGAAAGCTCCGCCACGCGCCTCGAAGATATGAGTCTGGAAGAGGTGGAGTGCTTCCTTATCCAGAAGGCTCTTGCCCGCTACGACCGCAACGTCAGCAAAGCCGCCAAAGCCCTGGGCCTGAGCCGCACGGCGCTTTATCGAAGGTTGGAACGGTATCGTCTTTAGCCGAGAGTGACGAGTGAAGAGCGGCTACCCTGCACAAGGGTTTTTGCTTGCCACTCGCCACTTGTCACTCGTCACTATTTTCATCGATGGCACCTACGTTCAGATCGACGCCCCGCGCGCGGAAATTCAGCTACGACTCCCGCATCCTCCTCTGGGCCCTCGCCACCGGGTTTCCGGGCCTGCTGGTGGCGCTGATTCTCCTCTGGCGAGGCGGCTACACGGCAAGAACGGAGTGGACCCTCGGCCTCGTGATGGTGGCCTGTTGGCTGGGCTTTGCCTTTGCCTTGCGCGAGCGGGTGATACGCCCGCTGCAGACGCTTTCCAACATCCTGGCGGCGCTGCGCGAGGACGACTACTCCATTCGCGTCCGCGGCGCCGACCCAGGGGATACGCTGGGCGAAGTAGTGCTGGAAGTGAATGCCCTCGGTGACATGCTCAAGGAGCAGCGCCTGGGGGCTGTCGAGGCGACGGCGTTGCTCCGCAAGGTGATGGGGGAAATTGACGTCGCGGTGTTCACTTTTGATGGCGGCCGGCGCCTGCGCCTGGTGAATCGCGCCGGCGAGCGCCTGCTCGGTCACCCCAGCGAAGAACTGCTCGGCCAGACGGCGGCAGACCTCGGCCTCTCCGACTGTCTGGAGGGCGACGAGAGACGCACCATGCAGAAGGTGTTTCCGGGCGGCCCGGCTGGGGCGACGCGCTGGGGACTGAATCGCAGTAGCTTCCGTGAAGGGGGGCTTCCTCACCAACTGTTGGTGCTCTCGGACTTGAGCCGCGCCCTGCGCGAAGAGGAACTCCAGGCTTGGCAACGACTGGTTCGCGTGCTGGGTCATGAGCTCAACAATTCGCTGGCGCCCATCAAGTCGGTGGCGGGCAGTCTCGAGACTCTCCTGGTCCGGCAGCCGCGCCCCTCGGACTGGGAAGTGGACATGCAGCAGGGCTTGCGGCTGATCGCTTCGCGCTCCGAGGCTCTGAGCCGCTTCATGGAAGCTTACGCGCGCCTGGCCCGCCTCCCCCTCCCCAAGCGCAAGCCGATGGACGTGGGCGAGTGGGTGAGGCGCGTGGTGAGGCTTGAGACACGCATGCCGATCACCCTGGCGCCTGGCCCCGAGCTCACGATCCGTGCGGACAGCGATCAGTTGGACCAACTCCTGATCAATCTGGTGCGCAATGCCGTGGACGCGTCGCTCGAAACCAAAGGCGGCGTCCGGGTAGGCTGGCACAAGGACCGCGCCCACGTCGTGGTTCGGGTGGAGGACGAGGGCCACGGCCTTTCCAACACCGCCAACCTGTTTGTGCCCTTCTTCACCACCAAGCCCGGCGGCTCCGGCATCGGGCTGGTGCTCAGCCGCCAGATCGCCGAAGCTCACGGCGGCAGCCTTACCCTCGAAAATCGCAAGGACGGCCCCGGCTGCGAGGCGCGTCTGCTCATGCCATTGTAGCAGCGCAGTGGCGAGTGGCGAGTGGTCTTCAATGGCTCAATCAACCAATGAATCAATGGATCAATTCCCTGACTCGCTTCGTGGTGAGAAATCCGGGCTAGTCACTCGCCACTGCTTCTCACGTTGCCGACGTCTGCCCCACCAGCACCACCGCGATCGGCTGATTTCCCTGTCCCTTGCCGGCGATGTTCATCTGCAAGGCCCAGTACCCCTGATCGCTCTGGGCAGCGGAGGGGAACGTCGCTCCCTTGGTGACGGGAATCAGGCTCAGGATCGCCGGATGGACCGTTCCCGTCGCCTGCTTGCTGAGCTTCATCAAGTCCGCGAAGGACAGCGCCTGATCCAGCGCCGTGTCCGCCGCCACCGGGCCCAGCAGCAGAAAGTCCGAGTACGGGTTCACCCCCATGTGGTTGCCGTCTTGCGGGATATGCGCATAGCGCAGCGTGTAGTAGCCCGCCTTGATGTTCTGGCCGCGGAAATCGGTAGTCGCTTTGGGTAAGTGCAGCAGGCCTACGAATTGTCCCACGCTGAGGGTCGGGCAGAGCGCGTCCGAAGAGCCGCCCGAACTGAGCGCGACGCTCTTCCCCAGCCAGACCTCGCCCACCGCGCCGCCGCTGCTAGCCACCAGGCGCGCGCCCTGGGGATCGAGCGCATCCAGCAACGCCTTCGGAACCTCGGAAGCGCTGGGAGCGGCCGCAGGCTCCGCCCGGTACGAACCCTGGCCCCAGGCGAGCGTGCCCACGAGAAGCAGGGAAGCAAAAGTTGTGACCACGAGCCGTCGTTTCATAAAGCCACCCTCTGAACTGCCGATTGACGATTGACAGACGAAGACGTCCTTTGTCCCTGGTCCTTTGTCCTTGGCGCCCTGGGGAGGGGGTCGCGGCCACTTGGTGCCTTTTTGCAACGGACAACGGACAAAGGACAACGGACGGTCAATCCACAAACGTTCCCACAAAAGCGCTACGCTGGTCGGCGCGAACCCAAACCACGCCCAAGCCCTGACCCCGGAACCAGTCCTCGAGCGTGTAGGCGGGCATGGCGTGGGCGACGCGGGTGAGCGGCGGATAGTAGACCACTTCGTTGCCGCAGAGGTGGTCGCCTTCGCAGAGGCCGCGCGTCTTGATGCTGGCCAGGTTGCCGGCCGCGAGCGTTGCCGAGCCGTGCTGGCTGCCCTCGCCCACCTTCAGGCTGATCGGGGACGCCTCCACGCGAACCACGTTCGCCGCCAGGCGTCCGGCCACCGATTTGGCAAAGGCCGCGAGCGCCGCCCGCTGTTGCGCGTTCGCCTGGGCATCGACAATCAGAACGGCCGCGGCCGGATAGGGATCTTCAAAGCGGTCGCCGAGCGTGCCGTTCGCTCTCACCACCGCCACCACGGAAAGCCCGTCGAGCGGCACACCCTCCCAACTGCCATGGGTAATCTTCCAGGCCAGGATGGCTTGCTTGCCCTCCAGGTTCATTTCCGAATTGGCAAAGCACGGGCCGGTGTAGACGTCGGCGCCGCGCACCTCGATATAATCGCCCTTGATGGCAGCACTCGCCGGAATCGCCAGGCCGGCCGCGACAAACAAACCCACTACCGCCGCTCGAAGCAAACTGCGCATTTCTTGTGCCTCCTCAATCACGGGAACTTCGGACCCAACGCTCTCATTCTACAACTCGTCGAAGTTCAACTCAACTCCCATGCCGTCTTAGACTCGAGATCGGCGGTTTTGGATTCGCGCCCCGGGCCTTCCAGCATCCACGGTGAGGGCAGCGAATGCGGCCACCGTCCACTGGAGGTAGGGCATCGAGGGAAAGGCCCACGGTCAGGAAAACGCTGACTGTGGCTACCCGCTGTGTGCCTTTTTGCACAGACTTGTGTTGCCTTTCTTACAGACAAAGCGATTTTGCCTATATCAGAGTGAAGTCCATCCATGATGTGAGGCTGTTAAACTGAGCGTCATAAGTATTTGCGCATATCTTGCAACTCGGGCCGCGTAAACAGTGGCTCTCGATGACCGCCATGCGCGCTTATTTATGGCATCGTGTTTAGCTTGGCAGCCAAAGCGGAAATGCAGATTAGGAGGCAAACAAGATGACCATGACAGAGCCAACATTGGGAATGCGCCTGCGCGCAGTCGGTATCGCGCTGGCGCTAGCGATCGTGCTTGTGCCGGCGGTCATCGGGACCAGGTCGGCCGAGGCGCAGACCTACAGCGTGCTTTACTACTTCACGGGCTCGCCGGACGGGGATGCTCCCTTCGCCGGTTTGACCCCGGACGCGGCAGGCAACTTTTACGGCACCACCTACTCGGGCGGTAACAACGGATGCGAAGGAGGCTGTGGGATTATCTTCAAGCTGGATGAAACCGGCAATGAGACGGTGCTCTATACCTTCTGGGGGAGGCACGGGAAAAGTCCCGCTGCCGGCTTGGTCCGGGACGCGGCCGGCAACCTATACGGCACTACACAGAATGGCGGCTCCACGGGGTGCGCCGACCACATCGGTTGTGGAGTCGTCTTCAAGCTGGATGAGACCGGCAAGGAGACCGTGCTCTACACCTTCACCGGGGGGTCGGACGGAGCATATCCCGAGGCAGGTTTGATCCTTGACGCAGCCGGCAACTTTTACGGCACGACCATGGGGGGCGGCCGTGAGGGTTGTACCTTTGGCTGCGGCACGGTTTTCAAACTGGATAAGACGGGCAAGGAGACCGTGCTTTACAGCTTCAAGGGCGGGTCGGACGGGGAATATCCCGAGGCAGGTTTGATCCTCGACGCAGCCGGCAACTTTTACGGCACGACCACGGGGGGCGGCCGTGAGCGTGAAGGTTGTACCTACTATGGCTGCGGCACGGTTTTCAAACTGGATAAGACGGGCAAGGAGACCGTGCTGCACAGGTTTGGGAGCAAGAAGGACGGGGCAAATCCCCAGGCGGGTTTGGTTCGGGACGCGGCGGGCAACCTTTACGGCACTACTTTCTGGGGCGGCTCGGGCACGGGCACGGTGTTCAAGGTCGCCAAGTCTGGCGAGGAGACTGTGCTATACAGCTTCAAGGGGGGGGAGGGCGACGGGGCAAATCCCGAGGCCGGTCTGATCCTCGACGCGTCGGGCAACCTTTATGGCACCACCTACGGGGGCGGGTCGAGCAATTGCAGCCCTTACGCGTGCGGTGCCGTCTTCATGCTGGATAGCGCCGGCAAGGAGAGCGTGCTGCACTTCTTTGATGGGTCAGACGGGCAATGGCCCCAAGCAAGTTTGCTCCGAGACGCGGCGGGAAACCTGTACGGAACCACATTGGAAGGCGGCGCTTCCGGGTCCGGATGCGTGTACGGGTGCGGGGTCGTCTTCGAGATCACCCCTTGACCGCTTACGGACGGATGGCACCGATGCAATCCGAAGCCAATGTGGTCCCAGGCAGGTTCGGGAGTAGAATAGACAAGAGCAGGCGGCACGAGAGAGCAGAAGGAGGATCGTATGACAAGGACACTGCAACTTTTGGAGACGCGCCCGCGCGCAGTGACCATGGCGCTGACGTTCGCAATCGTGCTTGTGGCAGCGGTGGTGGCGACGCCATCGGTGCAGGCGAAGGATTTCAAAGTGCTCTACACGTTTACGGGGCCGCCCGACGGAGCAAATCCCTTCGCCGGTTTGGTCCAGGACGCCGCAGGCAACCTGTACGGCACCACTCAGGACGGCGGCGCTTCCAACGTTGGAACGGTGTTCAAGGTGGATAAGACCGGCAAGGAGACCGTGCTATACAGCTTCACCGGAAACGGCGTGAACGGGGACGGGTCATATCCCGAGGCAGGTTTGGTCCGGGACGCGGCCGGGAACCTTTATGGCACCACGGACACGGGCGGTGGCGACGGCTGCAGTGGGGGGTACGGCTGCGGCACGGTGTTCAAGCTGGATAAGACCGGCAAGGAGACGGTGCTCCACGCCTTCACCGGGGGCCGGGACGGGGCATATCCCGAAGCAGGTTTGGTCCGGGACGCGGCGGGCAACCTGTACGGCACTACCTTCAGCGGCGGGGATCTCAGTTCCTGCTATGACTACGGGTGCGGAGTCGTCTTCAAGCTGGATAAGACCGGCAAGGAGACTGTGCTCTACACGTTCACCGGGGGCACGGACGGCGGACAGCCGCAGGCAGGTTTGGTCCGGGACGCGGCCGACATCCTGTACGGGACCACCGTTTATGGCGGGGCCGTGCGAGAATGCGAGCATTACGGCTGCGGCACGGTGTTCAAGCTGGATGAGACGGGCAAGGAGACGATGGTCCACATTTTCGCCGGGGGTCAGGACGGGCACTTTCCGGAGGGAGGTTTGGTCCGGGACGCGGCGGGGAACCTTTATGGCACCACCAACGGGGGCGGCGGCCATGGCTGCAGCAACGGCGGCGGCTGCGGAGCGGTGTTCAAGGTGGATAAGACCGGCAAGGAGACGGTGCTGCACAGTTTTGCGGGCCGGGACGGGAAATATCCGTCCGCCGGTTTGGTCCGTGACGCGGCCGGCAACCTGTACGGCACCACCTCGGAGGGCGGCGCTCACGGCTACGGAACAGCGTTCATGCTGGATAAGACCGGCAGGGAGACCGTGCTGCACAGCTTCTCGGACTCGGACGGGAGAAATCCGTATGACGGTTTGATCCGGGACGCGAAGGGCAACCTGTATGGCACTACGTCTTGCTGCGATCCTTCCCGTGGTGACGGAACGGTGTTCGAGTTGACGCCTTGAAGCCGGTAGGTGGCCGGTGGTTGGCGGTAGACGGGAGAAGAGCAAGCAGCACGACAGAAGGTAGAAGGAGGATCACATGACAAGCACAGTGCAACCTTTGGGGACGCGCCTGCGCGCAGTCACTATCGCGCTGGCGCTGGCGATTGTTGTGGCAGCGGTGGTGGCCGCGCCATCGCTGCAGGCGAAGGATTTCAAGGTGCTCTACAGTTTTGACT
>Ga0326728_10010814_pt1 | contig 21166 bp, 17 predicted proteins | sample MB3enrmetagenome_FD_207602 | JGI IMG/M metagenome (GOLD analysis project Ga0326728, IMG submission 207602) | Lab enriched peat soil microbial communities from McLean, Ithaca, NY, United States - MB31MN | ecosystem: Environmental > Terrestrial > Soil > Wetlands > Peat | place: USA: New York... | reverse complement strand
CAAGAGAAAAATCACATGAACCATCAAAAATGTTTCGGGACGGGAAGTTGTACGATCTTACCCAGTTCCGTCGCCGCGCCCGCTGGACGGAAACGGCTTAACGGCTCATTTTTGCGCCGGAAAGTAGTCTAGTGTGGATGAGCCACGGCTGGCGGAAGAAGGTCGCCGACACGAACACTGGTGCAGTAGAAGTTCGCACTGAGTTCGCCCCGGCACGTTGAAACGTGCGCCACGAGTTCTTGTCGGCCGGACTAGTCCAGCAGGTTCCTGCCCTCACCGTTCAGAGCGATCATCCGCTGAAGCAGCATGTCTAACCCAGCGAAAACATGGACTCTTAAGGTAATGCGAGCCGGTTCACTTTTGCCAGTACGTACGGGCCCTCTGGAATGACGGCGATACGCGCATCGGGCGGTAACCCGGACGTCAGCGCTTCAATTGCCTCGGCAGCCGTCGAGTACGCCCGTCCCCAGAGCGAGGCGTGATATTCACGCGGCAAGCCGGGCACATAGAAGAGCACGCTGGCCTTGGCGGTTACTAGAGCGAGCTTCTCGAGTTGCCATTGATCGATCGTCACCGGACCTTCGGCGGTGCGCCGCAGAAACTCGCGGTCCGACGGATTTTCGCGCAACATGCGGCTGAACTCCGGAGCTCCGGCACCCTCGTCGCACGCTGCCATCAGCAGAATCCTGCCGTCCGGCTTGACGACGTGCGCCGCCGCAGTGATGCCTTTGATGGACTGGTAGAAGGTCAAATCTAGCGGGTAGCCGGCGGAGGTGGTGATGACGGCGTCCACGGGCTCTTCGAGCGTTTCCAGCATTGCTTCTGAGACGAATTCGACGCCGCGGCGATGTGCGGCAACGGGATCGCCTGCGAAGACACCACAAATCGGCCGTGTACCGGGCGCCCCTCGCCCGAGCGCAACATCCACCATGAAATCGTGACGCGCCATGCGCGCGATCTCCAGCAACTCGCGATGCAGCGGATTTTCGTCGATAGAACCTTCGACAGCGCGCGCATCGCGCATGAATTTCGGACTATGGAGGACTTTGATCGTCTCCTGCGCCGCCAGACCTGGAGCGATTAGCTTGCGGGCGCCGGAAAAACCGAGCATCAGGTGCGGCTCAATGAAACCGAGCGTGATGTGCAAATCGGCCGAGACAAAGCGTTCGTCGATGTAAACGGGCGTTCCCGACGCGGTCGTACCCAGATGCCGGTGTTCGTCCAGGTTTCGGGCGTTGTGATTGACCACGCGGTAACGTTCGGCGACTGCGGCGCCGCAGATCTCGTGAATCTCCGCGCCGGTGGACGGCCGATGCAAACCAGTGGCGATCAAGATTGTGATGTTCTCGCGCTGAATTCCCGCTCGTTCCAGACGGCTCAAGATGGGTGGCAACACGAGCTTGTTGGGCGCGGGCCGTGTGATGTCACAGACAGAAATCGCGGCGCTTCGGCAGCCGTGCGCGAGTTCCTCGAGTGGCTCGGTTCCGATTGGTAAATCCAGGGCTGCTTCGACGGCCGCTATGGCATCTGGAAGAGGCTGCGCCGAACGAGCTTCCAAAATCTGGTATCGAAAACGCGGCGGCAGGTCGACAATCAACCCGGATTTTCCAAATGCGAAATCCACCTGCATAGCGCAAACGTACCATAACTGAAGTGGGTAGCAAGTGTTACCAGCTTCGGAAGTGAAATTGCTGTATCAAGAAGCGGAGAGAAGGTGCCTTATGTGGGTCGCAACAATTCTCGCGGGGTTGGTGATTCTTTGCTTGTTCTTATCCATGCTGTCTTCACCTCCTTCGGTTGGACGCTGAGTCATCTTCGCGGTCAATTTGACACAGTGTCCCTCGCAGGCACGCCAAGTTGCCAGGAAGGTTCAACGCCTAGTACCCCGTAGCTCTCCGGTCTAGCCAGCCGTCACATGTTGGGTGAACGTCACTGCGGTAAACTGTCGGGTTCATGTCTGGACCCCGGTTCGACACCCGGCGTAAGCTGGCGTTGCTGACGCTACTGTTTGTACCAGCACGGTTCCCGCCAACGATCGCTGAAGCCCAAAATGCGGCCATGCCCGCGGCCAACGGGGCCCTGTATTACGACGTGGAATGGCGGCTGATCGACGCGGGCAGGGCAAAACTCAACTGGAGCGCAGGTTCCCAGCCTTCGCATCCGGGTTGGCAGATTAACCTACATCTCGAATCCACCGGCTTGGTTTCCAAGCTCTACAAAGTCAACGACGACTATATGGCGGAGTTGGGCCGGGAGCTTTGCGTCCAGAATACGCACACCGTCGCTCACGAGGGCAGCCGCCAGCGGGACACGGTGGTGCATTTCGATGCGGGCGCCAAGAAGGCAAGCTACCTGGAGCGCGATCTCGCGTCGCACGCTGTGCTGTCGCTCGATACCGATATCCCGGCTTGTGTGCATGACGTGGTTGGCGGTTTGTTCTTCTTGAGAACGCAGAATCTCGAACCCGGGCATTCTCTCGAGGTGCCCGTGAGCGATGGCAAAAAGACCGTCTCCGCAAGAGTGGACGTGCAAGAGCGGGAACAGATCAAGGTGCCGGTGGGAACGTTCAAAACGATCCGCTGTGAAGCTTTCCTCTTCAACGGGAAACTATATCGGCGGTCGGGGCATCTATACGTGTGGCTCACCGACGACGCCCGGAAGCTGCCCGTGCGCATTCAGGTGCGGCTGCACTTCACCATCGGAACGATAACTCTTCAACTGGAGAAGGAAGAACGAACATGAAGCGTGTGGTTGTGCTTGGCATCGTGCTGCTCGCGGCGCCGGCGCTTTGTCCTCAGACCCCGACACCAAATCAGAGTGCTGCTTCCGCGAATGCTCTGCTTTCCAACAACGACGCACTCGCGCTGCTCAGGCACATTTCGCAGTTGGTGGAATCCACGATGCTGGCGACGCCGGGCTTGTCGCGGGCCGGTGCGCCACTTGCCGAGAATGTTCGCCAGGCGTTGGTGAACATCGAAGCCACCTCGGCGCAGAATGCGAGCCAGATTTATGTCTTGATGGCAAACGTGCGCGCTTACCTGGCGCTGTCTGACGCTCTCCCCAAGCAATATCCGTTTGCCGACGCGGCCGTCAAACAGGTCGCGGAACTACGCGATGCGATGAACCGCCTGGACGCCGATTTCCAGGCGCTGCTCGACCGTAAGGACGAACAAGGCCGCAATCCGGATCGTGACAATTTGAAGCGGTATGCCGAAGAGAACGCGCGCCTCGGTGCGCCTTCGGGGCAGACACCACGCGTCGTCTTCCTTGGCGATTCGATTACAGACGGCTGGCGGCTGACCGAGTATTTTTCCGGCCGTGACTTCGTGAATCGCGGCATCAGCGGGCAGATCACCGGCGAAATGCTAGGCCGCATGGTGGCGGACGTCATCAACCTCAAGCCGGCGGCCATGCTGGTGCTGGCAGGCACCAATGACATTGCGCGCGGTGTTCCGGTCTCGACGATCGAGAACAACCTCGTGATGATTGCCGATCTGGCCGCTTACCATCAAATCCGGCCGATGTTCGCATCGATTCTTCCCGTCAGCGATTACCATAAGAACGTCAACCCGCAGTTTGCGATGACGCTGCGGCGGCCACCCTCCACCATCCTGACGCTGAATAACTGGCTGAAGCAGTTCTGTGCACAGCGCGGATACACCTACGTGGACTACTATGCCTCGATGGTCGATTCGGCAGGCTTTCTGCAAGCCGATCTCGCGGACGATGGGCTCCATCCCAACGGCAAGGGTTATCGCATCATGGCGCCCATCGCCCTGAATGCGATTGACCGCACCTTGGGTTCGCAGGCAAGGAAGAAGAAGGGCAAATTCTTCTAGAGCGCTGACGGCGCCCGCTGCACCGGTTGTTATACTCGGAGGTTCGTGTTTCACCTACTGGAAAAACAAGTTCAGGAAGCGTTTCAGAACCACATCAAAGCGCGGTACGGAATCGATCTGCCGGTAGCCATCGAGCAGCCCAAGCAGCCGGATTTCGGTGAGCTGGCGTTGCCGGCCGCCTTTCAGCTCGCGAAGCAACTGAGGCAGGCGCCGAAGAAGATCGCAGCGGAGTTGGCGGCGGATATCGGCGCGATTGACGGGGTCGCCGCGCTCGAGGTGGCGGGCAACGGGTACATTAACGTGCGTTTCGACCGCGCGCGATATGGCGACGCCTTGCTGCACCAGGCGGAAGAGCCGCCAGCCGCTTCCGCCGGGAAGATCATCGTCGAGCACACCAATATCAATCCCAACAAAGCTGCGCACATCGGCCACCTGCGGAACGCCACGCTCGGCGATACGTTCGTGCGTATGCTGCGCGCTCGTGGAAAACGCGTCGAGGTCCAGAATTACATCGATAACACGGGTGTGCAGGTGGCCGATGTCGTGGCGGGATTTCATTATCTGGAGCATAAATCGCCGGCGGAGGTGTCGCAGCTCATTAATGATCCGCCGGTGCGCTTCGATTACTACTGCTGGGATCTGTACGCGCGCACTTCGGCGCATTTCAAGGAGCAGCCGGATGCGCTCGCCTGGCGCAATGAAACGCTGCACGCGATTGAGGCGGGCGTTGGCGCACTGTCGGAGCTTGGCGTCCTGGTAGCGGATGCCATCGTGCAGCTTCACCTGAAGAGTATGCTGCGGCTGGGCGTCGAATACGACGTGCTGCCACGCGAAAGCGAAATCCTGCATTTGAAGTTCTGGGCCTCGGCATTTGAGCTGCTGAAAGAGCGCAAGGCGATCTACCTGGAAACGGAGGGCAAGAACGCGGGCTGCTGGGTGATGCCGGCCGCCTCATTTTCCGACGATTCCGAAGATAGCAAGGTGATTGTCCGTTCGAACGGTACGGTAACTTACGTCGGCAAGGACATCGCTTATCAGCTTTGGAAATTCGGCCTGCTCGGAAAGGATTTCCATTACCGGCCGCTACATACGTACGCCGACGGCCGAGTTCTTTGGGTAACGACCGACCGACCGCCGGATTCCGACTCTCAAATCCCACAATTCGGCCACGCCACCCGCGTCTACAACGTCATCGACGTCCGCCAGTCCTATTTGCAGGATGTCGTTGTGGCCGGCTTACGCGCACTGGGTGCGTCTGAGCAAGCCGATCAGTCAATCCATTTTTCCTATGAAATGGTGGCCCTTTCGCCTCGCTGCTGCGTTGAGCTAGGCATTCCGCTTTCCGAAGAAGATCGCAAACGGCCGTACGTGGAAGTATCGGGACGCAAGGGACTCGGCGTCAAGGCTGACGATCTGATCGACAAGCTGATCGAGAAAGCGCTCGAAGAAGTGGTTTCGCGCCACGCGGAGGCATCGACAGAAGAGCAGCGCTCCGTGGCTTCACAGATCGCCATCGGTGCTCTGCGCTACTTTCTCCTGAAATACACGCGAACCTCAGTCATCGCCTTCGATTTCCAGGAGGCACTCAGCTTCGAGGGCGAGACCGGTCCCTATGTGCAATACGCGGCCGTGCGTGCCCGCAACATTTTGCGCAAGCTGGAAGAAAAGGGTGAGAGTGTTCCTGACTTCCGCGCCGAGCTAAACGAAGCAGCATTCCGACGGCAGTTGCAGTCTGAAGATTTCTGGCAAGTGCTGCTGGCGGCATCGAAAGCCGACGTCTCGCTTGAGCGCGCGGTCGCAGCGGGCGAGCCGGCACACGTTGCCAAGTACGCCTTCCAGCTTGCCCAGGCGTTCAACAACTTCTACCATCTCTACCCGATCATTCATGAGCAGGACCGCGAGAAAAAGGTCTTCCTGTTGTGGATGACCGATTTTTTCCGCACACAGCTCGAGCGTACGCTGACTGTGCTGGGCATCGAAGTACCGCCGTATATGTAAGCAACAGCACGCAGGACGACTCGTCCTGCCTGTGCCAAAATTGAATCAATGGCCAACAAAAATTCCTTCGGTGCGGCGGCGGCGTTGCGCGCCGGCGATACGGCGTATCAGGTGTTTCGTCTCGGCAGACTGGAAGAAACGGGCGTCGGCAATGTTTCGCGTCTGCCCTTCTCCACCAAGATTCTGCTGGAAAATCTCTTGCGGCAGGAAGACGGACGCAAGGTGGTCGCCGGAGATGTTGAGTACGTGGCGGACGGCGCTTCGGGTGCAAAAGAGATCAGCTTCATGCCTGCGCGCGTGCTGCTGCAAGATTTCACCGGTGTGCCCGCCGTCGTCGATCTCGCGGCGATGCGCGATGCGCTGGCCGCTTTGGGCGCCGACCCAGCGCTGGCCAACCCCCTGCTGCCGGCCGATCTGGTGATCGATCATTCCGTGCAAGTCGATCAGTTCGGCACGAAAGACGCTTTCTCAATCAACGCCCTGCTCGAGTCGCAGCGCAACCGGGAGCGCTACATGCTGCTCCGATGGGGCCAAACCGCGTTCAAGAACTTCCGCGTTGTGCCACCGGATACCGGCATTGTGCACCAGGTCAACCTGGAATATCTGGCCTCGGTGGTGTTCCGCGCGAAAACGGAGCAGAGCTGGTCGGCATATCCCGATTCGCTGGTCGGCACCGATTCGCACACTACCATGGTGAACGGCCTGGGCGTGCTGGGCTGGGGAGTGGGCGGAATTGAAGCCGAGGCCTGCATGCTGGGCCAGCCGGTCTCCATGCTGCTGCCGCCCGTGGTCGGCTTCAAACTGTATGGCCGGCTGCGCGAGGGCCGCACCGCCACCGACCTGGTTCTCACCGTGACCCAGATGCTGCGACAGAAGGGGGTCGTCGGTAAGTTCGTCGAGTTCTATGGCAATGGCTTGAGCGCGCTCAGCCTGGCGGACCGCGCCACCGTGGCCAACATGGCGCCTGAGTACGGTGCGACGATGGGTTTCTTTCCGGTCGACGCCGAGACGCTTCGCTATCTCCGTTTCAGCAATCGCCCTCCCGATCTGGTCGCGCTCGTCGAAGCGTATACGAAAGAACAAGGGCTGTTCCGCACGGATGCAACCGCGGATCCGCAGTTCTCCGATACGCTCGAATTGGACCTCGCCACAGTTGTCCCATCGATGGCCGGCCCCAAGCGCCCGCAGGATCGCGTCAACCTGCCCGATGTAAAAAGCAACTTCCAGGCGGCGTTCGCTTCCGCTCCGAGGAAAAAGGTTGCGATTCAGACCAACGGCACGAGCGCGGAGATGGACAGCGGCGCGGTGGTGATCGCGGCCATTACCAGTTGCACCAACACCTCCAACCCTTCAGTCATGATCGCCGCCGGATTGCTGGCCAAGAAAGCGGCGGAGCGCGGCCTGAAGCCGAAGCCTTGGGTGAAGACGAGTCTCGCGCCGGGTTCGAAAGTCGTTACGGATTACCTGGCGGATGCCGGTCTGATGCCGTATCTCGAGCAACTCAATTTCCACCTGGTGGGCTACGGCTGCACCACGTGCATCGGAAACAGCGGACCGCTGCCGGAGGTGGTGGCGCAGGCCGTGCAGAAAGAAAATCTTGTAGTCGCGGCGGTTCTCAGTGGCAACCGCAATTTCGAAGGCCGCATCAACTCGCTGGTGAAAGCGAACTACCTGGCCTCGCCGCCGCTGGTGGTTGCCTACGCGCTTGCGGGCCGCGTGGACATCGACTTGGAAAAGGAGCCCCTTGGTAACGATCGTTCAGGCGCGCCCGTCTTTCTGCGTGACGTGTGGCCGACGACGGCGGAAATCGAAGAGACCATCGGCCGCTCCGTGCGACCCGAAATGTTCCGCAAGGAATACGAGCGCGCATTCGATGGCGACGCCAACTGGAAGTCGCTGCCCGCGCCAGCCGGGACCGGGACGTTCGCCTGGGATGCGCAATCCAGCTACATCAAGAAGCCGCCGTACTTCGACAACATGGTCGATCCCAACAAGCCCGTCGAAGATCTGCACGCTATGAGGGTGCTCGCTCTTCTGGGAGATTCGGTCACCACCGATCACATCTCGCCCGCAGGCTCTATACCTGCCGAAAGTCCTGCCGGCCGCTATCTCATCTCGCTGGGTGTCAAGCCGGGTGACTTCAATTCCTATGGCGCGCGGCGGGGCAACCACGAAGTGATGGTGCGCGGAACGCTGGCCAACATCCGCCTGCGCAACCAGCTTGCGCCGGGCACCGAAGGCGGCTGGACGGTGCATCTGCCCGATGGCGAGCAGACCTCAATTTATGACGCCTCCGTGCGTTATCAACGTGACGGCGTGCCGCTCTTGATCATTGCTGGACAAGAGTACGGCTCCGGATCGTCGCGCGATTGGGCCGCGAAAGGCGTGCTGCTACTCGGCGTGAAAGCGGTGCTGGCCGAAAGCTTCGAGCGCATCCACCGCACTAATCTTGTGGGAATGGGTGTGCTGCCGCTGCAATTCGTGGACGGCGCAAGCCCCCAGACGCTCGGACTTACCGGAAAGGAGACCTATCACATCACAGCCGTGGCGAAGGCCCTTGCCGGCGCGGGGACGGCGACCATCCGCGCAGTGGACGATCGCGGCGCTGAGAAGCAATTCGAGGTGCAAGTGCGCGTGGATACGCCACAGGAGGCGGAATACTATCGCAATGGCGGCATCCTGCCTTACGTACTTCGCCAACTTGCCGCTGCGCCTGTGAGCGCATAGAATCTTGAGGATATGTCCGACCGTGGATTCTGCTTCTCGTTCAGTTGCTTGGTGATTCTGGCGTCGCTGTGCGCTGCGGGCTGGTTGGTTGCCACGGGCCAGGCCGCGAGCGTCGATGGGCTTTTCTTGTTATTGACCTGCCTGCTTGTGGCTGTGGCCTTCGCTCTGTACGTGATGTTTATGATTCGGCGCGCCATGGAGCCGCTCGAAGCGCCTGCGGGTAAGCCGGCGAAAGCCGCTTCAGCCACGGCTTCGAAAACGGCGCCTTTAGTGCCGGCAGAAAAGGCAGAGTAGCGTTAGCCCATCAACTGCATTCCGGAGTCAACGAACAGCACGTTGCCGGTGACTCCGCGGGCAAGATCACTCGCCAGAAATGCGGCCGCGTCGCCGACCTCGGCGGGCTCGGTATTCCGCCGCAGCGGGGAGCGGCTAGCCGCTACCTCCAGCATCGTCGACGAATCTTTCACCGCGCGCGAGGAAGCCGTCTTGACGAAGCCGGCCGAAATAGCGTTCACCCGAATCTTCGCGGGCCCCAGATCGTTCGCCAGGTACCGTACCGACGCCTCGAGCGATGCCTTAGCCACCCCCATCACGTTGTAGTTGGGCACGACGCGCGTCGAACCCAAGTAGGTCAGCGTTGTGATGGAGCCGCCCGCGGTCATCGCGGGCGCAGCCGCGCGGGCCACCGCCACCAGCGAATATGCACTCACTTCCTGGGCCAACAAAAATCCCGCGCGCCCGGTCTCGACAAACGGGCGGCTGAGATCCTCGCGGTTCGCGAACGCCAAGCTGTGGACTACGGCGTCGAGCGGCCGGCCGAAATTGCGCAACGTCTCAGTTAGGCCTGCAAGGTCTTCCTCTTTGGTCACGTCGCAGGGCACCATCCGTTCCACGTTCAAGCCGCTGGCCAGTGATTCCACAGCGCCCTTCTGATGCTCGCCGAGATACGTAAGCACCAGGCGAGCGCCTTCCCGCGAGAAAGACTGCGCAATGGCATACGCCAGACTCCATTTGTTGGCAATTCCCAAAACCAGGCCGAGCTTTCCCTCCAGTAGTCCAGGCATCCCAATCACCTTAGCTTGATGGGCGCGCCGCCTGCTTCCTTGCTGCGCTGCGCGGCATCCATGAAGGCAAAAATCTCGAGCGTCTCTTCGTTGGGGAACGGCGGCTGCTTGGTCTCGAAAAACTTGACGATCTCCACCACCAGCGGCCGGTAGCCGTCGGACGCCTTTGGATCGCTCTGATTCACCTTTTCCTCAGACCGGAACACCACCGCGCCGAAATGTCCGTATGGACGAAGTGTCTGAACTGTACCCAGCCGGCCACCATTCCACTTGCCGACGATGACATCCGAATCGGGCGTGTAAGTGCGTGTAACCTCCTCGCACCCGCGGCCCATCAGCGTGTATAACAGCTCCACGGCGTGCACCGCGTACCACGAAAGATCGAGTTGATGATGCGGTTCGAGCGGTCCAGGGCCCCACGTGATGGTGCCGGTGATGTCGGGGAATTTCAGACTCACCGCCACATCAGAAAACCGTAGACTAGAAGAGCTGAACCACGGCACACCAGCCTCCTTGGCCAGGCGCGCAATTTCGCGGGCATCTTCGAGCGTTGACGCCAGAGGCTTATCGATGAAGACTGGCTTATGCGCGGCGAGGACGGGCTTGATCTGCTCCAGGTGCACGCGGCCATCGCCGCTTTCGAGCAGTACGCCATCCACCTTGCGGCACAGCACAGAAATGTCCGAGACGAATTCGACCTTCCACTTTGTTTTCAGCTCTTCGGCAAACTTATCGACGCGCGTGTAACTGGACTCCACGTCCGGACTGCCCCCTTTATAGGCCGCGACGACACGGGCGCCGGGAACGTAGTCAGGAGAGCTCGAATCATTCAAGATCTGCGTAAATGCAATAACGTGCGACGTGTCGGTCCCGATGATGCCGAGACGGATCTCAGCATTGGCATAAGCGACACAGAGTGACAAATACAGTACATAGAATTTCACTTTGGGCATTGTACACTGAATTTTTCGGTGGATCTCTCAACTCCCCTCACGTACGTCAAAGGCGTCGGCCCGGCGCGCGCCGCAATGCTCGAAACCAAGGGGTTGCTCACGGTCGAGGACCTGCTTTCCTACGTCCCGTTTCGATACGAGGACCGGAGCAACATGAAGACCATCGCACAACTCGCTCCCGGTGAGATGGCGACCGTGGTAGCGGAGGTGCGGACGGCACGCGTGGCGGGCTTCCGGCGCCGCAATCTCGGCTTGTTCGAAGCCTCGTTCACCGATAGTTCGCGAGCCGTGCTGCACGCCAAATGGTTTCACGGGGAGTATCTGGCGAAGACGCTCGAACCCGGCCGCCGCCTAGCCTTATTCGGCAAGATCGAATTCGATAGCTACACCGGTGAACTCGCGATGGTGCATCCCGAGTTCGAATTGCTTACCGAAGACGATGACGACGCCGAAGCGGCACTGCACGTCGGCCGCGTTGTGCCTGTGTATGAAGCGATCGCCAAGGTCAATACGCGCGCCATCCGCACGATTGTGCATCGGGCGCTCGGCCAGATCTCTCCACTTGACGACCCGTTGCCCCCGAGCCTGCGGCAGCGCTTCAAGCTCCTCGACCGTTGGACTGCGGTCCGTCACATGCACTTCCCCCCGCCCGACTCCGATCTGCGGCTCCTGAACGCTTTCCGCTCGCCTGCTCAGTTCCGGCTGATCTTCGAAGAGTTCTTCTGGCTCGAGTGTGGGCTATTCGTGCGGCGCGGCAAAGCCCGCGAAGAGACGGGAATCGCGTTCCAGTTGAATGACAGCGTGCGCGAGCGGATCAAAACCATGCTGCCGTTCAAGCCCACCGGCGCGCAGAAGCGAGTGCTTGGCGAGATCGCGCGCGACATGTCCGCGCCCCGGCCCATGCATCGATTGCTCCAGGGAGACGTGGGCAGCGGGAAGACGATCGTGGCGGCGGAGACGGCGGTCATCGCCATCGAGAACGGATATCAAGTCGCCATGCTCGCGCCCACGGAGATCCTGGCGGCACAGCATTTTTCGTATCTGAAACCGTTGCTCGCCAGACTCGGCTACGTCGTCGCTCTGCTCACCGGCTCGTTCAGCGATCGCGAAAAAGTGCAGCTCAAGAAACTTCTGGCCGAGGGTCTGGTGCACGTGGCGGTGGGAACCCACGCCTTGCTCGAAAAGAATGTTGAGTTTCGCAACTTGGGACTGGCCATCGTCGACGAGCAACATCGTTTCGGCGTCATGCAGCGCCTGGGTCTGGCGCACAAAGGCGTTCATCCCGACATCCTGGTGATGACTGCTACGCCGATTCCACGAACTTTGGCACTCACCATCTACGGAGATCTGGATGTTTCCGTCATCGACGAGCTCCCGCCCGGCCGAAAGCCGATCGTGACTAAACACGTGACGGCCGATCACGTCGAACGCGTTTACAGCTTCATAAAGAAGCAAATTGACGAAGGCAGGCAGGCCTACGTGGTGTATCCGGTGATCGAGGAGTCGGAAACACAGGCGATGAAGGCCGCTGAGAAAATGCACGCGCACTTGTCCAGCGAAGTGTTTCCCGATCTGAGGGTCGGCCTGTTGCACGGGCGCTTGCCTGCACCTGAAAAGGAGGCGGCAATGGAAGATTTCAAGCTCGGCCGGATCAAGATTCTGGTCTCGACGACGGTCATCGAAGTCGGCGTCGACGTGCCCAATGCGACGGTGATGCTGATCGAACAGGCCGAGCGCTTCGGCCTCGCGCAACTGCACCAGCTTCGCGGGCGCGTGGGCCGGGGCGGCGAGCAGAGTTACTGCATTCTGGTCACCGAGCGCATGAACGACACAGCCCGCGAGCGCATTCGAACCATGGTGGACACTAACGACGGTTTTCAGATCGCGGAGATGGACCTCAAGCTGCGCGGCCCCGGCGAATTCTTCGGCACACGCCAGTCGGGCCTACCATCGTTGCGCATTGCCAACATCCTCCGCGATCAGGAAATTCTGGAAGTTGCCCGCAACGTAGCAGCCGAGTTTATCGAAAGCCCGCCTTCACCCGCCGAGTTCGCGCACGCCATGGAATACGTGCACGGCCATTGGCAGCGCCGCTTCGGGCTCGTCGAGGTGGGATAAGTGCGCATCATCGCCGGCGAATTCCGTTCGCGCCGCTTGAAAACCATCCCCGGGCTCGCCACGCGCCCCACGCCGGACCGGCTCCGCGAAACGTTGTTCGATATTCTGGGCTCGCGGGTCGTGGATGCAGTTTTCTTGGATGCCTACGCGGGCACGGGCGCCGTGGGCATCGAAGCCCTCAGCCGGGGCGCTCGCCAAGCGATCTTCATCGAACGAAGCCGCGGCGCAGCGCAAATAATTCGGGAGAACCTGGCGAGTCTTGGAATCGAAAATCGCGCTCTCGTGGTCACCGCATCGGTAGCCTCTTCACTCGCTCGCTACGAGGCCGACATCGTATTTCTCGACCCGCCGTACGAACGCGAGGCTGAATATGGTTTCGCATTCGAAGCATTGAGCGAGAATCCGCCGGCACTCGTCGTCGCGCAGCACTCAGTGCGCTTCGCGCTCCCGGAATCGGCCGCCTCGTTCCAGCGAACACGCCGGCTCAAGAAAGGTGACAACGTGCTGAGCTTCTATTGCGCCGCGTAGGTGTCAGAAAAAGCGCAGCTCCACCGGCGCCCCAACCCCGCAGCCGAGCATTTTCGCTGCCGAAGCCTGACTCAAGGAAACCTCCAGATAGCCCGAACTGCCAACAATCACAAACAGCTCTCCCGGATTGCACTCCGCGTAGCTTCGCGCCAGGCGATGCACGGTTTCAAGACCAATCGAAACTTCAAACAGCCGTTTCTCCAAATCCGGAAAGTCTTCCGCGGGAAAGTTCGTGATCAGGTTCCCAAACCGGTCGATCTTGAGCACTGCGCCGGTCCAGCCACGGCGCGCCGTCCGCACCGGCCGTTCGATCTGTAGCCGCATGTAATCGGTAATCAGTTTACCCATCTTCGCCGGCGCCACGCCCCGCGCCAGATGGGCACCAACGGGCGAGAAAATATCGCGGCCATGAAACGTCTGGCTCACGGCCTTTAGAAAATATTTTTCCGCGGTGATCCACCGCACTTTGTGCTTTTCCCCCGCAAATATCATCGAGAGAATGCCATTGTCCGGCGCGACGAAGCGCTGCCCTGCCGCTTCCGCCACAATCGGCCGCCGCGACGTACCCACTCCCGGATCGACCACCACCACGTGTACCGTTCCGCGCGGGAAATACCGGTAAGCCTGTGCCACCAAGAAGGCGCCCTCAGTCACCCCAAACGGCCCGATTCCGTGACTAATGTCGACGATCTGCGCCTCCGGGCAAATTCCCAGAATCACGCCCTTCATCGTGCCAACGAAATGGTCCGCCAGCCCAAAATCAGTAGTCAGAGTAATCACGGGACGGCGCATTGTTAAACTAGAAGCAAGTGGAGCACTATTACTTCGATCATAATGCGACCACGCCCGTCTCGCCGGAAATCATCCAGACGATGTTAGGGTGTCTCGCCGAAGTGTACGGTAACGCGTCCAGTATCCACCATTTCGGGCAAATGGCCAAGCAGCGCCTGGAGTTGGCCCGCCGCCAAACCGCGTCGCTCATCGGTTGCCGGCCGCAAGAGATCGTGTTCACTAGCGGCGGCACCGAAGCCGATAACCTCGCGATCTTCGGCGTCGTGCGGCATTCGAAGCGGCCGCAAAGACATATCGTGACGACAGCCATCGAGCACCCCGCGGTTCTGAATGCTTGTGCACAGCTCGAACGCGAGGGCGTCGAAGTCGCGTATGTTCGCGTAGGTTCCAGTGGCGTCGTGGATCCCGATGACATCCGCCGCGCTCTGCGCCCATCTACGCTGCTGGTTTCCGTCATGCACGCCAACAACGAAGTCGGAACCGTGCAGCCCATCGCGGAAATCGCCCGTATCACACGCGAGGCCGCCGTCTATCTGCACTCCGACGGCGTGCAGGCCTTGGGGAAAATTTCCGTCGACGTACACGCTCTGGGTGTCGACCTTTACTCCATGAGCGGCCACAAGATCTACGCTCCTAAGGGACTGGGCGCGCTGTTCGTGCGCAAAGGTACGCGCATGGATTCGATCCTCTTCGGCGGCCATCATGAGCGCGAGCGCCGCCCTGGCACGGAAAATGTCCCAGGTGCTGTGGCGCTGGGTTGTGCCACCGAGATAGCGGCGCGCGACGTGAGCACGCAAGCGGCAGATCTTGGCGCGCTGCGTGCGCAGCTGGAAGCCAACATCCTGGCTCGGATTCCTGGGACCGGCGTCAACGGGGCGCGCGAGCCCCGCACGCCCAACACATCGAATGTTTATTTCGATGGTATCGAAGGCGAGGCTCTGGTCATCGCGCTCGATCTCCGCGGCTTCGCGGTTTCCACTGGCGCAGCTTGCTCGAGTGGCGCCGTCGAGCCCTCGCACGTTCTCACCGCAATTGGTCTAACGCCCGAGCGCGCCCGCGCCAGCATTCGCTTTTCGCTTGGCCGCTCGAACACCCGTGCGCAAGTGGATGCGCTCGTCGACGCAGTCGAGGACTCCGTCTGGCATCTCCGCAAAATCTCTCCGGTGGCGCACGCGCATGCCTGAGTCCGCCATTTCCAGCCGGCCCATCGCGGTAGCGATGAGCGGCGGCGTCGACAGCTCGACAGTCGCCGCCATGCTCGTCGCCCAAGGCCACGCCGTCGTCGGTCTCACGATGCAGCTTTGGAACCAGCGCCGCCTGCCCGAGTTGGCTTCGGACGGCGCCACTGGCCGCTGTTGCTCGCTCGACGATGTCTACGACGCCCGGCGCGTGGCCGAACAGCTCGGAATCCCTTACTATGTGGTGAACTTCGAGAGCCAGTTCGAACGCCAGGTGGTCGAGCCCTTCGTCTCCGATTACCTGGCCGGCCGCACACCTATTCCCTGCACGTTGTGCAACAATTTCATCAAGTTCGATCAGTTTCTCGAAATGGCCAATGGCGTGGGCGCCACGGAAATCGCCACCGGGCACTACGCCCGCATCACGCGCGATGCCGAAACCGGCCGCTATCAACTGCGCAGGTCCGCGGATACTTCCAAGGACCAGACGTACTTTCTCTTCGGCCTGACGCAGCCCCAACTCGCCCGCACACGGTTCCCGCTTGGCGCGATGAACAAGACAGAAGTGCGTGCGCTCGCCGGGCGCATGGGTCTGGCCGTCGCCGCCAAGAGCGATAGCCAGGAGATCTGCTTCGTCCCGAATGGCGATTACGCCGCGTTTCTCGACGCCTATCTTCGCTCGAAGGGCATTGCGTCCGCCCGCGAGCACGGAGAAATCGTCTCTACCGACGGCCGTTCACTTGGCGAGCATACGGGTGTGCATCACTTTACCGTCGGGCAGCGGCGTGGTCTCGGTATCGCCACGGGTGAACCGCTCTACGTGATTGCAACCGACGCCGTCACGCAGCGCGTCACCGTTGGCTACAAGGAACAGCTACTGCGCGCCCGCTTGGTCGCGAACGGCGTGAATTGGGTTTCATGGCCGGGCCTGGCTGCCCCCGCACGAGCGCAGGTCAAAATCCGCAACAAACACGAAGCCGCCGCCGCGACCATCCACCCCACCGCCCACCCGGACCGCATCGAGGTGCATTTCGACGAGCCGCAGCGCGCCGTCACCCCTGGGCAGGCCGCCGTCTTTTATGATGGCGATTTGGTTCTCGGTGGCGGATGGATAGAATGACGGTTTCATGCGCTCCCGCTCGCGCCTGCGCGACGCCCTCGAATACGCGCTCGCCCTTCTCGTACTGATTTCGCTCGCATACACCCCCCTCACCCTTTCCAGTTTTCTGGCGCGAGGCTATGTCCGTTTGCTCGATCTCGCGATGCCGCGCTTGCGCCGCGCGGCCAAGGCGAATCTCGCGATGGCCCTTCCTGCCCTCGATGCTAGCGACCGTTCTAGCATCGTCGACGGCGTGTTCTGCTCGATCGCTCGTCTGCTTGTCACTTTCGCGCGCTTTCCGCGCATGGATCACACCAACATCGGCCGCTGGATTCGTTATGAGGGCTTTGAGCATTTCGAGCAAGCCCGCCGCCGCGGCAAGGGTGTTCTGTTCGCCACCGCGCATCTGGGCAACTGGGAGCTGAGTGCCTTCGCTCACGCCCTGCTGGCCGCGCCCATGCATGTCGTGGTACGCCCGCTCGACAATCCCTACATCGACGCCCTGGTCGCTCGAAGGCGCACCTTGTCAGGCAACTGGCTCATCGAGAAAAAAAACTTCGCTCGCGGCATCCTGCAAGCGCTTGCCGCCAATGAGGCGGTCGGCATCCTGATCGATCAGAACGCCTCTCTCGACAACGGAGTTTTTGTGAATTTCTTCGGCGTCCCTGCCTGCGCCGGAGCCGGCTTTGCGCGCATCGCCGCTCACACCGGTGCTGCCGTCATTCCGGGCTTCGCCCTTTGGTCGGAGCCGGAACAACAATTCGTGCTGCGTTTCTATCCCGAAGTTCCCGTCACGGGCGACGTCCAGGCCGACACAGAGCGCCTCCATGCTGTTTTGGAAACCGTGATCCGCGAATATCCCGATCAGTGGCTTTGGATTCACCGCCGGTGGAAGACGCGCCCACCCGCCTAAGATATACTAAAAGAACACCGCAAGTGGGCCTGTGGCGCAGTTGGGAGCGCGCTTCCATGGCATGGAAGAGGTCGTGAGTTCGAATCTCACCAGGTCCACCAAACGTTTCAAACACTTACAGTCACCTGACAGCCCAGAACGTAGTCTCTGGAGTCCAACTGGAGTCCAAAATTGGACGCCAGAACCTTGCGGTCCGACCCGGCTGGTCGGTTGAGTTACGGCCGACCTTTCACTCGAATCGCAGTCTAGTTTCCTGGGTGCTCTCTACTCCTATAAAAACCCGACAATTGCTGCCTAAGCTGTTTATTTCTTATTAATTGTGCGTCGGCTCACAGTACTGATTGATACCGACAGGCACAAGGCCTCAGCCAAAAGCAGATTGCGATGCGAGATGTATATTGGGGAGCGAGACTGTGAGGCGGGTCCTGCGTTCATGAGATTCATTTGAAAGCCTTCTCTAGAAGGGCCTGTGAGGCCTTGCCGCACGTCGGTAGTAGTCTCGCAAATCTGTTCGAAACTCAACCGCCTGGATCCTTACGATCAAACGGTTGCCCTGCGTAAAGGGACAGACGCCGTGTGTGACTCCGCTACTGTCTAGGTCCCGCTACGGAATACAGGAATTTGATTTTAGCGTCGCCGAAGTTGATATTCGTGTGGGTCGACGCGCCATCCGGACGAATCATGTATGCCATCCCGGGGCGTTGCAGGCGCAGCCCCGTTGCTTCCCAAGCCAGGCTGTCGCCTTCGAGGGCCGTCCAGACCTCCTCTTGAAGCGGGCCATGCGGGTGCGGTTCGCCAAGGCTCAACGGCGGCAGTTCCACAGTGAGAATGCTGCTCAGCGAGGCCAGCCCATCGCGCTGCGCGAAAAGTTCTCTCACGATGTGCGCCCAATGACCCGACGAGCCGGGAACGATGTATGGATCCGGTCCGGCGGGAGTCCTGAAATGAGCCTTTCTCTCGTCGATCATCAGCAGCTTGTTATTCGGCTTGAACCCCGGAGGAGTGGGTTCGCTGATGATGTACATGGTAAGGGGCTGGTCGCCGCTGTTGCGCATCACAAACTCGAGATTGGCCGGCATGAAGGCGGCGACGTCTTTCTGAAGCTGGCCGGTAGCTCCACCGGCAGTCAACGTTCCGGTGCCTCCGATGAAATAAAACACCTCCTGCTCGTTGTTCAGCTTGGTGGGCATAGTTGAGGCGTAAGCACTCAGGGTTGCGTAGGCAACGAAGTTGGTGTATTTGAGGATGGCGGCTTTCGACGGCGGCGCGAAGTTGTCTCCCTTGGTTAACAAATCACGCACCACCAGCGAACCGTGCAGGCTGCGAGGCATGGACTCGTGCCAATCGCCCATAAACATATCGATTCGTCGATCCTGAAAGTCCCTGGCCGGCATATATTTGATCGCCGAAGGACTGGGATACGAGTTGATGCCGCCACCGCGGCCATGGTTATAGCCCGGATCGTTCGAGCTCTGATCTGGCGACGCGGGCGCAGTCTGGGCGATCGCCGGAGCAGAGACCGCAAGGACCAAAAGCGCTGCCGTTAATACTACAAGTAATGTCCTGGTCATAAAGTGTTCTCCTTTCGCCTTCGCGCGCATTACTTCCTTGGTGGCTCTCCCTGGTATCGGGCAATGTACAGGAACTTCGCCTGTCGATCCTCGGAGTAATTGATGTTGGTGTGAGGCGCCAGGTTGTCTGGGGGATGCAGATAGGCCACTCCGGGGCCCTGCCTGCGCAGGAACGGCCCAACCAGCGCCAGGGTGGTTCCGTCTATTCCCGCCCATATCTCCTCGATATCGTGATCGACCACGTGGGGCTGGCCAATCGTCATCGGGTCCATCACCACCGTCAGGACGCTCTGCAGCGTTCCCAAACCGTCGGCAGTGGTGTAAAGCGGTTTGACAATGTGGGCCCAGTGACCGTCGGTGGAACTAATCGCCGTTGTGTTTTCGTTCCTGACCAGCATGTTCGAATTGGGTCGGAAGCCCGCCGGTGTCGGCTCTACGACCAGGTACATCGTCAGCGGCTGGTCACCGGTGTTCGTGATAGTGAACTCCAGGTTCGCCGGCATCAGAATTGCGATATTAGGAAACAACTCCACGGTTTGCCCACCGGCCACAGCGTTGCCGCGGCCCGACAGGAAATAGAAAATCTCCTGTTTCTGGTCCAGCCGCGTAGGCGCAGTCGCGGAACCCGGCGCCAGCGAGCCGTAGGAGAAGGAATTGATGTGACGAAGAACCGCGCCTTTCTTTGTGGGTTTCAGACCGTCGCCCCTCGTAAGAATGTCCCGCTCCTCGAGCGAGCCGAGCGTGAAGTGGGGCGTGGACGCGTGCCAATCTCCAAAAAACATATCCACATAAGCGTTGCTTCCCACCTCCTGCGCGAGCGCCAGGGGCGAAAGCACAGCGAACCCAACCAGGGCGGGAGCACTCCATCTGCTGAACATCGCACCTCTCCTTTTTTGTTCCTTGTCCTACCGAATGGTCTTCGCTTTCTTCACTCCAGTGCCGGCCATCCTATGGTCGAACATACATCGGTCGCATTTTCAGGACACTGGAGCCGGCAACGCGAATGCCGAAGCAACATCAGAAACCAACGGATCTTCAGCTCACTAAAGTATCTTTAGGGGCCTTTTACTCCGCAATCAATGCCTGGGGCGAGTGTAACTCTTCGAGACCCCGACGGTCAATCGACTTTTTCCGGAGAGGCCGGCGTGGGCCAAAGCGTGAGGGTGGGCCGCAAACGCCGGAATCTCACTCCATGGGCAGATCGATTCTTGCGAATTTGACGCACGTGGGGCTATCTATCTTCAGAATGTTATAGGTCGGCGCAAGCAGTCCGCTTTGGGCGTCAATCTCGAAGGCGATCACGTTATCCGTAACCTCGTTGGCAACCAGCAGGTATTTGCCGGTTGGATCGACCGCGAAACCCCGCGGCGCCATGCCGCGAGTGGGCTCCTGCTGCACCCTGGTCAAGGTGCCCTTTGTGGCGTCGATAGCAAAGACGCTGATCACGTCGGAGCCGCGGTGGCCGGCGTATAGAAATTTCCCGTTCACGTGCATCGCCATTTCAGATCCGCCGCCCAAAACCCGCAGCACGTCGGCCTTTGCGCTCACCGTCTGGATGAGCTTGAGAGCGCCCACAATGGGATCCCACGAGTAAGCCATCACCTCGCCGCTGAACTCGGTAACCGCATAGCCAAACTTGCCGGTAGGGCCGAACATGAAATGCCGAGGGCCGGAACCCGGAGGCAGACTTACGGAGTGAGGCTCATTCGGGGTCAACGAGCCTTTGGTCATATCGAACCGGTCAACCAGCAACTGATCCGTTCCCAGGTCTGTCGAAACGGCGAAGCGGCTGTCGGGTGAAAGTCCCACCCAATGCGCATGGGGCCCAAACAACAACGCACTTTTGCCGGTGTGCTGCATAAACCCCGTCTGCTCGCCTATGGAACCGTCTTCCTTCAGGCGCCATACGACAATGCTGCCGGTGGTGAAGTTCGCCACCATCAAGTACTTGCCGTACTTCTCCACCGTGATGTAACAACTGCTGCCGCCGTTTGCAGGCACTGTGTTCAGCAGGCCGAGTTTGCCGGTGGCCCGGTTGATAGCAAAGGCGCGAATCGACGAGGCCTTGTCGCGCAGATTGCCCAGGGCGAGCGGGTCTTCCACTACCGCATATAGATAGCGCTGGTTCGGATGAATGGCGATATACGAAGGATTGACGGTTTCGGCGGCTAATTCGGGTGTGCTGATTTCCCCTGTGTCCGGCCGGAAGCGGCTGACATAGATCCCCTTGCTCTGACTCTTCATCAAGTGGTTAAAACTGGGTAAATGGGGTATCTACTTCACTCAGGTAGGCCCTATATATTGTGGTTGACCCCGTCAGCCCTGGCGTAGCACTTCACGATCGATTTGTACGGCGCTGGTCCCACAGCCACGGCTTGCTCGGCGA
>Ga0326728_10010812_pt1 | contig 21171 bp, 17 predicted proteins | sample MB3enrmetagenome_FD_207602 | JGI IMG/M metagenome (GOLD analysis project Ga0326728, IMG submission 207602) | Lab enriched peat soil microbial communities from McLean, Ithaca, NY, United States - MB31MN | ecosystem: Environmental > Terrestrial > Soil > Wetlands > Peat | place: USA: New York... | reverse complement strand
GTGGGCAAACACGCAAAGTTGGTAGCGCTACCGGGAATCGAACCCGGGTTTTGAGATTGAGAATCTCACGTCCTAACCCCTAGACGATAGCGCCCCTTCAGTTCTCAGTCGTCAGTACTCAGTCTTCAGTTAAGAGAATACAGCGAGCAACCGACAACTGACAACTGACGACTGGGAACTGATAGCTGATTTCAGAATTTCGTGGTCGACGTCAGATTGAATTCGCTGATCTTCATCGCCGGAATAACCATCTCGAAGGTCTCTTCTCCCGCCGTGCGTTGCGGCGGCGACATCAGTTCCACATGCTTGAGCATCTCGATGATGCTCTGGTTGAAGCGGAAGTTCTTGACGCCATAGCGCAGCCTGCCGTCTTCGACCCAGAAGGTGCCGTCGCGCGTCATGCCGGTGAGGATCTTCTGGAAGGGATCGACCTCGCGAATGTACCAAACGCGCGTCACCAGCAGGCCGCGTTCGGTGGAGCGAACCATGTCCTCGAGGCTCGACCGGCCGCCTTCCATCACGATGTTCATGGGCGCTTCGCCGATCTCGTTGGGCAGCGGGAACCCGTGGCCGGTGGGCGTCATGCCCGTTTTCTGGGCGGTCTGCCGGGCGTAGACGAGGTTTTTCACTACCCCGTGTTCCACCAGGTTGACGCGGTGCCGCGGCACGCCCTCGCCGTCAAACGGAGCGCCGCCCTGCATGGGATGAAAGACGTCGTCGTGGATGTTGATGTTCTCGCCGACCAGTTGCTGGCCGACGCGGCCCGTGAGGCAGCTCCGCTGTTCGTGCACGGCTAATCCGCCGAAATCAAGCACCAGGAAGCCCAGGAGATCGAGAACGGCTGCAGGCTCGAGGATCACCGTGTACTTCCCGGGGGGAACCTCGCGAGGCGCTTGGCTTTCAAGCGCCTTGCGCGCGGCGCGGTCGGCCAGCGCCTTAGGGCCCAGTTCCTGCCAGGTGTGCCCGGTATTCTTGGCCCAGCCGGAGCTCGAATCGCCCAGCATGGTCACCGAGAATTCGGAGACGCTTTCCTCGTGGAAGGCGCGCACCCCGCGCGAGTTGAAGAGTGCGCCCACGTTGGCGCCGCTGGAATAGACACCGGCCGTCGTCAGGTGGTCCTTCTCCGCCCGCGCAATGACTTGGCGCACGGTTTCCGCCCTTGCCTGCGGGCTCAGCGCCAAGGTCTCCGGGTAGAAGCGATCGACGGCGCGGTAGGTCTGGGGCCCGAGCATGGGAAGCAACTCCGGGTCCGGCGGCTGCAACCGCGCCAGCGCCAGAGCGCTCTCGCACGCTTGGCGGATGGAGGCCTCGTCGAATTTGTTGGTGCTGACGCGAGCCGAGCGCTGCTCCACAACCGCTCGCACGGAGAGGTAAGCGCCTTCCTCCGCCACATTCTGGTGGATGGTGTTGTTGGCGAAGCGGGTAAGCGAGTAGGAGGTCCAGCCCATCAGGGCCTCGGTCTCGTCGGCCGTGGACCACTTCAGGACCTTGTCGAAAATCTCAGCGGCGCGTTGTCTTGTCAGCATGGGTTGTCAGTCGTCAGTTCGTCAGTTTGTCAGTGCCTCAGTATTTCAGTGCGTCAGTTCGTCAGTATTTCAGTTCAGTTCGTCAGGTGGTGTGTGAAGTCGGCTCGGAAGCTGACATACTGACTTACTGACGTACTGACATACTGACGCACTGCCTAGCCGGAGTAGGCGACCCCGACCTTCACGTTCCGGAACCGCGCGGGCGACGCTCCGTGCCCCGTGCCCATGGTCTGCATGGGCTGGCCCTTGCCGCAATTCGGCGTTCCCCACAGGGTCCAGTCCGCCGGGCCGCAGATGGCGTCGCAGGAATTCCAGAACTCGGTGGTGATGCCGCTGTAGCTGGGGTTCTTCAGCATCCGGACTTTCTTGCCGCCCTTGATCTCCCAGCCGATCTCGGTGCCGAACTGGAAGTTGTAGCGCCGATCGTCGATCGACCAGCTTCGGTTCGTCTCCAGGTAGATGCCGTCGTCGGTATCGGCGATCAGGTCCTCCAGCTTCCCGGTTCCCGGCAGCAGGCTGACGTTGGTCATGCGGATGAGGGGAATGCGATTCCAGCTCTCAGCGCGCATGGCGCCGTTGGAGCGCGCCTCGCCGATGGCGGGCGCCGTCTCGCGCGAAGTTAAGTAGCCTACAAAAAGACCGTTCTTGATGATGGGCGTGCGGTGGGCGGGCACGCCTTCATCGTCGTAGGCGAAAGTGCCGAGGCCCGGACCGTGGGCGGGCGTGGCATCGGCCACGATGTTGACGATCTCGGAAGCGTACTGCAGCGTGTTCAGCTTCTCCAGCGTCAAGAAGCTCATGCCGGCAAAGTTGGCTTCCGTGCCCAGCACGCGGTCGAGCTCGATCGGGTGCCCCACCGACTCGTGCACCTGAAGCCCAAGCTGCGACGCGCCCAGGATGATGTCCCTCGTGCCCTGCGGGCATTGGTCGGCCTTGAGAAGAGCTACGGTCTCCTCGGCAATGCGCGGCGCGTTGCCGAGCAGATCGATTTCCTCCACCAGCTCGTAGCCGCGCAGTTGGTGCTGCCCGCCGAAGGAGTTCGGGTAAGAGCGGCGCTGGATTTCGTTGTTGGCGAACGCGGTGGCCACCAGGCCGGCGCCGGTTTGCGTCTTGAGCTGATAGATGTCCGAGCCGAGGCTGGAGAGAAAGAGTTGTTCGAGGCGCCGAAAGTCCAGCACCGTCTCGCTCAGCGTGACGCCCTTCACCTTGCGCAACTCCGCCTCCACCTTGAGCAGCAGGTCGAGGCAGGTGGAAATCGGCACGGTGAAGGGATCGATCGCGCACGTCGTTTCCCAGCGGTCGACGATCTTCTGTTCGGGCGCGAGCTTGACATCTCGTTTCTTGCAGAGGGCGCTGGCCCGCGCGATCTCCACTGCCCGGGCCGCGACCCGATCCACCGAGCCGCCCGTCAAATCGTCGGTGGCAGCAAACCCCCACGCCCCATCGGCGATCACCCGTACTCCGAGCCCGAGCGAGTCGGATTCCCTCACCTGCGAGGGCTGGCCGTTCTTGGTAGTGAGGTACCGCTGGCGTACGTCCATCACCCTGACGTCGGCGTAGCTGGCGCCTCGCGCCAAGGCCGTGTCGAGTGCTCTTTGCCCCTCATTCTTCACGCCGTCCCCTTGCCTTCCCGTGGCTTCGTTTTTCTAACAGTTCTCAGTTTTCAGTCGTCAGTTTTCAGTTCCAGTCCTTAGGGTGAAGCGCTCTCGGCAAATCCAGCTTGACAAGCTCCCCAAGACTTGACAACTTTTTCGAAAAAGGTGTCCGAAAAAAGCTTCTTTATCCTCTCTTATCTGGCACATTCCGGCAGCTATTGGTCATTAACTCGCCGTTTCTCGCACGATTTGGCACGAAAAAAGTGCATCAAAACCGGACACTTTTCAATTAACTCCTTTGTTTGCCACACGGGTTCCGCACCAAGGTGCGGTAAAGAATTAATTAATTCCCGATTTAGTTTTCTCGGCGATACCATGACTGTAACGAGCCACGCTGGTTTTCCGTCCCCCCAAACCCGTCCGCTACGCGGGCCATGCCCAGCCCTTTCCCCGCTTTGTTTTGGGTTTGTTTGGGTTTGTTTTCTGGCAGCGGTCCTTTGTTTTCAACATAGTAATGGGTTTGTTCCGCCAAAATCAAGCGCGTGTCGGGTCAGTGCCCCAAGCTGGCCCGTGCCGCGAGAGTATCGATGCGACCCAAGAGTCCTCAGTTTTCAAGTCTTCCAGTTCCGGCCGGCCTGCCTGCCTGCTCCCGACCGTCCGTCGCCTCCCCGTGGCTTCGTTCCTGCTTTTCACCAATCGACTTCCTTTGTTTTCAAGCAAATCCGTGGCTTCGTTTTTAAGAAGTTCTCAGTTTTCAGTCGTCAGTTCTCAGTTTCAGCCCCCGGCCTGCCTACCTACGCCTTCCGTGCGTCTGCCGTCTGCCGACCGCCGACTGCCTACTGCGGACAGCGGGCCGGCCTTCCTGCGCAGTCGCCCCAATTCAGCGATCGGGAGAAGTGGGTCGAACCAATTTTCCCCGAAAAACGGCCCTTTTCTGTACTTATCTCATTTAGAATCATAACCTTGAATCCGTGCAGTTTGATCCGCCTAAAAGTTACTCATCCCATTGAAAAAAGGAGGCTTAGCTCTGCGCAGTTTGTTCCACCTCAGATCCTCACCCCTTCGGGAACCTGGGCGGTGTCACTTGGAATGGGAATCCCCTCGGTTCGTCATTCCCGCGAAAGCGGGAATCCAGTCCGACGATAGCCCATTTCCAAGCGCTTGCGAAGTAGATTCACGCTTTCGCGGGAATGACCGCCTCGGCTTCGCAAACAGCACCGCTACCCTATACCCTCTGTGCCCGGTACCCTGTACCTTGGCGTCGCGTTCCCCTTTCTTCTGCCCCCCGGGAGTTAAGCCACTTTAGCATAATGGACCACGAGGGCGGGCTTGTCAAGCCCCTTTCTCTTTATCTTCTAGCGAAAAATCCTAGGGGTAGGCTAGAGGCGCGGTGGGTCGTCTTGGACGGGCCTGCAAGCACTTGGGTTTGGAGAACCTGCTGCCCGTGGAGTACGAAGCCTCGCCGGGCGCCAAGTAGAATTGGCTCTGCTGTGCGAGTCTCGAGTTTCCAGTTTCGAGTTTCGAACACACCATCAAGGGGTCAGCTTGAACACCGTTCCCCAGCCGTAGGCGCCTCTGCCGACGGTGGTGCCGTAAAGATTCCCCTTGGTGTCCCGGACCAAACCTGCCCAAGGATCATACCCGTCGTCCCCCCCGGTGAAGCTGTAGAGCACGGTCTCGTTGCCGGTCTTATCTAGCTTGAAGACCGTGCCGGCGCCGGATCCGCCGCCCTGACTGGTGGTGCCGTACAGGTTACCCATCGCATCCCGGACCAAATCTGAGTAGGGATATGCGCCGTCCCCCCCGGTCCCGGTGAAGCTGTAGAGCACCGTCTCCTTGCCCTTCTTATCCAGCTTGAACACCGTTCCGTAGCCGGAAGCGCCCTGTCCGGCAGTGGTACCGTACAGGTTGCCCTGGGTGTCCCGAACCAAACCTGCGTCGGGGAATCCCCCGTCCCCCCCGGTGCCGGTGAAGGCGTAGAGCACGGTCTCCTTGCCCGTCGCATCCACCTTGAACACGACTCCGCACCCGTAGCCTAAGTAGCACCCGCTCGATCCGCCCTCGTAGGCTGTGCCGTACAGGTTGCCCTTCGCGTCCCTCACTAAGCCCGCGTAGGGATACGAGCCGTCCCCCCCGCCTCCGGTGAAGCTGTGCAGCACGGTCTCTTTGCCGGCCTTATTCAGCTTGAAAACCGTTCCGAGCCCGGAAGCACCGCCGTTAAGCGTGGTGCCGTAAAGGTTCCCGGCTGCGTCCCGGACCAAACCGGCGTAGGGATTTGCGCCGTCCGACCCCCCGGTGAAGGTGTAGAGCACGGTCTCCTTGTTGGTCTTGTCCACCTTGAGCACCGTTCCGTAGCCGTTGTCGCCGGTGTATGCGCCGCCGTAGGCGGTTGTGCCGTACAGATTGCCCGCCGCGTCCCGGACCAAATATTCGTAAGCGGGATGCGCCCCATCCGACCCTCCGGTGAAGGTGTACAACGCGGTTTCCTTGCCGGTCTTAGCCAGCTTGAACACCGTTCCGTAGCCATTGAAGCCGCCGGAAGCGCCGCCCCAGTAGGTGGCGCCGTACAGGTTGCCCGCCGCGTCCAGGATTAAACCGGCATAAGTTTCTGCCCCGTCCGCCCCGCCCGTGAACGAATAGAGTACGGTGAAAGTCTGCCCTTGAGCAGACCGAGTGGCGACGAGCGCCGGCAGAAGGACGATCGCTAATGCCAGCGCGACACTCACTGCGCGCAGGCGCGGTTCCGAATTCTGTGCTATTGGTGTCATATCGGCCTCCCCTTTTGGCCTGAAGACAAGGACTCCAGCTAACTCTCCGGCTCCCATATTCCCTTGAGATCCAGAACAAACCCCGGCAACTCCGGGTCGCCGGAGACCGCTTCCGGAAGGTCCAGCACCTCGACCTCCCTGCCAAGCCGGTAGACGAACACTTGGCGCGCTTGGGGATCGAGCAACCAGCCAAGACGCGCACCGTTCTCAATGTACTCCACCATCTTGTTCTTCAAGTCCGGGAGACGGTCCGTCGGCGATCAATGCGGCGCAGCGTAGGGATGCTCCTGATTTCCTCCTTGATGCGCAGCAAGAGCATATCGTCCACGGCCTCCGGCCCCATCAGGCCTATATCGATGTCCGAATTCTCCTGGGCGTCGCCTCTTGCCCATGACCCGAAAAGCACAATTCCAAATTCGTTGCCGGGCAAGCGCCGCCGGATGATTTCCACCGCCTCTTTGATGATCTCGTCCTTGTTCACCGCCGCGTCCATTTTGGATTTTAGACTTTGGATTTTGGATTGAAAAGCCGGTTGTGGTCGGTCTTCTCTTCAATCCAGAGTCCAGTCTTCAATCCAGAATCCAGCGTGGGCAGGATGCCCACGCCACAGCGGGCGAGACGCCCGCGTTACACCTTCAATCCAAAATCCCAAATCTGACTCAATCGCTCAATCGCCCGATGGACTAACTCCCGCACCTGTCAAGTTTGGCCGTTCTGTTGCGCCCTGGGCCAGTTCAACAGGCGCCGTTCCCGCGCCGCGGCGGTACCGCACCCTCATCAGATAGGTTCCGCTTCCGTAGCGATAGCCTGCCTGATGACTTCTTTGGATACTCGAAAGCCCAGGTCCCGCTGCAACTTGCGAACCAAGATCCCCAGTTCCGGAGCGAGATCCTCCGCGCTTAGGCGCGCGAGGATTCGCAAAGTACCCACAGGCTTCAGACCCATTCCCTCCGAGATTTCGCGGGCACGCTTCTCGTCCCCAATGAAGAAGCGTGCGGCCTTCTCCGCCGCCTGTATGAGAGCCTCCGCTTCGCCTTCATCCAGTTCGGCCCGGAGCAACCAAACGCTGGTTTGGTCGGCCGCCGCGCATCGCATGAAGACACCGGCTTGGTAGAGCCGATTGAGGCGGTACCGAAATCTTGCCTTCCTATTCACCTCCCGCTGGACCGACCGCGGCACGTATACACGATCAAAGTACAGCGACACGTGCTTAGCAAGACCCAGGTGCGTCAGGCTTATGAGGGTCGAGCTATCAATGACGGCAGTTCGCACTTATGGGTTGGAGACGGCATTTAGTATCAGCAATCCGTCGGCGAGGGCGACGAGCCCGCCGATTGCCTGCCGCTTCTCTTTGCTAAGCTTCTGTTTCTCGAGGAATTGGGCGACCCCCCGCTCTACCCCTCCCCCATTTCCCCCGGGCGGGAAGAAAAAGGAGGGAACGCCGTTCTCAGCCAGCGAGTGCACTAACTTGTCGTCCTTATGATCCTCTTCAACGATGGGGATGACTAGCTTTCTCAGCGCGAGAGCACAATTAAGCTCATAGCCAAGGACCCGCCGTGTGGGACCGGATAGGTCGGTAATAAGGGCCAGTACGCAATCCGACCGCTCTATTTCGCGGCGTACTTCTTGCTTGGCTTTGTCGCGACCCGACTGACTGAGCTCATGGGAGGCCCTTCTGGGAACATAAACCTGGATGTCGTTTGCGGCAGCCAAGGTCTGCAAGCGCAACGCGAGGACCCGAGGATCGTGGCCGATGCTGTGGCTCAGGAAGACTCGAAACGCCATGCCCGCTATTATACCACGCGTCTTGCTCAGTGAATTGAGGCATGGCCTTGCTTCTTCTTGCTGCGAACCGCTTCCCCGGCGCGCGGTTGATAAACGCAGAAAGGCTCTTCGTCCAGAAAGTCACCGGTAGCGGCGAACGCCCGGGCGCGGCAACCCATGCAAATATTACGGAACTCGCAGTAACCGCATTTGCCTTTCAGATTGCCGGTGTCGCGAAGTTGCTGAAATACCGGGGCATTCTCCCAGATCTCCGCCAAACTCTGCTGATGGAGATTGCCGGCCAGAACCGGCAGGTAGCCACAAGGATAAACTTCACCCTGATAGGAAATGAATGCAACGCCCGTGCCGGCCAAACAGCCTTTGGTCATCGCCTGCATGCCACCCGGGTGGCCCGGATGTCCCGTCACGGCAGGCCGGGCATGGGGGTGAAGGCCGATTCCCGTCGAGCCGGGCATGGTCATTTCCGTGGGGCCGATCTCCTGCCCATTGCCGCCGTAAGAGGACTGCGCCAGCGAGGCGGCACGGCGCTCCGCCGCGCGGCGTTGGCGCGCGACGCGGAAGTAGTGAGGCGCGCAGGTCGCTTTCAACTCGATGCCGCCTTCCTGCGCGCGGTCGTAGAACCAATTCAAAATTCTTTCGTATTCGTCGGCGGGGACCATCTGCTCTTCGGCAATGTCCACCCCGCAACCCACCGGAACCAGGAGGAAAGTGTGGAGGGCGTCGGCGCCAAGCCGGCGCGCCAATTCCAACACGTCGGGAAGTTGGTGGGCGTTGTGGCGCGCGATGGTCGTGTTGATTTGCACGGACATGCCGAGGTCTTTCAGATTCTCGAAGCCGCGCAGGGCCTGATCAAATGCTCCCGGGATGCCGCGAAAGGCGTCGTGGGTAGCGGCGTCCGCTCCGTCCAGACTGATGGCGACGCGGCGCACGCCGGCATCCACGATCTTGCGGGCTACTTCCTTGGAAACCAGCGTTCCATTGGTCGCCAAGGCTACGCGCAATCCGCAATCGCGCGCGTAGCCGGCCAATTCAAAAATGTCGTCACGAAAAAGGGGTTCGCCACCGCTTAGAACCAGGATCGGTTGGGATAACTGAGAGACTTGCTTGATGACGTCCAGGGCTTTGGCGGTGGGCAGGTCGTTAGGCGATGAGAGTTCCGTAGCCGTGGCGCGACAATGAATGCAACGCAGGTTGCACCCCTTGGTCACCTCCCAAAAAATCAGTCGCGGCTTGTCTGTCGCAGCTTTCATCGGATGATCACGGCCCAGAACCTGAGATTGGCTGTCTTCTTCACCGTTGCCTTTTGCCCCCGGTCAATTCTCGCGTGCGGAGCGACCGACGCTGCCTGCACAACAGCGGTGGCAATCAAACCTGCAACTATGAAGAGGAGCCAAAGGAGCAGCTCGATCCAGAAGCTACCTCTCCACTGCCTGCTGGGCGACCCGACGAAACCGCACGCGGTGCAAATGAACTGCCTCGCCATCAGGGTCGCCTCCTCTTCAGGGGCCGGAATCTCGCCCTACGCGTGTGGCGCATTTGCAATCCATCCTGTCGCTGCGGCCACGCAATATTGACTCTGTCCAAAATCTAAAGTCGAAATTCCAAAATAGCTACGTTCCTTCCGACCACGAGTTGAGGTATTCCTCCTGCTCGGGGGTAAGCTGATCGATGGTGACGCCCATCGCTTCGAGCTTCAGCCGCGCGATCTCCAGGTCGATATCCTTGGGCACGGAGTAGACCTTGGCTTCGAGCTTGCTGCCGTTCTTCACCATGTACTCGGCGGCGAGCGCCTGGTTGGCGAAGCTCATGTCCATGACCACGGCGGGGTGACCCTCAGCGGCCGCGAGGTTGATCAGCCGGCCTTCGCCCAGCAGGTAGATCTTGCGGCCGTCGCGCATCGTGTACTCCTCCACCGAGTCGCGCGTCTGCCGCTTGCCGAGGGAGATCTTCTCGAGCGCCGGGATATCGATCTCCACGTTGAAGTGGCCGGAGTTCGCCACCACGGCGGCGTTCTTCATTGCCTGGAAGTGCTCCTCGCGCAGCACGGACTTGTCGCCGGTGAGGGTGACGAAGACGTCGCCGATCTTGGCCGCTTCGCTCATGGGCATGACGCGGTAGCCGTCCATGACGGCTTCCAGGGCGCGCGTGGCGTTGACTTCAGTCACAATCACATCGGAGCCCATGCCCTTGGCGCGCAGGGCCACGCCGCGCCCGCACCAACCGTAGCCGCTCACCACCACTTTCAGTCCCGCAAACAGCAGGTTGGTGGCGCGAAGGATGCCGTCGATGGTGGACTGGCCGGTCCCGTAGCGGTTATCGAACAGGTGTTTGGTGTCGGCGTCATTCACCGCCACAATGGGGAACTTCAGCACGCCGTCTTTGGCCATGGCGCGCAGCCGGATGACGCCGGTGGTGGTTTCTTCCGTGCCGCCGATGACGCTCTTGATCAAGTCCTGGTGCTTGCTGAGGATCTGGGTGACGAGGTCGGCGCCGTCGTCCATGGTGACCTGGGGACGATGGTCGATCGCCGCCTGGATGTGGGAGTAGTAGCTGGCGTTGTCCTCGCCCTTGATGGCGAAAACCGGAATGTTGTAGTCCGCCACCAGCGACGCCGCCACGTCGTCCTGCGTGCTCAGAGGGTTTGACGCGCAAAGCACCACCTGGGCGCCTCCATCGCGCAGCGTGATGGCGAGGTTGGCGGTTTCCGTGGTCACGTGCAGGCAAGCCGAGAGCCGCACGCCCTCCAGAGGCCGTTCCTTCTGAAATCGTTTCCGGATCAGTGCGAGCACGGGCATCCACTGGTTGGCCCACTCAATGCGAAGCTTTCCTTTAGCCGCCAGTCCCAGGTCTTTCACGTCACAAGCGAACTTTTCTGCCGTAGCCATCTGTACTCCTTCTCTTAGGTTTTTGGAAGTCTTGGGAGGAATTGCCGATTACCGATTGCCGATTGCCGATTGCCGATTGGAAGAGTCGAAACTCGAAAATGGAAACTCGAAACTCGTGAAGAGGCAGCCTGGAGCAGCGGGGGCGAGTTTCGAATTTCGAATTTCGATTTTCGACTCTTCCAATCGGCAATCGCAAATCGGCAATGTGCCCTACCTTCCTACCTCTTCCCGCAGCGCATCAGCCTTGTCGGTCTTTTCCCACGTAAATTCAGGTTCCGGCCGTCCGAAGTGGCCGTAAGCCGCTGTCTTTTGGTAAATCGGGCGGAGCAGGTCGAGGGCCTCGATGATCCCGCGCGGCCGCAGATCGAAGTGCTGGCGGATCAGGTCCACCAGCGTGCAGTCATTGACCCTTCCGGTACCGAAAGTATTCACCATGATCGAAACGGGCTGCGCCACGCCGATCGCGTACGCCACCTGCACCTGGGCGCGCTTGGCCAAACCGGCGGCGACGATATTCTTGGCAATGTAACGCACCATGTAAGCTGCCGAGCGGTCCACTTTGGTGGGGTCCTTGCCGCTGAAGGCCCCTCCGCCGTGAGGCGCGGAGCCGCCGTAAGTATCCACGATGATCTTCCGGCCGGTGAGCCCGGAGTCGCCCACCGGGCCGCCAATCTCGAAGCGCCCGGTAGGGTTGATGTGGTACTTGGTATTCTCGTCGATCATGTGGGCAGGGATCACCGGCTTGATGACGCACTCCCTCACGCCCTCGTGAATCGTCTCGTTCGAAACCTCGGCGTTGTGTTGGGTGGAGACCACTACGGCGTCCACCCGCACCGGCCGGTGGCCATCATATTCCACCGTCACCTGGCTCTTTCCGTCGGGCCGGATGAAGTCGAGAATCTTCTTGCGCCGCACTTCGGCCAAGCGCTGGCACAGCTTGTGGGCCATAGTGATGGGAAACGGCATCAATTCCTCCGTCTCGTCGCAGGCGAAGCCGAACATCAGGCCCTGATCGCCCGCCCCGCCCGTATCCACGCCCATGCCGATGTCGCCGCTCTGCACGGAGAGGTTCACGGTGATGGCGCAGCCCTCGGAGGTGAATCCGCAAGCCGGGTCGGTGTAGCCGATGCCGTGCACGGTGTCGCGGACAATCTTTTCGATGTTCAGATCGCTTTTCGTCGTGATTTCGCCGATCACGTAAGCCGACTGGCTCTTCACCATGGACTCGCACGCCACTCGGCTGCGGGGGTCGCCGGCAAGGGCGGCGTCGAGCACGGCGTCCGAAATCTGGTCGCAAATTTTATCGGGGTGACCCTCGGTCACCGACTCTGACGTAAACAGATAGCGCTGGTTTGGTCCGGACACGCGGAACCTCTCTTTCTTGGAAACTGGAAACTGGAAACTCGAAATTCGAAACTGGAAACTGGAAACCGGAAACTTTAAACTCGTCAAGAAGCCGCCCGGAGACGGTCGCCGTCAAGGTCAGGGCGAGTTTCGATTTTCGAGTTTCCAGTTTCGATTTTCCAGTTTCGAGTTTCCAGTTTCGAGTTTCGATTTTCGAACTTCGATTTTCGATGTGCCGGTCGAGGCCCCCGAAACGCCCCCTCGGGGTCGACGTGAGCTTCTCTGCGGCATGTTACCGAGCAGGACGAACCATACACGCTAGCATAGTCGCCGAGATTATTCAATTACCACATGGTAGGTAGACAGTTGGCAGTTAAATGTACGGGCCCCGAATTCCGCGAACCCTGGCCTGGAACGGGACATCGCCCAACTGCTGCCGCGGCCGGTGGGAAGACCGAGTCAGAAGCTGTTGGCGGAGTACAGAGGATTCCTCTACCAGGCGGCGGGCTGGAAGACGGCGCGGCGAGTGGTGGCGAAGGTCGAGCATCATGCGGCAGCTCAGCCTTCGGCCGCCGTTGCGGACAACATATTGGGGCAGGCGCAAACTCTCGATGGCCCACCCACCTCTTGATGCACCCCCCGTCTGACTATCGGAAAACAAGCGCAAAAAAATCTTGACACGCTTCTACGCAGTATGGTACCACGCGTTCTGGTCGGCTGTTTCCGCGCGTGAGGTTCATCATGATCAACCTGAACCTGCCAAGCCCGGCGGCGGTCCGGTTCTACGACGAGCGAGGCAATCCAGCATCTGATGCCTGCCGTTGGCCCGAACTCCTCGAATTGCAAGCTGTCACGGGCGGCGAGGAGCGAGCCCCAGGATTGGTCCACAACGCGCGCCGACAACCGCCTGGAAAGGGGGATTTATGCAAATCATGAGCAGGTGCAAATCGGTCTTCGGGTGTGTCGCATGTTGCTTGGTGTTCGTGCTCTTGCGTCCCACTCTGTCCTTTGCCCAAGCGGACACCGCGCGCTTGCAGGGCACGGTCACGGACCCACAGGCTGCCGCGGTCGCCGGCGCTACCGTGACGGTCAGCAATCTCGGAACGGGCCATGCGGTGACGGTCCCAACTAACAACGAGGGCTTCTACGAGGTTTCGGCCCTCCCTCCCGGCCACTACCGGGTCGAGATCCAACTGGAGGGCTTCACGAAGGTTGCACGCGAACTGGAATTGCAAATCGCTCAGGTCGGTGTGGCCAACTTCCGGCTCGAACTGGGCGCCGTGACGCAATCAGTCCTCGTGGAAGCCGGGTCGCCGGTGCTCAACCCGGTCGACTCGGCCATCGGCGAAGTCGTTGAGAGCCGGCAGGTGACTGAGTTGCCCTTGAATGGGCGCAACTTCACCCAGCTGGCGACGCTCGAGCCGGGCGTAACCCGCGGCGTTCCGACAGGCTCGGCAACGGGCGCCAACAACAACGCCGAGAGCTTCCGCTACGGCCAGGAGGGCGGCGCCTCTTTGGCTGTGAACGGTCTCCGGCCGCAGAACAACAACTTCACTCTTGACGGCATCGACAACAACGAATCACTGGTGAACACGATTGTTTTCTTCCCGCCCGCGGACGCCATCGAGGAGTTTCGCGTGCAGACCAGCGTGGCTCCGGCCCCGTTCGGCCGCGCGGGGGGGGCCGTCGTCGTCGCCTCGCTCAAGTCCGGCACGAACGCCTGGCACGGCACCGCTTTCGAGTTCAACCGCAACACGGACCTCAACGCACGCGATCGCTTCTTCACGGGTCCCACGCCCAGTTACAACCGCAACCAGTTTGGCGGCACTGTCGGCGGGCCGATCATTAAGGACAAGCTCTTCATTTTTGGCGATTACCAGGGTCTCCGGTTCCACGCGCCCTATAGTAATGATGTCGCGACCGTGCCGACGGACCTGATGCGGCAGGGCGACTTCTCCGAACTCCTCGCCGGGGCGGGTCCCGCCGGCAACCCCACGGGTCTTTCTCAACCCATCACCATTTTTGATCCTGAGACGGGCGAGCAGTTCATGGGCAACGGCTCGCAGCCGAACGTCATTCCCACCGGCCGCATCAACACGGTGGGCCAGGCCTACCTGAAAGCCTACCCCGAGCCCAATTGCGACGCCGCCATCGATTCGCGCTGCCACAGCATCTATGAGAACTATCACAATTCGCGGAACGTCATCGAGAAGTGGAACGATTTCGACATTCGCAGCGATTACATCCTGGATGCCAATAATTCCATCTTTGGCCGCTTCAGCCGTGGCCGCGCGGACCAGACCAACACGACGCGTCTCGCGACGCTGCCCTCGGGTTTTGGTTCCGGCACCAACTTCAACCACCCGTGGGGCTCGGCAATCGGCTGGACAGACACTATCAGGCCGGACCTCCTCAACGAGGCGCGCGTGGGCTTTGTTCGCACCACGTACGGCTACACGCCACCGTTTGACAACGTCGATATCTGCGTGCAGCTCGGGATCCCGAATTGCAACACCCCGCTCCTCGGTGGCATTGCCCTGATCGGCGGCTACAACACCCAAATCGAGTATACCGGTGACTACGGCTCATACCTGGTGCCGCAGACCGGTTACGACGTCAACGACTCGCTCACCTGGACGAAGGGCAGGCACACCGTCAAGTTTGGTGGCGACATCATCCGGCGGCAACTGAACCTGTACCGCCCGCTCGCCGGCAAGGGTTACTTCTTCCTCAGCGGAAATGGGACGGCGGGTCAACTCAACACCGGGTATGAAGTTTCTGACCTGCTAGCAGGATTCATGAATTCCTACTCGAAGGGCCCGCCCTACGGCATGGTTGGCACGCGGAGTTGGGAGAACGGCTTTTTCGCCCAGGATGACTGGCGCGTGACCCCGCGGCTGGCCCTCAACCTCGGCTTGCGGTACGACATGCTTACCTGGCCCGTCGAAGAGTATGATCGCCAGTCGAACTTTGACCTCACCACGGGTGCGCTGGTGGTTGCCGGCAGCAACGGCAGCCTGCGCAGTTCAATCTCGAACGACTACCATGATTTCGCACCGCGTCTCGGCTTTGCTTATCAGCTCACCGGTGATAGCAAGACCGTTCTTCGCGGCGGCTTCGGGGTCTTTTACTTCCTGGACCGCGGTGGTGTGAGCAACCAGCTTGCGCAGAACCCGCCGTTCGGCGGCGAAACCTCGGTCAACTATTTCCAAGGCTATCGGATCGCCTTGTCAGGAGCTCTGCCCGGGGGGCCGCTTGGGGGTGAAGGCGTTCAGGATGCCACGCTGGCCACGGCTCCCCTCCCCAGCGGCGCCTTTACGAACCTGAACCTCTCTGCTCCAACTGGCGTGAGCGTCATCGCTTATCTGCCCGGGAACCTCACTCCCATGGTTTCCCAGTGGAACCTGCAGGTTCAGCGACAGGTCGGCAGGAACCAGTCGGTGAGCCTTGCCTATGTCGGCACGCTTGGTTCGCGTCTGACCCGGAACTACAACGCCAACCAGCAATTGTTTGGTCTGTCGCAGTCGGATCCGGAACGCAGCCTCTACCCAAAGCTCGGCAGCATCACCGTCCTGGACAACCGCGGCAAATCCGATTACCACTCACTGCAGGCGCAGTACGAGCGCCGGTTTACCAACGGCTTCCAGCTCCTCGGGGCCTTTACGTGGTCGAAGGCCATCGACGATGCCTGCGGCAACCTGGATAGCTGCGCGCCGCAGCTATACACCAACTACCAGATCGAGCGTGGCCTTTCGAATCAAGACCAGACGTACCGTCTTGTGGTCAGCTCGCTCTACGAGCTCCCGTTTGGCCGCGGAAAGCACTGGGGCCACAACTGGTCGCGCCCGGTGGATTGGGCCGTCGGCGGCTGGCAGCTCAACGGCATCTACACGTTGCAGGCCGGCATGCCGTTCAGCGTCACGATTGATGGCAGCCCGAGTGCCACACGCGCCGACCTCGTGGGCAGCCCGAGCATCAACGCCGGCAATATCATGGACTACATCAACCCCGCGGCGTTTGAACCTGTGCCGGTGACAAAGTATCCAGACGGCAGCGTGACGTTTGACCGTCCCGGCACGTCAGCGCGCGACATCCTGCGCGGGCCGGGAAGCTCGAACATCGACTTGTCGCTGTTCAAGAACTTGGCGGTCACCGAGAGGATCACCGTGCAGCTCCGCGGCCAAGCCTACAACCTGACCAACACGCCGCACTTCGGCAACCCCAACAGCGACTTCGGCAGTTACAACGGCACGACGTTCACGCCCAACAGCCAATTTGGTCAAATCACGGGCACCCTGCCTTTCACCTATCGTCAGCTCGAGCTTGGCCTGCGCATCACCTTCTAACTCCAACATTTCGAGGAGGCGGGACTTTCTTTCCGCCTCCTCTCCTTCTATCCTCACTCTGCTCCTTACACCGGTGGCGAACGTTCAAACGCGTGGGTTAATCCACAGGTTACGCGGGCTCCAGTTTCTTTGCGCCGCGAAGAATTAAGAGTCTCAACACAGAGTTCGCGGAGCCCGCCAGAGGCCACAGATCAGCTCGGGGGAAAGAAAGAAGGGCAAATCAAGAATCAAAAAGTAAAAAGCAAAAATGAAGACAACACGTCTTGAGGAACTTCAAGGGTTGCTTGCCTCCACGGGTTACAGGCATATTCTCGATCTCGGTATTATTGGATTTCTCACTCTCGCTTTTGCTTTTTGATTTGTTCTTATTTGTTCTTCATTTTCGGTCTGTGTTAATCTGCGTAATCTGTGAATGGATTTTCACTTGCGAGGTGCAATTATGGCAGCAAAGCCGGTCCCCGAGGGTTTTCACACTCTAACTCCGTATCTCACCGTACGCGACGCTCCCAAGGCGATTGCGTTCTACAAGCAGGCGTTTGGCGCTGAAGTGCGCGGCATCCACTACGCGCCGGACGGCAAGATCATGAACGCCGACCTCAAAATCGGCGATTCTGTCCTCCTGCTGAACGAGGAATTCCCCGGCATGGGAGCGAAATCACCCCAGGCGCTCGGTGGCTCTCCGGTCACCATTCACATCTACGTCGAAGACGTGGATGCGATGTTCAACCGCGCGCTCGCCGCCGGCGCGAAGCCCACCATGCCAGTGATGGATATGTTCTGGGGCGACCGCTACGGCCAGTTGTCCGATCCTTTCGGCCACAACTGGTCGATTGCGACCCATAAGCAAGACCTGACTTCCGAGGAGATCGCAAGAGGCGGCAAGGCCGCGTTCGAGAAGATGGCGGCGCAAGGCCAGCACGGGGGTTAAGGACCACGCCCAGTCTGCGGGCGGGACCACCTTTCGCGACTGTTCGCGTTTCATGACGCGCCGCAGATGCCAAAGCGGTGTGCTCAAACCTGCCCCCGACAGGACAAGATGCGCCGACGCGGGCAACGCGGGCAAATGTGGGCCAACTGGGTTGTGCAAAATCCCGGTTGCTGACGAGCACGGTGGGGTGTACACTGCCGGGGGTCGGGAGGCCAAGATGGAAATCCCGGCTTGAGGTCGTAACTGACCTGGAATATCGGCGGATGACATACCTGCCTGCTTGACTTTCGCTCTCGCAGGACATAAGAGTTATGCGAACCGCACACCGGAATTGACTCGGAAAAGGGAGGTTGCTTATGGCATGGGACGAACTCAAATGGGACACATCGAAGGGTGTCAAAGTTGCGAGACTTTGCGGAAACTCGGAGCGCGGTCATGCGGATCATTGGGCTCGGGTCGTGATTCTGGACCTGTCGGCCGAGGAGTTTGAGGAGTTTGATGACAACCCCGTGAAATTTGCTCGAGACCACGAGCTCTATCCTGAACAACCGATCCTGTGGATGCCTGATTGCGCAAAGCCGCCGTTCGGCAAAGGAATTCCCAAGGCGGCTCCAAACACGCGATGGACCGTACTTATCAACCACGGGCCAAAGAGTGCCGCGACCGGTGCAGCGATTCCTCGTACCTTCTTGTAAGCCGCTGGAGGGGAGCGATCCGGGGCCAAGCTAGCCCCGCCGAGGCGTCGAGCGCCGCTCGCGTGAAGGCATGGCCAAAGCTCATCCCTGGGCAGCTCCGGGGGCGTCTGCTCTCGGCCGCCAAGCGCACGTCGTGGTGCACCAAAAGCCGCTGAAATGTGAAGAAGCCACTTTAGAGAAAGCCCTTTCGAAGAGCGTCTAGGGGGGAAAGTTTAGACGACGCATCAGATCCTGGAAGCCCGGGTCAGAGCGAACCGCATCGAAAGCTGGCTCCACCTTGAGCCGCGCCAGATATATATCGTGATCGGCATAGGCCGTTTCCAGCCAACTGAGTCCCTGCTTCTTCTCACCCAGGGCAATGTAGATTTGCGCGAGTAACGACGGGGCTACGTAGGTCTGCTTTGCTCGCGCGCGCCATTCATCCAGTATCTTGCGCGCCTCGGCTTTCTCACCCTCCAGCGCATAGGCCCGCGCCAGACCCACGGCTGTGTTCAGCTCGTTGCCGGAAAGCTCTACGGCCCTTTGAGACTCTGCGATGGCCTTCTCGTACCTCCTCGTGGCCAGGTCGCTGAGCCCCAAGCAGTCATGCGCACCAGGGGAATCGGGCTCCAAGTCGACGACTTCCCGGCACTGTTCCAAGGCTTGGTCGTAGCGACGCGCGTAATACAACGCCCACCCGACCGTGGTCTGGGCGTCGATGGAAACCGGATCGAGCCTTTCGGCCCTGTGGCTTTCCTCCAAGGCCTCGTCGGCCCTCGCCATCGCCGATAGATAAACTGAGTACATGCGATGGGCTCCCGCATTGCCGGGGTCCAGCTCGAGGGCGCGCCGGAAGTCTTTCTCGGCCTCCGGCCAGTTCCAATCCGCATAGAATCGGAGAACTCCCAGCGAGGTGTACGCGTCGGCCAGATTGGGGTCAATTTCTAAAGCCTTGAGCGCATACTGCTTCGCTTTGGGCATTTTGACCCCTGGCGGCAGTTCATCGGTTGCCCAAAAGTAATCCGCCAGACCGGAGTAAGCGGGAGCATAATTCGGATCGATCTCGACAGCCTGTTCGAAATATTGCCGGGCCTGGTGCAAGTCGTGTTCAGTAGGTTTATTCCACTCGTAGCGGCCTTTGAGATAAGCTTCGTAGGCCTCCGTGTTGACCGGCCGCCCCACCGCCAGGCGCGCCTGCTCCTGCGAGGTCACGTGGATGCGGATCTCATCGGCAATGCTCGTGGCCACTTCGCTCTGCAACACCAGAACGTCGCGCAGGTCGCGCTCGTAGCTTGCACCCCAGATACCGCCGCCGGTGCGTGCGTCGATCAATCGGGCCGTGATCCGCACCTGGTCGCCGGAGCGGAGCACGGTGCCTTCCACCACCGCGTCCACGTTCAAGGCGCGGGCCACCTCGGATACCGGCTTGGGCGCTCGCTTGTATTGCATCACCGAGGTTCGCGAAATCACTCTCAGGGCGCTGATTTTGGCCAAGTCGGTAATCAGTTCGTCCGTCATCCCATCGGCGAAGTAGTCCTGACCAGACTGGCCAGACAGGTTCTCCAGCGGCAACACGGCCAGCGATTTAATCCGGGCGGGATGGCCCCAGGCGCGCAGGCGGTCCCGCAAGCCGCCCACATTCAGCCCGACCAACACCAGCGCCAGCGCCACGATCGAGCCTAAGACGGACGCGAGCCACGCATTCCGCCGCCGCATCTGGGGCCGGACGGCCAGGCGCAGCCCGACCGTCGAGGCCGTGGAAAACACCGGCGCGAGAGGTTCCCGGTCCATCTCCCGTAGCACTTCGCGGGCGCTCTGGAAGCGCTCCGCCGGGTTGATGGCCAGACAGCGTAGGATGGCGTGCTCCCATAGTGGGTCGAGGTCAGGCACATGGACGCGCGGCGACACAGGCTGCTGGGTGATGCGCTGGTAAGCCCCGCCCAAGAGCGCGTCGTCCGGGAACGGACGCTTGCCGGTGACCATCTCGTACATCACCAGACCGAGCGCGTAGATGTCCGAGGCGGGCGTGGCCTCGCAGCCTTGCAGTTGTTCAGGCGCCATATAAGCAACCGTCCCGATCATGTGGCCGCCGGCTGTGACAGAGGGAGGATGACTCTCGCCGGATGCCTGATCAGCAGCCGCGAGAGCTCGGGCGAGGCCAAAATCAGTTACGACAGCACGCTCTGGGCGGTCGCCGGACCTCGAAGGCACCAACATCACGTTGCCGGGCTTGAAGTCGCGATGGACCACTCCCACATCGTGGGCTGCGGCCAAGGCCTCGGCCATCTGCTGAATGAGGGGCAGCGCCTCAGACGTGGTGATGCGTCCGACGCGACGAAGGCGGACGGCGAGCGTCTCGCCCTCCAGCAGCTCCATGGTGAGAAAAGTGACGACGCCTGCCGAAGGGTCAGCCTCAGGTGGAGGCCGGTGACGTTCCAGGTCGAACATCCGGCAAACGTTGGGGTGGGTCACGCGCCGCGCCAACTGAATTTCTTGTATGAAGCGGGCCAGGCTGCGCGGCTCGGAGGCGATCTCCGGCCGGATGGTCTTCAAGGCAACCCGCTCGCCCAGATCGAGGTCCTTGGCCTCATACACCTCGCCCATGCCTCCCCGTCCAAGGAAGCGGATCACCCGAAACCGGCCGGAAAGCACGTCGCCAAGGGAGAGCGTAGCCACGCGGATCGTGACACTCTCGGTTTTCTCCGTGCCCGCCGAAGCAGGCTTCTCCACAAAGTCTCCGGCACGTCGGTCACCAGAGAGCAGCGACTCTACCTCGGCGCGCAAAGCCTCGTCGCCGTGGCATGCTTCATTAAGGAACGCCGACCGCTCGCCGGGTTCGCGCGCGAGGGCAGCCTCAAGCAGTTCCTTGATTTCCCCGGGCGACGGACCCATCCTTCCACCCCTCCCTGGCAGGCCACCAGGATGCCCGCAATTCTATCCGCGAAATCAGGCGCGGCGCAAGAAGGTCATCACCTCGATAGTAAAGGTTTGTTCAGGCGCGGCATGTAAATCGGGATCGGCTGCCCGGCGCAGGGGTCAACTGGTCGGTGAATATCTGATTGCGGGCATTAGGGGTCGGGACCGTAGGGCACGGAGTAATACGGAGTCTTCTTCTTCTCTGTTTCTCTGCGCGCTCCGCGGCTGGGCCGCCGGCCTAAGACCCACTGTTGGCCCGTTGCCCACTCTCCGCGAGTCAGCGGCTGGACGGCTTCGAGTTTCTTCCCGACGAGAGATTCGTTGATCTGCCGCAGATCCTTGGCGGTGAACGCATCGAATTCGCTCGAAACGTCATCGAGCTCGTGCTGCAAGGAATCAATGCG
>Ga0326728_10010811_pt1 | contig 21171 bp, 16 predicted proteins | sample MB3enrmetagenome_FD_207602 | JGI IMG/M metagenome (GOLD analysis project Ga0326728, IMG submission 207602) | Lab enriched peat soil microbial communities from McLean, Ithaca, NY, United States - MB31MN | ecosystem: Environmental > Terrestrial > Soil > Wetlands > Peat | place: USA: New York... | reverse complement strand
ACAAAGGCAATACGGAAAGCAATACGATCAGCTGTTATGGGAGGACCACTAACTCCGCCGGTGATCCCTCCTGCCTTACCGGCAATGGTTTCCTGCATCCGGTGGATGCTCGTCGCCCGCGCACGATGCAATTTGGCCTGAAACTCGGATTCTGATCTTGCAAGGAGCATCGCCGGGAGGCGGCGCGGAGGCGTAGTGCGAAGGCCGCGTTCCGGCCCGTAACAAATCAACACGGGGATGCCTTTTGGGTTTCATGACTCTTTTCAAGGTTGGGTGAGACACCCTCCAACCGTTACCCATTGTGATCTGGAGCGATAATATGTCGTCATGGATTTGTAGTATTTCGCGGCTTCTGCCGCAATCAACAACCGAGGTTCGCGGGGGCAGGATTCTTACCGCTTGCCGCATTAGCGGGGCGGCTTCTCTGCTGCTGATCTTGGCGATGGCGGGGTGCGGCGGAGGATCAAATGGTAGTACCGATCCTGCGGGTCTGCAGCCGCCCGCCGCTGCTGGAACGTTTAATTCCTACATAGGAACCAGCCCGTTTGATTCCACTACCACCGCCATCGGCAGCTCAGGTTCCGGCAATGCCTATGGCGTCTGGGACGCCTCATTCGACCACTCCACCTCTGCATTCAGTGCCTGGGACGTGACCACGCAGGGAAATAACACCGATGCCTACACCATCAAGGTCATTGGTACCTTTACCGGGTCGGGAGGGTTTCTGGATCTGACGCAGACCAACGATCCCCTGGACAATCCACCGCCGGCGGGCTATGCGCTCGAGATTCCAGACCGTGTGGCGATCCTCCGCCAAGGAGACTCTACGATACCGGTGACCGCCATGGTTCCGACTGGTTGCCCGAGCATCGATGGCGCTACCCAGTTCAACTTCGTGATTCTGCCGACTGACTCCTGGGCACAGACGACGGACCCGGCCTATGGGTCGCTCTCGATTGCCAACAGCGGCACCACCTGGAATTTAACTTCGTTTCAGCAATCAACGCTGGCAGGAGGCGTTGCCCCAAACAGTGGAGTCACGTTGCCGCCTGGAACCTGCGCGGCAACGGGCGCGGGAACCGCTGTGTATGTGCCATCGAGTACCACACTAACCTTACCCAAGACCGTTGCCGTTGGGCCATCCGGCTTCTACATTGCGGACCATGGCCTAGACGTAAATAGCAACGGCAATCCCGGACAGCTTGGTGTCATTGAGCCGTCGGCTTCGCTGACCACCTCTGACGTTGTCTCTCACAAATACCTCGGATTCATCTATGAGCCGGGCGCCGATGCCTCCGGTCTGGTTCCCGAGACCCAATTGGCTGGGTTCAGCGCCTCCGCCCCTGCTGGCGAGCTAGTAGGCGGGGGATTCGCCAATGACGACACTGCCCAGCCCGCCGTCAAATATCTCACCATTAATCTGGGAACGGAAGATGCTGCCACCCATGGCCTTTATCCAAGTGTAGTCATCACCAACCAGACCACCGGGACAACTTACCCGGCAGTGGCAGTCGCGGGAAACCCGGAAAGTAAGTACGCCATTTTCATCATCGGCGAAGACATGGATTACTTCCTGCCGATCGGCATCTATCTTTTCCAACAGTAATGTCCCAGGATTTTCCCAGCCTTGTTCAAAAGAACTGTCCGGAGTGCAGCCGTTCATTGCACCCATCTTCATCACGGGAGTTGTATTCGCTACAGAGCAAAGGGCGGGAGAAAAGCCCGCACTGTCCCGCCAGCTAACAAGCAGATGGTATCCAGTGGTTGCTATCGCTCCGTTTCTGCTTCGCTTGCCCAGCGACTTAGAAATGATGCCGGGACCGCACGACTGGCATGGCCGTCCCGGTATCCGTTCAAAACAACTTAATCCCACTCTTGCCCTCGGGATCAACAGCGGGCACACCCATAAAAGGAGAGCGCATGCAACGCCGCTTCGCAAGTCTTTTACTGTTTGCTCTAGTCACGATTTCACTTTGGGCGCAAACGCCTGAAGTCGACGCCAGCTTAGTTCCCGTTCCACCGCTGGTGAAGTTTAGTGGAACAATTTCCAGCGCTCCCGCCGGAACCGTCGGCGTGATTTTCGCGCTCTACAAGGATCAAACCGGGGGTGCGCCGCTCTGGCAGGAAGTCCAAAACGTCACCACCGACGCGAGCGGGCGCTACTCGGCCTTCCTCGGCGCGCGCAGCGCATCGGGCATTCCGCTGGAAGTCTTCAGCAACGGTGAAGCACGCTGGCTCGGGGTGCAGCCCGAAGGCCAGCCCGAACAGGCGCGGGTGTTGCTGGTCAGCGTTCCTTACGCGCTCAAAGCCTCCGACTCGGAAACTCTCGGCGGCCTGCCCGCATCGGCTTTTCTGCGCGCTGACGCCGTCACCGCGACCGCATCCTCCACAGCACCCGCCGCCTACGTCAACACCGCTGCCGTAAACTCGGCGGCCAACCGGGCCGCTGCCGCCGCCATCTCCGCCTCGTCGGCAAAGGCGGGATACCTGCCGGTCTTTACTGACGGCTCGGGCGACCTGCAGAACTCGGCGCTCTTCCAGTTGAATGCGGGCACGACCGCGGCTCCGGTCTGGAACCTCGGCTTCGGCACCGTCGCTCCCGCCTTCAACTTAAACTTCGTCTCGCAGGTCGATCCCGCGGCCATCGCCATCGACGGGTACGGAGCGGTTGGCATCAACTTCATTGGCCGCCGGGCCGAAGGCACCCTGGCCGCGCCCAGTGCCATCTTGAGTGGTGACAACATTATGGCGATGCAGGGCCGTGGCTACGGGGCCACCAAATTCTCGACCTCCAGCCGCGCCTACATGAAATTCTTTGCCGCCGAGAACTGGACGGATGCGGCGCAGGGCACTTACATTTCGCTGGCGACGACCCCGACGGGCACTGCCGCCGCGGCCGAGCGGCTGCGCATTACGGCCGCCGGCAACGTCGGCATCGGCACCACCGCGCCGGCCTATCCGTTGTCGGTGAATGGCGTCATCCAGAGCAGCGCGGGCGGCTTCCGCTTCCCTGACAACACGGTGCAGACGACGGCCGCGGTGGGCGGCGGCGCGGGCGTGACGCTGAGTTCGCCGGACGGCTCGATTACGGTGGGCGGCACGGGCACCGCTCCCACTGTTAAAGTCAACAGCAGTGTGATCCAGGCGCGCGTCAGCGGTACCTGTTCCTCCGGCTACGCGGTTGCCTCCATCAAACAGGATGGAACGGTAACCTGCCAGGTTGTCGGCGGTGGCGGCGGTGGTGATGTCAATCTGGTCGGTAACAACAACTTTGTCGGCCAGGAAACCGTCACGGGACCGAGCACGGCGAACGCGACTGCCGTGTCGGTCACCAGCTCTGCTCCGACAGGGACGACGGCGACTTATCCTGCTTCGGCTATCATGGGAACCGCAACGGATAACACTGGTTCCAATAGCGCCGCTGTCTCTGCCATCGGCGTCAACGGTTCAATCGGTCTCTATGGCACGTCGGACAATGGGTTGGGTCTAGATGTGGCAAACTCAGATGCAAACATCGACGGCCAGTTGCGCCAGAATGGGCTTTTCGAGAGCGGCAATGAGGATCTTGCCGCTCCGCCTGACACGCCTTGCGCTTCCTCCTGCCCTGCCACGCCATCGGTACCCTACAACGGCATGGTAATCCGCCGCTTCAAGAGCGCGTATTCAACCGCGGGGACCGTGGTGGCGATTGCCCAGGTCGATAACACCAACCCGCGAAGTCCTGCAGGCGTGTCGCTCCAGCGGGATGGCACCAACGATGGATTCATCCTGGTGACCGACGCCAGCTTGACCGCTGGAATTCCCCTTAGTTACAGTTGCCAGGGAGCGACTAGCCAGGACAATCCACTGGATACACACGGTACTTTTGTCAGCCCAACCCAACCGTCTCAAACGGTTTATCCTACCGGCAGCGGCCTTATCTCCTTCCATTGCGTTTTTGGACGACTCGCCGATGCCGCCAACATGACCGATGTGACTCTCACACGATTCAACGCGAATAGCCCTATCTGGATAGGAACAATTATCTCCGACAGCAATCAGTAATTGCGAGGGCCGGAAGGAAGTTACTTTTCAGGGCAAATTCTCCCGGCCGTTCCCCGACATGCGCTGATCCTCAGTTGTGCATCTTTAAGAAAGCGGCCCGCGTGCAACTTCGCAGGCCGTTTTTTTGTGCTACAACGGGAGAAGTTCGAAGTGATTTGCCGTTTGTTAAACGCAACCTGATAAAGCCGCGGCAGGCGGCATGAGATTCGGCCTCATGTCTGTTTGCACAAACGGTGCAAGCAAGCCGCAACCCCAGTCCATTTGTGAGTGTTGCCGGCTCAGATGATTCCCGTTGACTCCGCCTGTTCGTGCGCGTGGTACGAGGAACGGACCAGTGGCGCACTTTCCGCGTGGCGAAAACCGAGGACCAGCGCCTCCTTCTTGAGGAGGGCGAACTCCTCTGTCGAATAGAAGCGCGCCACCGGCAGATGGTTGCGCGAAGGACGCAGGTACTGGCCAAGGGTCAGGATATCCACCTTCACCGCTGCCAGATCGCGAAAGACCTGCAAAAGTTCTTCCATCGTCTCTCCCAAGCCAACTATCAGTCCTGACTTGGTCACCATGCCGGGAACAAAGTTCTTCACGTTTTCCAGCAGCCTGACCGTGCGTTGGTATCGCGCGCCGGAGCGCGCCATGCGATAAAGGCGCGGTACGGTCTCGGTGTTATGGTTGACGATGTCAGGCTGTGCGTCCAGCACAACGTGCAGGCATTCCTCCAAGCCCTGAAAATCCGGGATTAGCACCTCAACCTTGCAAGCAGGGCTGCGGCGGCGAATCTCGTGAATTGTGTTCGAGAAGACACGTGCCGCACCAACGTTATCGTCATCGCGATCGACGCTCGTGATCACGGCGTACTCCAAGCCAAGCTGGGCAACTGCTTCAGCCACGCGACGTGGTTCATCATAGTCAATCGGAAAAGGACGGCCTTTGGGCACGGCACAGAAACCGCAGCGGCGGGTGCAGATGTTCCCAAGCAACAGAAACGTCGCCGTCCGTTGCTTCCAGCACTCACCGATGTTGGGGCAGTGCGCCGATTCGCAGACCGTGTGCAACTCCAACCTGCGGGCCAGTTCCTCCATTGCGTCCAGGTCAGCGACGAGCGGTGCGGGCCGTTTCAACCACTCGGGTTTCCGCTGGGGCCAGGGTGACTGGATATTCACGATTTCAGTATTATTCTTCACAATCATTCTTCAATTTAGAATGAGACGCAGCTCGGGCGGACCGGTTTGTGTTCCGTCTCGCCGTGCTCGACAAAGCCAACCCGCACGCTACCTTGCCGCCACCGCAATGCCTGGCGCTTTACTCGGCTTGGGGCGGAAGAAATGACTGCTCCGGCCGAAGAACAGCTCTGCAGACTCCATTACGGTTTCACTCAACGTGGGATGCGCATGGATCGTCGTTTTCAGCCTGCCGGCCGTGACGCCCAGTTCAACTGCCAGCACGCCTTCGGCAATCATTTCTCCGGCCTCGGGGCCTACAATGCCCATGCCCAACACGACTTCCGTCCGGGGATCAAGGATCAGTTTTGTTATGCCCTCGGTCCGGTCCAGTGTGGTCGCGCGTCCGGACGCGGCCCAGGGGAACTTCGAGACCGCAATTTCGCGGCCTTCTTTCTGTGCCTGAGTTTCAGTTAGCCCGCACCAGGCAATTTCCGGATCGGTGAAGATCACGGCAGGAATGGCCTTGGGTTCAAAGGCAACATCGTGGCCGGCGATATGCTCGGCTGCAATCATGCCCTGATGGGCCGCTTTGTGGGCCAACATCGGGTCACCGGCGACATCGCCAACCGCATAGATAGCCGGATCGGCTGTCTGCAGATGTTTGTTGACCTGGATGAATCCGCGCGCGCCAACTTCAACCTTCGTGTTCTGAAGGCCAGGGATAGCAGAGTTGGGCGTACGACCAACTGATACCAGAACCTTCTCGAAGATCCGTTCGCTCTCCTTCACCGTGGCGCCTGCAAAGGTGACGCGCATCCCTTGCGCTTCCTCCTTGATGCTGGCGACGGTTGTGTTGAGCATGATGGAGTCGAAGATCTTCTCCATGCGCCGTTGCAGTGGAGCAACCAGGTCGCGGTCGGCCCCGGTCAACAAGCCAGGCAGCATTTCCACCACCGAGACTCGCGTCCCCAACGCCGCGTAGACGGTGCCAAGTTCCAACCCGATGTACCCGCCACCCACAACCAGCATGGTCTTTGGAACATCCAGCAAAACCAGGGCGCCGGTGGAGTCGAGGATTCGTGGACTGGGAATATTGAATGCCGGAATCGAAGTAGGACGCGAACCGGTGGCGATGATAATGCGGTCAAAGGCGCGCTGACTGGCTGCACCAGCTACGGTTTCGATGCTCAGGGTATTGGAGTTCTGGAAGCTCGCGCGACCCTGAATGTATTCGATCTGGCGCAGGCTCGAGAGTTGTCCCAGGCCTCCGGTCAGCTTCTTCACTACGCCTTCCTTCCACGAACGCAGGCGAGCGATATCGATTTTGGGTTCGCCGAATTCGATACCACGACTCTTGGCGTGGCGCGATTCCTCAATCAGCTTGGCGGAATGCAGGAGAGCCTTGGAAGGGATGCAACCGCGATAGAGACACACTCCTCCAGGATTCGGCTCTTCGCTGATCAGTGTTACCTTCATGCCGAGGTCGGCGGCAAGAAATGCGGCGGCGTAACCACCCGGGCCGCCGCCAATTACAGCAACATTCAGTTTCGAGATATCGTTCATCAGATGAACCTTTCCTGTGATTCAAAACCTTGTCCAACGACGAAAGAACTTTCAATCGGCTTTCGAGAGCGCAGCCGTCTGGAAGATTTCGTCACCACTCTTGAAGCCGAGGCCGGGATGGTTTTCGAAGCGGACCACGCCCACCGCCGCTCCGCCCTTCACGGCCGCCTTGACCGCGGCCGTGCCTTCGATGCCGAAGCCTCCACATAACTCCAGGGCAACGTTCCCTTCATCCACCAACTTCTTTGCAACGTCGGCTGCGGCGTCATACGTTGACACGCCCACCACCGTCAACGTGACGACCGGCGTTTCGACAACAGCGTGATGCTTCTTGGGGTCTGCTTCCGGAGCGATAAAGATAAAAGCCGCTTTCAGTGACATGAATCGTCTCCTTGCACTCGTATGCTTATCGAGATCACAACTTGGCGTGAGCCACGGACCGCGCCCGCCGGTGAGCCTGTTGTTACAAGTCCCTGGCTCATCCGGCGTCTGTTCAAAGTTGAAGACCCCCAGCGCGGGTGCACCAGACCGTGGCAATGACGTCTCAGTGGCCGGAACTATTTCGGCCCATATACATCGTGTGGCCGGGCCATTTGAAGTCAGGCACGGGCCTGTAGATCTCCACGTGGACCGATAGCCGCAAATTTCAGGTCAGCCGAACAGCCCTTCCGGTGCTTCCAGAGTCTTCTTCAGTTGGTTCAGGAACTTTGCGCCGTATGCACCATCTACCACCCTGTGGTCAGCCGACATGGTGATCTGCATGACCCGGGCGACAACGATGATTCCATCCTTCACCACCGGAACGCTTTCGATCATTCCCACGGCAAGGATGATGACCTGGCCGGGAGGAACGATCGCAGTAAATTTGTCAGTTCCCAGCATTCCCATGTTTGAAATCGAGACCGTCCCGCCGGAAAGATCTTCCTGGGTCAGAGCGCCACCTTGTGCCCGGGCCACCAGTTCTTTGCTCTTTTCGCCGATCTGTTCCACAGACAGGCGCTGGCACTGGCGGATAACGGGCATCACCACGCCTTCATCCAGACCGACCGCAAGCGAGACATTCACGTCAGGATGGACAAGGATGGACTTATCGGCAAAGGAAGCATTCACCAGCGGAAATGCCGGGACTACGGTGGCAAGAGCCTTCACCACTACATCATTGATCGAAACTTTGACTCCAGTCTCCTTTAGTCCACGGTACAAACTCTCCGCCTTACCCATGTCGATTTTCACATTTACGAAGATGTGCGGGATCGTGGTCCAGGAGGTTACCACTGTCTTGGCGATGACGGTGCGCATGCTCGACAGCGGGTGCACTTCGTCGCCTTCAAGAGCGGCCGATGGAGCCGCGTTGCTGGGTTCTGCGGGAGTAGCGTCTGCAACTTCCGCCAATTCCCCGCAGGCTGGCGCGCAACTCTCCGCAGCGATGAACGCATCAATCTCCGCCTCGCTGACGGAAGGGTCGGCGAGAACTCCGATCAGGGCACCGACGGGGAGCAAATCGCCTTCGTTGGCGACCTTCCGGCGGAAGACACCCGACTGACTCGCCTCCACTGCATTAGCGATCTTGTCGGTTTCAACCTCGGCCACTTCGTTGCCCGGTTCCACCTGCGTGCCTACATCAACGAGCCACTTGACGAGGGTCCCTTCTTCCATGGTGAGGCCCAGCTTGGGAATGGTCAGCTTATGAACTCCGGTCATTCAATGAGTCCTTTCCATCATGTCTGATTCAGCACTTCAATTCTTACTGCACTGCGGATGAAGCGGTTGCGGTTGTCATTGTGCGCAACCCGGCACCTTCGTGCAGATGCCATCCACGCAGGAACCTTCCTCAGCAAGCGGGGTCCGCTGGTTCGGCACACCCCGGCCGCGAACGATCTGAAACCGGTGGAACCAACGCTCAGCCATGGTGGCCAAGATTGGTTCCACCCGTCGCCATCAGCGGTCAGCGAGCGGCCGCGGCTACCCTGTGACCAACAACGGACTGCACCGCAGCCTCAACCTTGGCCGCGTTCGGGATATACGAGTCTTCCAGCGAGTCGGAGAATGGTACCGGCACATGGGGCGGCGTGACCATTGCGATCGGCGCCGTAAGGGCATCGAACGCATCCTGGGCCACGATCGCCGAAATGTCGGCTGCCATGCCGCACCGGGGAGAAGATTCGTCAACCACCACTAGCTTGCCAGTTTTGCCAACGCTGGTCAGGATGGCAACCTTATCCAGCGGTGAGGTTGTGCGGGGATCGATGATTTCGCAGTCGACACCCTCTTTGGCGAGCTTGTTGGCTGCCTCGGTCGCCATGTGCACCATGCGGCCGATCGCAACAATCGTCACGTCTTTGCCTTTGCGGACGATGTTTGCTTTGCCGAAGGGTATGGTGTAGCTCTCTTCTGGAACCTCGCCCTTCATGGAATACAGCACTTTATGCTCGAAGAAGATCACCGGATCGTCGTCGCGAATGGACTGGATGAGCAGCCCCTTCACGTCGTATGGCGAGGATGGCACCACGCACTTGATGCCAGGCACGTGAGTGAATATGGGGTACAGGGCCTGCGAGTGCTGGGCAGCAGCGCGGAAGCCCGCTCCGTACATGGTACGGATGACAACCGGAGTTTTCGCCTTGCCGCCGAACATGTAACGGAACTTGGCTGCCTGGTTCAGGATCTGATCGAAACAGACGCCCATGAAATCGACAAACATGATTTCCGCAACCGGCCTCATGCCCTGGGTGGCGGCGCCAATGGCCGAACCGATGAACGCGGATTCGGAGATCGGCGTATCCAGGATGCGGTCACCGAACTTGCCATACAAACCCTTGGTGACGCCCAGAACGCCGCCCCAGGCGTCCAGTACGCCCGGGCTGCCATGTCCGCCGACGTTGTCTTCGCCCATTACGATGACGGTGCTGTCCCGTTCCATCTCCTGGGCAAGTGCCTCGTTGATAGCTTCCTTATATGTGATTTCTCTGGACATTTTGCCCTTCTCTCTTCTCTGTTAGTACGAGATGTAAACGTCGGTTAGAAGCTCCCCGGCAGCCGGTTTCGGAGCCGCCTGGGCCTTGGCCACGGCGGCGTCGATGAGGGCTTCCACTTCCTTATCGATGGCCGCCAGGTCGGCGGCAGCGAGTTGGCCGGTGGAGGTTACTTTTTGGGCGAAAATCTTCAGCGGGTCACATTCCTCGCGGAGTTTCTGCACTTCGCCAGGCGCGCGATAGGTCATTGCATCACCCTCGAAGTGGCCATAGAATCGGTTCGTCTTGCACTCCAGCAGGGTGGGCCCTTTGCCTTCACGGGCACGGGTGATGGCCGCGCCTGCCGCCTCGTAAACCGCAAAGAAATCGTTGCCGTTCACGGTCACCCCCGGCATGCCAAAGCCTGCCGCACGATCAGAGATGTTCGGAGTCGGCACGTTGAACTTCACGCCCGTAGACTCGGCATAGCCGTTGTTCTCGGCAACAAACAGGACCGGCAGTTGCCAGACGCTCGCCAGGTTTAAACTCTCCAGCGTGGTGCCCTGGTTCGACCCACCGTCGCCGAAGAAGGCCACCGACACGCCCTTATTTTGTTTGTACTTGAGGGCCAGTCCGGCGCCGCAAGCCAGTGGCGGTCCGCCACCCACGATGCCGTTTGCACCCATCATGCCGCGGGACACGTCGGCGATGTGCATCGACCCCCCCTTGCCCGCGCAGCTTCCCGTGGCCTTGCCGTAGATTTCCGCCATCATGCCCACGACGTCCACGCCCTTGGCGATGCAGTGACCGTGACCGCGGTGAGTGCTGCCGATCACATCACTGTCGCCCAAATGCATGCAGACACCGGTCGCCACCGCTTCTTCCCCAGCATAGAGATGCACAAAGCCGGGGATCTTTCCGGTTGCAAACTCCACATGCACCCGATCTTCGAAGACCCGGATTGTTTTCATGATCCGGTAAGCTTTTAGCAGCTCTTCTTTGGTTAGCGTTGCCGCTAGCAGCTCATCTTTCGCTAGTGTTGCCGCCATGTTCTTCTCCTTTTCAGTCGTTCTCCTCTGGCCCAGTGTTAGGTGTTAAGCGTTAAGAGAGATCCCGGTCCGGCGCGAGGCGAATCTTCAGGCAGACTGCTATCGACGAACTTCTAAACCAACACCGGAAATGCGCAGGTGACAACCTCGCATGTGCCGAACATAGATCCCAAATGCGAACCTGCAGTGCAAGCCGCGTGCCAAAAGCCCAGACAATTCGGGGCAGAACGACAAGGCTTTCGACCCGGAATTACCTATAAACCGTGCGATTCGGCCACATGTCGCAACAACTGTCGCGCGACAATGCGAGACGTGTGTCGCAGGCTGAATCCCTGTGCGACAATTTTGGAGCCCGCGACCGCCCTTTCCGGCCGCTTGAACCTGCCCGCCGGGAGGAATTTTCGTCACAAGGAGCCTGTGAGCTTCGTCACCGATAAATTTCCGATAGCGTTGTAGGCTACTGCGGCGATGAAGAGCGTCCAGGCCGTCCATATCGATGAATTGGTACACGTTGCTGAAGGTACCCACTCGGAGAGAGACACGATCATCCAAGACTCCTGGCGCCGGTGTCTTAGCGAGCATAAGCTAGATCCCGCGGTCCTCCGCGAGGCTTACATCCTGCCTTCCGAGCGGTTCCGTCCACACCGCGACGCGATGGAGGAATTTCTGCGCACCGCCCGTTTCGGCCTGGAAGCGCTCTACCGCAGAGTGGCGGGTTTGGGATATGTTCTGTTGTTGACCGACGCCAAGGGCGTGACCGTGGACTTCATCGGCGACCAGGCACTGGACAACCACTTACGGAGCGCAGGTCTTTACCTGGGAGCCGATTGGAACGAGGAACGAGCTGGCACTTGCGGGGTTGGAACCTGCATCGCCACCGGGGATGCGTTGACGGTCCACCAGACCGACCATTTTGACGCCACGCATATCCCGCTCACCTGTACTGCCGCTCCCATCTTCGATAGCCGCGGGCAACTTGCCGCTGTTCTGGACATCTCGGCGTTGCATTCACCGCCTTCCAAGGACAGTCAGTATATTGCTCTGGAATTCGTGAAGGGGTACGCACACCGTATTGAGAACGCCAACCTGATGAACAGTTTCCGGCGCGAGTGGATCCTGAAGCTGTCCGCGTCGCCGGAGTTTGCAGATGTGGATCCGGAATACATCCTGGCCTTGGACAGCCAGGGCCGCATTATCGGGTTTAACCACAAGGCGCAGATGCGGTTAGCGCAGGAAGCCGGGATAGATTGGCGAGACAGTTTACTTCTGATTGGCCAGCCCTTCACCAATCTGTTTGATTGCGATCTGAATACCCTGCCCTCATTCGTACATTCGCGGCCTGCGGAAGAACGCACGATACGGCTGAAGAACAGCGAGTTGGCGCTCTTTGCCCAGGCGATGCTACCCCCGGTGGCGGTGCCGGCACGGTCCCCCAATGCCAGCGAAACCCCAATTCCTGATCCGCTCAAATCATTTGCGGGTGCCGATCCGGCTCTGCGCGTTCTGCTTTCCCGCGCCGCCAAACTGGTGAATACCCGGATGAGCTTGCTAATCTTTGGCGAGACCGGCACGGGCAAAGAATATCTGGCGAAGGCCCTCCATCGTGCCAGCGTTCGTGCCGATAAACCGTTCATAGCGGTGAACTGCGCGGCACTGCCGGAGACCCTGATCGAAAGCGAACTCTTCGGCTACGAGGGCGGCTCCTTTACCGGGGCAAATTCCAAGGGAAAGCGAGGCCTGATTGCGGAAGCCGATGGTGGCACGCTGTTTCTTGACGAGATCGGCGATATGCCGCCGGCCGCACAGACCCGTCTGCTTCGCGTGCTGGCGGAACACGAAGTAACTCCGATCGGCCGCACCAAACCGATTCCGATCGACGTTCGGGTGATTGCCGCCACCCACCGCAATCTTTTGGATCGCGTCAAGACCGGCCAATTCCGCGACGATCTTTATTTCCGGCTCAGCGCTGCCGTGCTCAACGTTCCGCCGCTGCGGCACCGCGCCGATCTGGATTGGCTGGTGGAAAAGCTATTGAATGAGCGCAACGAGCGCGAACATAACCAGTACTTCCTCACCGCGCCGGCGCGTTCTGTTTTCCGTGCCCATTCCTGGCCGGGGAATATTCGCGAGTTGATCAATTGCATCGAGTACGCTGTCGCGGTGTGCACGGATCGCATCATCCGTTTCTCTGATTTGCCTGAATATTTGCAACAGCCCGGCGCTCTGAATCCATGGCCGCGTACGCCACCGGCAGTCATGCCGGAAGAGGCGGAACAGTTGCGGGCCGCACTGGAGCACCACAACTGGAAGATTACGGCAGTCGCGCGTGAACTCCATGTTCATCGCTCCACCGTGTACAGGAAGGTCCAGCACTTCGGTATTCGTGACCCGCATTCTTGATACCCAGGCCCCGAAGGTCAACTTCCCGGCATAGTTTTTCACGCGATCATGGCAGGTTCGGTTCCACGCTCGCATCTGCTCCGGGCGTGACGGCTCCCGCCCCTTGCTGTTCAGCCATTGCCTGGCGCCACGCCCTTAACCCGAGCGCCGCGAGGAACACGAAGAAGGCATACAAGCCCGCGGTCAAAAACAAGTGCTTGTAGACGAATACTCCCGAGTACACCGTGTCCACCACAATCCACAACGTCCAGTTCGCCAGATATTTGCGCGTCGACCACCACTGGGCGACCAGGCTGAATGCGGTGAGCGCCGAATCTATGTGCGGCAGTGCGGCGTCGGTGTGATGCGCCATCAGGTATCCCAGCAGCACACTGCCGGCGGTGCCGGCCACCCCGCCCCATAGCCAGCCTTGCCAGGCGAGCGGCTCCACCCGCACGGTTCCCTCCGCGCGCACTCCGCGATGCCAGTGCCACCATCCATAGATGCAAAACGCCGCATACACGCCCTGCAGAAGCATGTCCGAGTAAAGCTTCGTCCCGCGAAACACTGCGGCGTACAAAGCGCACGCCAGAAGGTTCACCGGCCACGAGGTCATGCTCCTCCGCGTCATCAGCCACACGCCGAGAGCGGCGCTTCCGACCGCTGCAATCTCAAGCAGTGACATGGCCCTCTTGCTCCATCGCATTGCTCATGGCGATGCACCGCCCGCGGCTTGCCCAGGCCTCCAGGTGATCTAGCAAGCGTCTGCCGGAATCGCTCCGGAACCAGGCTGCATGGCCAAGAAAGTAGCCTTCCCAAGCCAGCGACGCTCTCTCCTCCGATTTCAGTACGCGCAGAAAATAGTCGGCCTCCGACAGCGCAAACTCCGCGTGCACGAGCGGCAGGATGGCAGGGACCGCACGCGCCTCGGCCTCCGTCAGCGGCCGCACCTCTTCGTATCCTTCCAGCAATGCGTCGATCTGCGCCTGGTGCACGATGCTGTCGAAATCGCCCTCCAGCGCCAGCCACCTCACCCCGTTGCGCTCAATTGCCGTCGCTATGTCATGCACGGCATTGGTGCGATCCGACAATCCAAAGTCGATCACCGATACAGCCGCTGCGCCCTCTCGATCGCTCGACCAGAATAGATTGGAGGCATGCAGATCATTGTGCGTCCACAGCGGCCGTAACGACCCCAACCAGGGGCGTAGCCCTGCGTGGTAAGGCAACAGGTTCGCCTCCGTCTGCGCCCGCCAGTCGCGGCTTGCCAGATACTCTGCCAATGCTGGGCGCGCCCCCAAGTATTGCTCCAGAGCCGGCCACGGCTCCTGCGCAGCAAAGATTGAAAAGCTTGTCACCAGCATCCGTTCCTTGCGCGGAGGCGCATCGTAACCCTGCGCCGCGAAATGCAGTTCCGCCAGAGCACGTCCCGCCGCCCGCGCCTGCGGCACGCTGTGAAACGGCGTCCAGGACAGTTCCAGTTCATACAGATCGAGTCCTTCAGCCCGGGCGTGCACTTCATAGGTCCACGCATCATCGTGAATTGCCGTTTCGCCGTTCTCGTCCGCCAGTACCGCTGGCACATGTCCTCCACGGCTTCGCAGATAGTTGATCAGACGATGTTCCTCCAGCAGCCCTTCACAATCGCGAACCGATTCATGATGGCGTTTTATAAATACCTTGCCTCGCGGGGTCGCAACAACGCTGGCCGCCGAGAATGGACGCGGACTGTGGGTGAGCACACTTTCGGCACCGCCCGCATCAGGAAAACGCCGCAATAATCGATCGGCTTCGACGAGCTTCAGGAATGGCCAGTCCGGCTCCACCCAATCACCGCTTAGCCCGTGTACCTTGATTTCGTTCGTCATCTCATCATCCGTCCCGACCGGATGAACGCATCCGGCGCCATGATTGAACTCTCCTTCAAATCCTCAGAACGTGAACTGTGTGGACAACCGCACCGTGGTAGGAGCGCCGAGATACAGGAATGTATCACCGTAATTTGCGCCCGTATCTTTCCAATAGCGTTTGTTCGTGATGTTGTCCGCGTAGAGCCGGAAGGTGACGCGGTTCATCTCCCCCCGCGGCGTATAACGCAAGCCCAGGTTGAACACATTGTAGCCGCCCACACTCACCAGGTCATCGCGCGTCGCCGCCTTCCGCCCGGTATAGCCCCAGCCGGGCATAATCGCCAGCCCCGCAGCGTGTGGCACGAGCACATCCGCTGAGAGCGTCGCACGAAAATGTGGTTGGTTGAGCACCTGTTTGTTGTCAAAGGCCGGTGTTCCTGTGTCATCTGAGATGGCCATAATCGCCGCCGTACTCGCGGTCAGGTGCAGCCAGTGAGCCGCCGTGCCTTGCGCACTGAACTCGATGCCACGATGCGTTTCGTGCCCCTGGCTCACGAACTCCAGTCCGCCGTCCACAGGCTTCGGATAGAAGAATGGCGCACGCATCCGATACACGGCTGAAGTCAGGAGCAACCGCTTGTTGGCCTCATACTTGGCGCCAATCTCCACTTGGCGGGTAAAAAACGGATTCAGGAATTCGCTGCTGTTGATAGCCCAGAACGGCGCCTGCAACCCGAGCGACAGAGCTACACCATAGTTCGCATAAAGAGTCAGGCTGGCCAACGGACTGTAGGCAACCGAGTACTGAGGCAACCACAGTGTCTTGTTCGTCGTTTCCAAGTACACGGCAAGTGTCACCGGGTCGGTTTGGGAGTAGTTGTGGTCGTGCAGCGTGTCGATTTGCCCGCCTGCTGATATCGTGATCCGTCCCGGCATCTCGATCCGGTCCTGAATCACCACGCCGTACTGGTGGCTGTCCTCCTGCAACGTCACCGGCCCGGGCGAGTTCGGCGAAGGTTGGAATTGTTTGAGCGGCTGAAACACATTATCGGTGCCCACGTAGTCGTCAACCGCTGCCGGCAGGGCAACGCTGCGCCGCAGCAGACTGGTTCCCGCCAGCACATTGTGCTTGATGGGTCCGGTCTTCAGGCTCCCCAACACGATTGCATCGAACTGATTGTCAATGCGCAGTTCTCCCGGGCTGCGCCAGTCATATACGTCGTAGTCTCCCGTCGGACTGAAAAACCAGGGTTCGGGTGATTTGCCCGTGTTGCACACGGCTTCGTAGTAGCAGCCATATGGCCACGCGATGTTGTCATCAATCAGCGAGCGGCTCATGCCTGCGGACACATAGGCGCGCCAATTCTGCGTGAATGTCCGGTCGAGGCGAATGCTCGTATTGAAAACATCGAACGTGTTTGGCTTTGCCCACCATTGTTCGCCAAGCATGGTTGAGGGGTAAACGCCCGATGGCACCGTTGTACCGCCCAGCAACTGGTACCCCGCCACCGAACGCTGCACCATGTGCTGATACTCAAAATCCCCCCGAAAGAATGTCTTCGGATCGATCTTCCAATCGCCCGACAGCGTTGCAAACTCCCGCGACCCATCCGCGTCGTTGACATACGAGCGCATGCTCTCCGCGCCCACATTCGTGCGCAGACCGAGTTGCTTGTGAGAACCGAGAAATCCGCCCAGGTCCACATGGCCGAAGATCGTTCCCCTCTGATCCGTGGCAAGATTAAGCGAACGCACGATGGCGGGTCTCTTGGTGACGTAATTGATCAGCCCCCCGGGAGAGGCAACGCCGGACTCCGATCCTGCCAGCCCGTTCAGGAACTCGACGCTTTCTTTATTTTCCAGCGGAACCAGTTGTTCCCCGGCTACCGTTAACCCGTTGATTTTAAGTCCCGTAGCTAAATCGATAGGAAAGCCGCGAATCTGAAAATCCTGATAGTAGCCAACCGGGGCATAATCGTCGCCGATCGATGCATTGTTTTTCGTCACGTCGGAGAGGATTCTGGCCTGCTGATCATCCAGCACGCTACGCGTCACTACCAGGGCCGATTGTGGCGTCTCAGCCAGTGGCAGCTCCTCAAATCCACCCAGAGTTACATTGTCAGGCTGGTAGACATCCTCAACTTGGCCCCTTACCACGACCGTGGTGATCACCGGAGGCAATCGACCCGGAACTGCGGCGGATTTGGATTGATCAGGTGGCGTAGCCGGCTCCTGGGCAGGCGCGCCGAGGGGCGCGGCCAGGCAGGCAAGCAGGATCATGCCAGCCGGCAGACGACGGGTCCTTGAAGCAGGCGCTGACGCCAAACCTGCGCGAGTGGGTGCTTGCGATCGGTTTTCTAGGCCGGTAGGGCGGAATCGCCCCGGAATCGAATTGAAAGCTGCAGGCGTTTGCATGGACTGCCCCCCTTTGGTTTCAATCGAAACAGGAGAGAGAGCACGCCACGAATCGCCGCTGCTTTCGAAAACTTCCCACGCCGGTATTATCCGGATCGGGTTCGAGGGTATTTCTCAGCCCCACACCGTGGAGCACCCCTGTTTCAATGGTACATTCAAACACTTTCCGTCTGACCTTAGCAAACGTCATGCCAATCCCTTGGACTGGCGAGCGAATGTACAAAAGTATTATATACGGAAACTCCGAATAGGTAGTTGGGGCGAACCCGTGGTTGGCATTGATCGGTTTTCGCGAGCGGTTTTTCAAACCACTGGGACCGAATTCTAGGTGGCGGAGGTTTCGCTGGTTTCTCCGTGCAGTGTCCGGAGACTCTACGCCATCGGAATGGTGAAATACCCGGTTCCCGCTCCGACATCCAACACCGCCATTCCGCGATGGATATCCAAGGCGGCGATGACGTCACGGGGCGGAAGCCATTTGAGCCGCGCCGAGTCGTCCAACTTACCGGCTTGAGTGTGCGAAAAGACTCGTTCATTCATAGGAGCACCCTTGTTATACCTCGGCACCCAGGATGCGGCCATCGTCCATGGCAAATTATAGTTTCATGTGGATGGGACTCGCCCCGGGATAATAGGCCACATGCTGTCCCGGATGCAGGTAAATCTTCTGATAGCCGGTGATTCCCAGGCGGCGGTGCGTCTTGTCGTTGGTTCCAGTGGTGGCGACAGTCAAACCAAAGAGACCGCATACCACCGTGCCTTGGACGCCGCGAAAGTACGCCTGCTGTTCGCATATGGAGTCGGCCGCCATTCTTCCTTGGCGATTTGCCGGTCCGGCCAAAGGTACCAAACCCCATTCACCTGTTACGAAATTGCGCGTTTCAACGGCATCGCCCACCGCCCATATATTCCGGTCGCTGGTGCGCATCTGCTCATCGACGCGAATGCCTCCGCGTTCCCCGATTGTCGCCCCCGCATCTTTAGCCAGCTTGATCTCCGGCCGCACCCCGATGGACAAGATCACCAGATCGGCTGGAAAGCGGCTGCCGGATTTCGTTCTGACAACCAATCCACCTGTGGAAGACGGCTCGAACCCAGCCAGTGCATCCGACAAATGAAGGGACACACCGTTCTTGGTGAGGTGCTCCTGCACTGGTTCCGCCATCTCCGGATCAAGCGGCGGCAACACCTGGTCGAGCATCTCCACAACCGTCACGGAGATTCCGCGAGTCGCCAGATTTTCAGCCATTTCCAGGCCGACTAGACCGCCGCCAATGATGACCGCGCGTTCGACTTTTTGCTCCTGTATCCACGAGCGGATACTTCGGCTGTCCGGGATGGTGCGAAGGGAGAAAATTCCGGGCAGATCAATTCCCGGAAGCTCTGGACGGATCGGGGTAGCGCCCGGCGACAGAACCAGGGCATCATACTTCTCGCGGTAGATTCGCCAGTGAGTGTGAGCTTCACTTCGATTTCACGCCGCTCGCGGTCGATGGACATAACCTCGTTTTCGGTGCGAACCTCGATATTGAATCGGGTCTTGAAGAGTTCCGCAGAGGCTACCAGCAACTTCTGTTCATTCTGAATAGCGTTTCCGACGTAATAGGGCAAACCGCAGTTTGCAAACGACACGTAAGGACCGCGCTCAAAGACCACGATTTCGGCATCCTCTGCCTGTCTGCGCCCGCGATTGCTTTGCCCAAGCACGACTCCCGGCGCGAGGTTGACGTTACTGCCCAGCCGGCATGCGGGATGAACCGTCAGGTGTCCAAAGTGGCCGATATAGAGTCCCGGTCCGATTTCGCACTCGATCGCAATCTCGAACCCGCACCGTTGTGCAACGCCACATATTCGTAGTCCTGAAACACTCAAATAGCAGCGAGCGGAGATCGCAACGAAGGAGTGACCGGGGCACTGTACCGTTCACTCCATGTGCGCTGCGGAACGATTTTTCCGCGCTCCGGCACAATAGAGATTTGATACGAGGAACGAAAGCAGCGACGGGCATGTTCGGCGCAACCGGGTTATGAGTTCTACGCTATTCGACTAAGTTTCCAGTGTAGGGCTGGTGGAGAGGCATTCACTGGTTCCAGAGGCGCATGGTACGGCCTTTGCGTTCACCTCCAGGGCGCGAATCCGATTACGCGAGTGTGGCATGGGAAGTTCGCTGTGACGGCGGATTGCAATCAGCTCCGCGACCACGGAGATGGCGATCTCTTCTGGCGTCACAGAGCCGAGTTGCAGTCCGATGGGAGCATAGACACGTTGCAGATTTTCGTGTGCCACTCCTTCTTCTTCCAACTGGTGAAATAGCGTGAGCACCTTTCTCCCGGAGCCGATCATTCCGATGTAGGCCGCCTTAGTATCAATTGCCCAGCGCAGCACGCGCATGTCATGGCGGTGTCCGCGAGTGACGATTGCGATGTAAGAACTATCCGGAGGATCGAATTGCGACATGATTTGATCCATGTCACCGGCAAGAACGTCGAGCGCGTCGGGAAAGCGTTCGCGATTCGCGTAAGCGTCCCGATCATCAACAACGATGACCTCAAAGCCAGCAATCAGCGCCACCCGATAAATGTTGTATCCGATATGGCCCGCGCCGAAGACGTAGAGCAATGGAGATGGAATGACCGGTTCGACAAAGACCTGAAGCGAACCGCCACAGACCAGCCCAGTGTCATCGTCCGGATGCTGGTTCAGGTTGAAGTTGAAAGTCCTTGGCTTTTCGTCCTTCATCACTTCCGCCGCTCCCTTTCGCACATCGTTCTCAACGCATCCACCGCCCACCGTGCCAAGGATCGATCCATCATCGCGGATCAGCATTTTGGCGGCGGTCACCGAAGGAATCGAACCATGCACATTGATAATGGTCGCCAGGGCAGAACGTCTCCCCTGACGCTTAAGATTGCAAATCTCGCTATAAATGTCCATGGCCCCCTACCCCCAACTGTTAAGAATTATCTATCGCTTGTGCGTCAGCACGCTCGGCGAGTGCGCATAGAAAGGCGACTTCACCCGTAGTTCGCGAACGGTCTCTGGTAACACGGAGATCAGCGTGTCGATGTCCTCTTCTGTGTTTGCCTTGCCAATGCTAAAGCGCAAACTGGAGCGCGAACGTTCCCCACTGAGGCCCATTGCCATCAGAATGCTTGACGGCTCAGCTTCTCCGGAATTGCAAGCCGCACCGCGAGATGCAGCAATTCCGCGTTCATCAAGCGCCAAGACTAGTGCATCGCCGCCGATATGGTCGAAGTAGATATTGGAAGTATTGCCAACCCGCGGAGCGTTGGCCCCGTTCACACCCACCTCTGGGATTAACGCCAGCACTGCGGCTTCGAGTTTCTCGCGCCACGAACCAATCTTCTTCATGGAGCCATCCTCTAATCCACATCGCGCGATCTCACACGCGACGCCAAGGCCAACAATGCCCGGCACATTCTCGGTGCCGGGACGCTTCCCTTTTTCCTGGTGTCCGCCATGAAGGAGTGGACGAAGTGGCGTGCCTCTCCGCACAAAAAGAGCACCCGTCCCCTGCGGGCCGTGGATCTTGTGCGCGGTGATAGTCAACAGGTCGCAACGAATTTGATCAACCTTGATCGGAACCTTTCCAGCAGCTTGTACCGCGTCGATATGGAACCAGACATCAGCCGTGGCGGCGATCTCTCCGATCTCCTCGACAGGTTGCAGGACTCCGGTCTCGTTGTTGGCAAACATGATCGAGATCAGCTTGGTGTTTGGACGCAACGCGTGCCGTACT
>Ga0326728_10010808_pt1 | contig 21175 bp, 18 predicted proteins | sample MB3enrmetagenome_FD_207602 | JGI IMG/M metagenome (GOLD analysis project Ga0326728, IMG submission 207602) | Lab enriched peat soil microbial communities from McLean, Ithaca, NY, United States - MB31MN | ecosystem: Environmental > Terrestrial > Soil > Wetlands > Peat | place: USA: New York... | reverse complement strand
ACGTCAAGTCCGATGTAGTACATATCGTCTCTGAGGAGCCTCCGAGGTAGTTCTCTGAATCAGCTTCCATGCTGAGTTCAGCTTTTCGCAACACCTCGTGCTCCTCACTGACTTAACATTCAAACAATACATCCAGAGCCTAATTTGGAACCAGTTCGTCTGCGAGTGTAACCCCGAACATCTGATCGGATCACAGCATCACTGCATTAGACTGAACGAGAGCACCCAATCATGCATTTGCGGACCCTGTTCTTGTTTACTGTCGCGTTCGTCACCCTCGCGCTCCATGCTGTGCCCAAACCGGTACCGTAACTTTCTATTTCGCTCAGCCGGGGATTGGGCAGGAAGTCGCCGACGGAGTCCTTCCTTATGGCAAGGTTCCATTTACCGGCTTTCTGTATGACGGCAGCCAGCGAATGGCGCGTGCGAGAGGAGGACGATTTGTGATCTTTCGCCTTCCTGTTGGCGAACATCAATTTTCCGCTTCTTATCGCTCGCTTGACCCCGGTGACCCTGCATTACATTTGAACCTAGCGGATGGCGGTTCCTATTGTGTCCGCCTGAGTGCCACCTACAAAAGCGGTTCGCCTTTCATACCTCTTGGTGTTGCCCACAGCGTTATCGAGCAAGTGCCCTGCGACCAGGCTTTGAAGGAGGCCGGGAAATACAAGCCGCTTGAACTGAAACGGATCGACCCGTCCGCGAACGTAAAGATGGTGAGTTCTCGGACTTTTCCGAAGTTCAATCAATGACCCAATCTACAGTTCTGGGCGAATTACCGGCAAACCGGAAATTGCACCACCATCCCCAGGCGTGAGCCTGGGTTGGCTTGTGTTACCATTGAATTACGCTCAGTTGTTTGGTTGTGAGTCGTTCTCGCCTGCATCCCGCAAGATCGTCTGCCACGTAATCAATTCCCCATCCCCTCAGCGTAATGGTCCAATGAAGTCAAGGTTCGAACTGTGAAAGTTCTCGCCGGACCAGGCTCGAGCGTGATTGCGCACCGCAGCCGAAGACGCATAGTGTGGGTCGAATCCTGAATCGGCGTGATTTCAGCGCTTCCTCGGTTTTCCTGCATAGAATCTGAATGTTCTCCGCCCAGAGCTGCGGCTTATTTCGAGCGGCTCGTTCGAAGGACCATGCAACTGCATCGCCCTGGTAGATCCATGGATGTTCTTGATTGTGGAATCTCCAGCGTGCGCAGCAGAACAGGATCGAATTGAAACTCTTCTCTGAATTGAAACTTTCGCGGGCGCTCGAGCAGCAGTTGTCCGACGCAAACTTTATCACTCCCACACCCGTACAGGCAGCAGCCATACCTCCGGCCCTGGAGGGACGCGACGTGCTGGCGACAGCGCAGACGGGAACGGGCAAGACACTCAGCTTTCTCATACCCCTCATCGAGCGAATGCCGGCAGGCGCCAAGGGCACAACGGCGCTGGTGTTGCTGCCCACACGCGAGCTGGCGATGCAGGTGCTGGAAGCATGGCGCAATCTGACACAAAGTCAGGGCACGGCGGTGTTGGTGTGCGGCGGTCTTGCGGAGGGTCCGCAACTGGCGGCGATTCGGCGCGGACCGCGCTTGATGGTAGCAACGCCGGGGCGCCTTGAAGACTACTTGTCACGCCGGCTGGTGAACCTGAGCGGCGTAAAAATACTGGTGCTCGACGAGGTGGACCGCATGCTTGACATGGGCTTCAAGCCGGCAATCCGGCGCATTGCAGAAGTTTTGCCGCGAGACAGGCAAACGCTGTGCTACTCGGCAACGCTGAGTCCTGAGATCCAGGAAGTGGCGCAGAATTACCTCAGGAATCCAGTTCGCATAGAGGTTGGCCCGGTGCTCAAGCCTTCGCCGAATGTGGAGCTCAGATCTTTTGAAGTTCCTGTAGAAAAGAAACAAGAGTTGCTGGAGCATTTGCTGGGCGAGAGCGGCGGCAGTTTTCTGGTTTTTGTGCGGACCAAGCATGGCGCCGATCGAGTGGCGCGGCGGTTGTCGCGCGCCGGGCACTCGGCCACCCAGATTCACGGTGACCGCTCGCAGTCGCAGCGCACTGCTGCCTTGCGCAGTTTTGCCCTAGGTCACCATCGCGTGCTGGTGGCCACCGACGTAGCGGCACGGGGTATCGATGTAGCCGACGTCGCGCACGTGGTCAACTTCGACATGCCCAGGGAAGCAGAGGATTACGTGCACCGCGTGGGGCGAACGGGCCGGGTGAAAAGCCGCGGCGTGGCGTCGACCTTTGCCTCTCCAGACGAGGCGCAAGCATTGCGGAAGATGGAGCGCGTCCTGGATATTACGACCAAGAAATTTCGCGTCCGTCTCAACACCGGAGAGCGCGCGCAGGTGGCTTGAGAAGGCCGGCGTGCGTCACGTCATTTTCAGCGGCAGTAAGGGGGCAGCCGCCACTCCGGCTCTTCGCGGATTACTCCCAGGTCAATGCACGTGCTGGTTTCGTTCGCTGTTTTTGCCGCTTCGCCTCCGCCACCGCCCATTCCGGACGAGCATAACATCCGGGGTTCAGAGGCGGTCAGCAAAGACTTGGGCAGCCAGGTGCCCCGGAGCCTTCAGGCCTGGACTTCCGCATCTTTTGCGCTACACTAACAATCAACTTGTTGGTACGGATTCCCTGACAGGCTAACCAGCCGTACCCAAAGGCCCCCATTTGCAAGATCTCATCGTTGCGCCAGGAGTTCTTTCTGCCTGAAATTCTCGCCCAAAGGGGCAACTTCAGGTATTACCATGACTTGTGACACGCGAAGGAGCCGAGATGTCTGAAGTCGCGATGGTATCACCCAACCCGCCAGCTTCGGCGCCGATGACGGAGCGGGAATGGGACAAGCTGACGAGTCTCGTATTGGAAAGGTGTGTGGTTCCGGTGATCGGGCCGGAGCTGCTCACTTGCCAAGAGGGCGGCAAGGAGCAGTTGCTCTATTCAGAGTGGGGGCGGGAGCTTGCAGAGCAGGCTGGAATGACCTTTCCGGCCGGCGGCAGTGCGGGGCTTTACGAGGTCGCCAACGAACTCAGCCTGAAACAGAATTCCGGCGATCTCACCTTTGACATTGACGACGTGATTCGGCGCCGCCCCTGGCCGGTGCCCGACGTATTGAATAAGCTGGCCGAGATTTCAGACTTTTCTCTTTACATAACCACCACCATTGATCATCTGCTTGAGAAAGCGCTGAGCGACGCACGCGGAGAGCATCAACACGTCGACGACATTGTTTTTACGCCGCGCGGAGTCAAGAGCCGCATCGATCTACCCAACAACTTCGGCCCGACGTCTGCGCCTGCGTTGTATCACCTGTTTGGCTCCAGCAGCCCTGTAACCGATTCCTTCGCAAAGACCGAGGACGATCTGATTGAATACAGTTGGTCGCTTCTCGATCAGCAGTATTCACCAGATAACCTTTACGACTATTTGCAAAAAAAGACGGTGCTCCTGCTGGGCTGCAGTTTCCCTGACTGGCTGGGGCGATTCTTCATTCATGCGCTGAATGGCCGCAGGCACGAAGAGACGATCAATATTTACTATGTCAGCCATACGTGCGAAGCAGGGTTGTGCGAATTCCTCAAGCGGCGGCGCGCCAAGGTGGTCACCTCGGGATCGGCGATCGATTTTGTAACCAATTTGCACCAGCGGTGGCAGCAGCGCAGCGCCGGTCACGATAGGCTCCGGGCCGCGTCGCCCGATTTGGAGTCAGAATTCAAGTCAGGCACGGTATTCCTCAGCTATGCCAGCGAGAATCGCGAGCAGGTAAGAAAGATTCGAGCGCAGCTCGAGGAGGCCAACATCGACACCTGGATGGACGAGCGGGGTCTTCAACCCGGAGTCGATTATGAGCAAAGCATCCGCGAGAATATCCGGCGCGCCTCGTTTTTCGTGGCCGTGATTTCCCGCGCTTTCGATCAGCCATCGAGAGCCGTGGGCGGCTACGTGTTGAAGGAATGGAAATGGGCCGAAAACGCCTCTATGGAAAGACACAAGGAAGACGCCTTCCTGCAGCCATTGGTGATTGACGATACGCCCTCGGGTGCGAGCTTTGTGGACTCACCCTACAGAGAACTCCACTGGACGCGGCTGCGCGACGGGAAGCTGCCGCCGGAATTCATCGACTTCCTGAGTCGCGGAATCCGCAAATACCGGAGGACAAGATGAGCACGGGAACGACCGGTACGCACGCGGCGCTGGAGAATCCTTGGCCGGGACTGGCGCCGTATACCGAGCAGCAGCACGAATCGTTCTTCGGCAGGGAAGCGGAGACCGAGGAACTCCTGCGTCTTATCCAAAGGGAAACACTCACGGTGCTGTTCGGGCGGTCTGGATCGGGCAAGTCATCCTTGCTGCACGCCGGCGTAATTCCCCAGCTGCGCTCAGGCATGTACTTTCCGGTCTTGCTCAGGTTGAATTTTGCCGATCCGGATGCCGACCCTGTCGAGCAAGTGAAAGCAATCACGCTTGCCGCCGCTCGGGCTGGCGGACTCGATGTAGACAGCCGCATAACGGAAGGCGTCACGCCCACACTCTGGGACTTCTTTCACCAAACCGACTTTTGGGGACCGCGAAACGATCGCCTTACCCCGCTGTTGATCTTCGATCAGTTTGAAGAGGCATTCACCATCGGGAAGGACCAGAGACGGGCATCAGGGTTTCTGGAGCAACTGGCTGACCTCGCGGAAAACCGGGTGCCTCTCTCAGTGGAACAGCGCGTGAAGCAATCCGGGGAACGCATCACGATCGACACCGCCAACCCAACTTATAAGATCGTGCTGTCTCTGCGCGAGGATTTTGTTTCGCGGCTCGATCAACTTCGTCCGATTCTGCCCGCCATCATGCGCAGCCGGATGGCGTTGCTTCCTCTTGATGGGGGGCGCGCGCTGCAGGTTATATTGAACTCCGGCCGGCGTTGGGTAAGTGAAGCCGTAGCACAGGAAATCGTTGCAGCACTGGCCGGAGAACCCGGCGCGGCCGGAAGCGCCGTTGGCCAGGCGGAAATCGAGCCTGCCTATTTAAGCGTCATGTGTCACGAGCTATTCCGGCGCATGGTCGAATCAGGAGACGACAGCATTACCAGTGAGTTGGTCGCCAAGGAGCACGGCGAGATTCTGGAAGGCATGTATGAGCGCAGCCTTGAGGGCCTCTCAGAACCTGTGCGCTTGTTTGTTGAAGATCGCCTGCTCACCGCATCCGGGTTTCGCGGAACCGTTCCTCTCAAAGAGGCCCTTGCTGAAGGCGTAAGTTTGCCGGACCTGGAAACCCTGGTGGACCGGCGGCTGCTTCGTTTTGAGGATCGGCTGGGAACGCGGCATGTTGAACTGTCGCACGATCTATTGACCGGTGTGGTGAAGAAAAGCCGTGCATTGCGCGCGGCCCGCGCCGCGCATGATGAAGAAGAGCGAAAGCAGCGGGAGCTACGGCGCGCTCTGAGCCGCGCCCGCCGGCGTACCATCATCGCGCTGGCTACAGCAGTGTTGGCGTTGGCAGGCGTTGCATACTCAGCTTACTATTGGCTCGCCTATATCCGCTCCACCAGCTCCTATTACCGGAACTTCTCAGATCAACTGGGAAAGGTCACGCCTTATGGCGAACTGAACCTCGACGCCGTGCACCACCGGAGCCTGTCGTACAAAGTCATTCGCGAAGGATTTCGCGGCCAGATACTCAGCCTGGAAGCGGTCGATAATCGCGGGAATCCAACCATCCAGAATGGTCTTTCAACTGCCCTTAATTTCGACAGCTCGAGCGACCAGGCGGCGGCCCAGAGATATTGCTGTCTTGAGTTTGAATATGACAAAGAAGGAAGACTCGTATCAGAGACTGCCTGGAACCAGAACCACGTGATGGTGTGGGGCGAAATGTATGTGCCATCGCAGGGACAGACGGACTCAGACCAGGCCTTTAATGACATTCATTTCGGACCAGACGGACTGCCTAAGCCGGAGCGAACCGGAAGCAGAGCAGAGATCATTCAGGTTGAGCATCACGCGCAGAATCACGAGACCTGGAAGTACCGCGCATGGGACGGTAAATTGGTTCCCGCGACAGACAACGCCTACGGCTCGGAACGTGTTTTTGACGCTCAGGGCCGGGACATCAAAGAGACCTCGCTGGATGCGCTTGGGCGGCCCATGAACGATTCGGCCGGGAATGCCTCATTGGATGCCCAGTACGACGGTGCCGGCAACTTTGTGGCCTCCGAAGCCTCCGATGCCCTGGGCCGTCCCACCTTGCTCAACGACAGCGGTTACTGGACGATTAAAGAGCAGCGTGACCAGTGGGGGCGCCTGACGGAAGAGTCCTACTTGGACGTCGATGGCTCCCCGGTCGTGGACAAGACCGTTGGCGCGTACATTATTCGTTGTAAATACGACGATCGTGGAAATAAACTTGAAGGATCCTATTTTGATTTCCAGGGCAATCCCATGGATAAGACGGTCGCGCCCAATTATCAGCGCGTTGTGATGGAATACAACGACGCGAATCAAATGGTGCGCGAAACCTTCTTCGATCACGCCGGTAAGCCTGTCGCGGGCTTCGAGGGCCAATACGACATCCACGTCAAATATGACTCGCTCGGAGATATCACCGAGATAGGTTACTTCGATGCCAAGGGACAGCCGGCGTTAAATACTCCGGATAACGTCCACTTCAAGCGGCGGAATTATGACAGCAGCGGCCAGGAGCTGGAGGAGTCTTATTACGGGCTCGATTCCAAGCCGGTCAACAATAAAGATGGAGATCATGCCCTAAAGTTCACCTACGATGAAAACGGCCTCATCAACTGGCTTGGATTTACCGACGTCGACGGCAACCCTCCAAAGAACTTTGACTTCTACCAGGTGCAGTATCTCCACGATCAAACGGGGAATATCACCGAAAAAATCAATACCAAGACGCCCAATTCCAAGTCCCCCTATGTTATTGAGCGCATGACTTACGATGAGTTTTCCAATCCTCTCAAGACTTGCTTCTTTAGCGCGGATACCTCGCCAGCGGCCACTTCCTCAGGCGTATCGTGCATCGTCGACGTATATGACGATCGCGGTCTTAAGACTCGGGAGACTTACTTAGACAAGGCCGGCAAGCCCATGGCGAGCCGCGCCGGAATTGCGCGAAGCGAATATTCCTACAACGAGAAGCGGCAAATGACCCGGGAGGCGTACTTCGGCCTCAGCGGGCCGGCAAAGGGGCCTCAAGGCAAACCGCCCTTGACCGAGACACAGTACGATACCGCCGGGCACGTGATCCAGATCAAAGAGACAGATTTGTTGGGGAATGTCACGATCAAGCAATTCGATGCGCACGGGAAGCAAACGAGGGAGTCACAGCAGGCTGCACCCAAGCTTAAAGCAAAGGCCAAGCTCCAGCCCCGGCCCCAGGTCCAGCCCTAGTGTTCTGTCCCAGGAATACGTGAACATTAGTCTAGCGAGTTTTTCAAAGATAGAATCGGCAGCGGCGGCCCAGGCGAATGGCCTGGAGTTGCGGTTGTCGCGCAGGGCTGGGCGGCGATATCCCCTCCCGCCCGCTACGGCAGATCGGAACAACCTCTTGGCCATCTGCAGGCAACTCCTTCCCCTCGCCTGACATCAGTGCACAACGAGGAGATGAATGCCATGAAGCTGAATTTTCCCCCACATTCCTTCCTTCTCGGCGGAGCCGTTCTCATGGGCGGCGCGATGGTGATCGCAGGCTGCCAAAACAGACACCCCGATGAAAAAGGCGCTGTTGTTAATTCACTGAAAAGCAATAACATCGGCTCCATCGATGTGTCGCAGGACCGGGAAAAGGGCGTTATCACGCTAAAGGGCAAAGTGGGCACTGATGATGCCAAACAGCAGGCCGGCAGCCTCGCGCGGCAAGCTGCCCCCGATTACACTATCGCCAACGAAATCGGTGTCCGCCCGCCCGAGGCCGAGAATGCCGGGTCTGTGGCCTCCAATATGGACTCTGCCATTGAGGACAATTTCAAGGCTGCCATCAAGGCTCACCAGAATCTAAACGACCAAAGCATCCACGCCTCTGCCAAGAACGGCACACTCGTCATTACGGGCAGTGTGAAGACCCCAGCCCAGAAGCAGGAAGTCGACACCTTGGCCAAACAACTGCCCAACGTGCAGCAGGTCGTGAACGAACTCGATGTCAAGCCGAACAAACACTCCACGCCAAGCTCATGATCGAGCGGCGAGGGGTATTTTGTTGAGGTCCGTCTCAGGTCAACGCTCCGGGAACCGCACCACTTCGCCGTTCTTCATTACAGAGCTCGCGTGCTCGACGACAGAAATGTCGTCGAGGGGATTGGGGCGGGTGGCCCGGCCTGTGTCACAATATCCAGGGTGCCCCGTCCTAACTTGGTCAGGGCGGGAAATGGACCACCGGTACTCCTCGCGGGGCTCAGGACGCTGTAACTCGCCAAAATCCTTCTCAATAAGCAAAAAATCGCACGCCGCGCAAGCTATCGATCATTTCGCAAGAAAATGATGACCTGCGGGTCGTCGATTGCCCCCGGTCTGTACACCCGCAGGTCTGCTTTTGCGCAAAATCCCTCCGCGGTCTTTTCGAATTCTCAGCGCGGGATTTCGTTCATTTGCAGGCCGTTATTTTGCCGGGTCACTTCGTCGGGTCAACAACGCGGCCCATGAAGAGGATGCCGCCCGATTTGTTGTCGCGAATCAGGAACAGGAAGGGATGGTCGGCCGTGAAGACAATGGGCGGCGGCGGAGGGTACCGTGGTGGCATGGCCGTGGCCATCTCCACCACCACCGCCGTAGCGGCGGCGGCCTCGGTGCCGTTCTCATCCAGATCGATGTAGGCCTTGTGAATGGCGGCAGAGATGACGAGACTCCTATCTCCCGTCATGGCGGAAAAGTCGGCGGCGTTTGGATCGAAGGCCGTTTTCATTCCCAGGCCTTCGAGCATGGAACTCAGCTCGAACTGCCGGGTGATTTTGAAGCGCGGCAGAGAGACAACCACCTCATGCGCGTAACTGAGCGATGCGATCCACTTCTCAAGATTCCCGGCGGAGAGCGAGTGCTCCAGGGCGGGCAAACCGTCGACGTTGTCGGGAAGCAGGACGAGCATCGAGATCTCGTCCTTCTCGTAGGGCAGCAGCAGCGCCTTGAAGCCCGGGCCTTTGAAGTATTCATAGCCTCCCGAGTTGTGCATCATGGGCGCCTGGATGGTCTTGCCCGCCGCCAAGTGAAAGTCCTCGTTTTTGGTCCCGTTTTTTTCGAACTGGTCGGCCCACGCTGCCTTGAAGTAGATGGCGTTGGTGAGAATCAGGCGGGTAAGCGGTGTAACCGTGCCAGGGCCGAGAAGGTTCTGGATCTTGTCGTTGGTCTGTTTTTCGACCCACTGATTGATGGTTGCGCGCACGCTGTCGGGGGCGGACTTGAAATCGACGGCGCGAAACCCCGCGCCGTAGTTGGCTTGGACCAAGTTGAGGTAGGCAGGCAGGAACTTTTCGTCCTGCTGCGCCCAGAGCGCGTCGGCCACGCTGAGGGCGTATCCCTGATGCGGGGCATTCATGCCGGCCAGCAGCGCGCCGAAGGCCGGGTGCAGGCGCTCCGGCGGCAACGTGAAGTGGAAGACGCGCGCCATTTCGGTGGCCGTCTGGCCGTGTGCGCCGGCGTAAGCCATGCCGAAGGCCGTGGAGATGCTTTCCGGCGAGAAGAAGAGATTGCCGGGTTGCGCGCTGAGTTGGCCGTAAAGATCGACGGCGAAGGCATTGCTGCCTTTGACGGCCTCTGCCTGATCGGCGCTTGCAGCGGGCACCGTTTGAGCGGCAATAGCCGCGGGGCCACAGAACAACACGAGAAGAAGAGAATACAGCAGCTTCATGCGTGCCTCCGCACTGATGCGCAGAAAAGCATCAGCTGATCGTAGATCGCAGCGGGCAGCCTTTCTTGCATGAAAAAAATCGTGGCCCACCCATGCGCCGGTTCGCTGTTATCCCATCAATCCCTTGTGCCCCAGCCATCCGCACAGATACGATGCCTGGCCCAGATGGAAGGTCTCGTGGATGGCGAGGAAGTTGACGACACCGCTGATCTTGCCATCGGGGCTCGGGGGCCCCTGCGCGGCTGGTTGCGCGAGCACATCTTCTGAAGCGCTTTCAAGCGCGCCGGCGAGCACGCCGGAGACGTCGCGCCACGCATCGAGAAGCGCGCCGGGCGCTGGATAGGCCGCGCCGGCTTCGCACTTGGCGCCGCGCGCAAACGAGTCCAGCCAGGGCTGCGACCACGCCGTGCCTAATCGGCCAAGCAACTGCTTGCGCGTCCAGATGACGTGGCCCACGATCCACGCGATATGGTTTGTTTTTTCGTTGGGGCGGCTTAACCATTCCTCGGGTGAAAGACCGCCGGTCATTTTGGTGAGGGTTTCGGAGTTGAAGCGGTAATTCTGTGCGGCGGCTGCGATGACTGCGGGGGTAGGCATGGGAACTCCTGAGGTTGCAGGTTCGAAAGTTAGGCGCGGCTCAGGTAAGAGCCCTCGCTGGTGTCAACGCGGATCTTTTCGCCCTCGTTGATAAAGGGTGGCACCTGGACGACGAGGCCGGTTTCTGTCTTGGCCGGTTTGGTGACGCTGGAGGCAGTTGCCGACTTCAGTCCGGGTTCGGTTTCGACGACCTGCAGGTCGACAGTTTGCGGCAACTCAATGCCCACGGGCTGCCCATCGAAGTAGCTCACTTTGATCTGCAGGTTTGCGGTGAGGTACTCGACCGCGTCGCCCAGAGTGGAACTCTTGAGGACGGTCTGCTCGTAGTCCACGGGATTCATGAAGTAGTAATCGTCGCCGTCGGCGTAGAGGAAGTCCATGGGAATTTCGTCCACGACCACCTTTTCGATGGCGTCGGCGGAGCGGAAGCGGTGCTCGAACATGGCGCCGGATTTGAGGCTGCGCAGCTTGGCCTGGATGAAGGCGCGGAGGTTGCCGGGCGTGCGATGCTCTACCTTGAAGACGAGGTGAAGCTGGTCGTTATGCTTGATGATCATGCCCGGACGGAGTTGTGTGGCGGGAATCGCCATAGATGTTACTGCTCCTTGCTGATTTTGCGCGCGATGCGCAATGGATTATGCCATATGGCCTATCTTTTTATTGTAGCCGACAGGAGGGTCGCGAGTGAGCCGGTGGAAGCGCGCCAGCCGCTAGGGAAGAACAGCCCGCCGCTCGGAGCAGCAGTGAGTGAGACTTTTTTGTGCGGTAACGGCAGGGCTGCCTTAGAGCGAGTTCGGCAGGGATATAGAATGTCGATAGGCCGGCGAGTGGCTGGAACAGCTCCTGAGCCGCCTGTCTTGCCGAGACCAACGGTCAGGAAATGGCCAAGCTCGCGGCGTGCGCCAGAGAGAGGCCGCAAGGGAGACAGCACCAGCGCATGACCAATCCAGTTTCTATCTGTGTGATCGGTTCCGGTTACGTGGGGCTTGTGGCGGCGGCATGTTTTGCGGAGATCGGCCACCGCGTGATCAGCGTAGACAATGACGAAACCAGGATCAAACTCCTGCGCGAAGGGGGCGTGCCGATCTTCGAGGAGCACCTGCCCGAACTGCTGGCACGGCACCGCGAACGTGTGGCCTTCACCACCGATTTGGGTGAGGCCGTGGCGCAGAGTGAAGCGGTATTCATCGCCGTAGGCACGCCGCAGGGCGAAAGCGGCGCCGCGGACTTGTCCTACGTTGAGGCTGTGGTGGCGGAGATTGCGCGCACGGTCAACCGCTATAAGGTGATCGTGGAGAAGAGCACCGTGCCGGTTTACACCAATGATTGGATCCGGCGCGTGCTCCACCGTCATGGGGTCGAGACGCAACGCTTCGATGTGGTGTCAAATCCGGAGTTCCTGCGCGAAGGCACGGCGGTTCAAGATTTTCTCCACCCCGACCGCATTGTGGTGGGCGCCGGCAACGAGCGCGCCGCGGAAGTGCTGCGGCGGATTTATGCGCCGCTCACCACGGGCGACTATTACGCCCGGGCGGGAGCTTTGCCGGGAGCCTGCAGCGCCGCGCATCCTGCCAAGCTCCTAGTGACCTCAGTCGAGAGCGCGGAAATCATCAAGCACGCGTCGAACGCGTTTCTGGCCCTGAAGATCTCGTTCATCAATGCGGTTGCCAACCTGGCCGAAGCGGTGGACGCGGACATTGAGGACATCGCCACGGGCATCGGCCTCGACAGCCGCATCGGCCCCAAGTTCTTGCGGGCTGGGCTGGGGTACGGAGGCTCCTGTTTCCCAAAAGATGTGGCCGCGTTCCACTGGGTGGCGCAGCAGCGGGGCGTCGATTTTCAACTGCTCGAAGAGGTTCGCAAGATCAACGATACGCAGAAGGAAGTCTTCTTCAACAAGGTGCTTTCGGCGCTGTGGACGCTGCGCGGCAAACGGCTCGCTGCGCTGGGCCTGGCTTTCAAGGGCGACACCGACGACATTCGCGAGTCGCCCGCCATTGCGATTATCAAGAAGCTGCTGCACGCGGGCGCTCTAGTCACGGCGTACGATCCGGCGGCGATGGAACGCGCCAAAGAAGCGATGCCGCCCAGGGACAATCTGAAATATGCAAGCGATCTCTATGAGGCGGCGAAGGACGCTGACGCGGTTCTGATTCTCACGGACTGGAGGGAATTCGCCGCAATCGATATGGCGCGGCTGAACCGCGCCGTGCGTTTCCCGATTATCATTGACGGGCGCAACCTGTATAAGCCGCAAGAGATGCAGAGCCACGGCTTCACGTATGTGAGCGTAGGCAGGCAGGCAAGTTACCAGGCGCAGGAGGGCAAGCCCCGGCGGCCAAACCTTTAAACAATGCGGCGGCCGATGCCATAAGAGCATAGACAAAGCGCACAAATACTGTTGTCCGGCCCCATGACTTCAATCCCTGGAGCGTAAGTTTTGACGAAGCGAGCACTTGTCACCGGCGCTGCGGGATTCCTTGGATCACATCTTAGCGACCGTCTGCTGAGCGAGGGCTACTCAGTTCTTGGCGTGGATAACCTGTCGACGGGTAACCCCGAGAACCTCATCCATCTGGCGGGTCATCCGAGCTTCCGGTTTGAGGAACTGGACATCTGCACGCCCTTCGATCCTGGACATGTCGACACCGTCTTCAATCTGGCTTCTCCGGCCAGCCCGCCTGAATATATGCGCCTGGGCATCGAGACCCTGCGGGTCGGCTCCGTGGGCGTTGAGAACACGCTGAAAATCGCGGCCCGATGCAACGCCGGCTATCTGCACGCCTCCACGTCAGAGTGCTACGGCGACCCACTTGAGCATCCGCAGACGGAGAGCTATTGGGGCAACGTGAACCCGGTGGGTCCGCGCTCGGTCTACGATGAGGCCAAGCGGTTCGGTGAAGCTATGGTGATGGCCTATCACCGCTCGCGCGGCGTGGACACGCATCTGGTTCGCATCTTCAACACTTATGGCCCGCGTCTGCACCCCGGCGACGGCCGCGTCATCTCGAACTTCATGATGCAGGCCCTGCGCGGCGAGCGGCTTACCATCTACGGAGACGGCCGGCAGACTCGCAGCTTTTGCTATGTCGACGATCTGATCGAGGGCATCGTGCGCCTGGCGCGCAGCAAAGAGAATCTTCCCGTCAACATCGGCAACCCGGAAGAGTTCACGATTCTGGAATGCGCACAGGCCGTGCTGGAGGTCACGGGCTCGAAGAGCGAGTTGTGCTTTGTCGATCTGCCGACGGACGATCCCGCGCGCCGCCGTCCCGACATTACCAAGGCGCGCACGCTGCTGGGATGGGAGCCGCGCGTCGGGCTCAAGGAAGGGCTGAAGAAGTCGCTGGAATTTTTCCGGAGCAGGGCAGTGCCTGGGGCGGCATGAATCGGTCACCCATCTTCCCGCCCTAACAAGTAAGGACGGGGCACCCGCTGACTTTTCCTAGGAAATCTGTTTTGCCCAAGAATCAATTCGCCTGCCCAAGAGTTGACCCCGCGTGAATTGGAACACGTTAGGTCAGCATTGCCAGTGACTCGCCCAGAATCCCTTTCGTCTGCGCTTGAGACGCCCCTTGCAGACACACATACCCGGCAACTCAAGACGTACTTTGAGCTGGATAAACCTATGCGCAAATGCCGCGCAGCCCTTGGTGCCGACGCTACTTTTTCGCCGCTGTCGGCGGAGCATCCTCGTTAATGATGTCCGCAACTACCTTCCAACTGCCGTCGGCCTGCTTCTTGAAGACGTTGACGTATTTGCCTTTCACCGTAAGAACCTTCTTGGTCTTGGAGTCTGTGAAGGTCACGGTGTTGGTGCCCTGACTGTAGCCAAGGTCTCCTGACTTCGCGACATCCACCTTGTCCGACACGGAGGTGGCGGAGAGATTCTTATCTGCCAGCAGCGGTTTCAATGAGGCAGTCATCGCTGCCGTGCCGTTGATTACGGGGGAATCCGGCAAGAAAACAGATGCATCGTCGGTATAGAATGCCATGATCTTATCCGCATCCTTGGCGGCCCAAGCCTGCGCCAAAGCGGTTTCAACATCGCGAATCGCTTTCACGTCCGCATCATGGGTGTCTGGAGCGGGTGGCGGCGGAGCCTGTTGGCAACCCGCAAGAATGACCGTGAGCGCAAACGCTGCGGCCCAAGTGTATCGATTGTGCATTGTGTCCTCCTTTTGACACGTAACCGAATGAGTTTCGCAATGGTGGTGGGGGCTACTTTTTCGCCGGCGCCGGCGGAGCATCTCCGTTCCAGATGTCCGCAACTACCTTCCAACTGCCATCGGCCTGCTTCTTGTAGACCGTGACGTACTTGCCCCTCTCGGTGAGCACCTTCTTGGTCTTGGGGTCTGTAAAGGTCATGGTGGCCGCGCCCTCACAGTACCCAAGGTCCCCTGACTTCGCGACATCCACCTTGTCCGACGCGAAGGTGAGGGAGAAATTCTTGTCTGCGACAATTGACTTCCATGCGGCCTTGATTGCCGCCATTCCGTTGATTACAGGGGCATCCGGTGCGAATACCGATGCATCGTCAGCATAAAATGCGCCGAGCTTATCTATATCCTTGGCGGCAATCGCCTGCACCGCGGCGGTTTCAACATCGCGAATCGCTTTCACGTCCGCGTCATGGGTGTCTGGAGCGGGTGGGGGCGGAGCCTGATTGCAACCCGCAAGAATGACCGTGAGCGCAAACGCTGCGGCCAAGAAATATCGATTGTGCATATTGAGTGTCCTCCTTTAGACACGTAACCGAATGAGTTTCGAGGTGGTGGGGGGCTACTTTTTCACCGGCGCTGGCGGAGCATCCTCGTTAACGATGTTCGCAACGGCCTTCCAACTGCCGTCGGTCTGCTTCTTGAAGACGGTGACGTACTTGCCTTTCACCGTGAGCACCTTCTTTGTCTTGGGGTCCGTAAAGGTCGTGGTGGAGGCGCCCTGACTGTACCCTAGGTCTCCCGACTTCGCGACATCCACCTTGTCAAGCACGAAGGTGAGGGAGAAATTCTTATCTTCCAGATTTGCCTTCACTGCGGCCTTCATTGCCGCTATTCCGTTGACTACGGGGGCATCTGGAATGAAGAGAGATGCATCGTCGGCATAAAATGCAAACGTCTTATCCCAATCCTTGGCGGCGAAGGCCTGCGCCCAAGCGGTTTCAAGATCGCGAATCGCTTGGGCGTCCGCAGCGCGGGTATCGGGGGGAGTTGGTGGTGGAGCGGAAGCGCAACCGGCAAGAAGAACAGCGAGAGCAATGCTTGCCGGAAAGAACGTTCTTGCTTGCATATCGTTCTCCTTTGGAATGCTGAAGGTTGTGGTTCTACTGATACGGCAAACGAAAACCCAGCTCTATTGCTTGTCCCATACTGCCAGCGACTCGCTGGGCTTGCCGTCCGGCCCCGTGCCTTTTATCGTCGAGCGCTTCGTCTTGCCGTCTGCGCTTATGACGATGTGCTGAAACCCTAGCTGCTTTCCACCTTTCAGAGACGTTGAATAGAATTCGTGCGGAGTGACTATGGTGAGGATGCCTGCGTCGGACCCGGCTGGCGCCGGTTTAATGGCACCTCCTCCCTGGGGGAAGCTGTGCTTTAGCGAAATGGGCGATCCGTTCACGAGCGTTCCACTAACCGCAAGCTCGATCTCGTCGCCGATCTCGCTAACAACCAGCGTTCCCTGCTTCAGTTGCAAGGGGTAATTCGGTGAAATCTTCGACTGGGCGGCATTAAACTTCCAAGTACCAACATCCGGGTTCTTCGTGGACATGTGATTCCTCCTTGTGCGTGTGAATTGTGGTAGATCAATGCCTGCCGAAGGTCTTGCGGGAGCTTCGGCGCGGCGCAGCACGAGCAGCCCGGCCTTCAGCGCGATGCAATGGCTCGCCGAGCTTGCAAGTTGGGCGGAAAGATCCGCCCAACCGTTTTCACTTGAGGGCCCGATCAGTGGTTATTTCATTTTTGTTTGGCTGGCTTGGCGACGGCCATTGCGGGCTGTGGCTTCGGAGTCCAGAAGTCCGGATTGGCCGCAACCACGCTCTGTGGGGGACGGCTCAGGCCCGGATCGACCCGAATATAGGAATGCTCAACGTTCCGGGTGCATCCCTTGTCGAATTGCTGCAACATCTGGCTCATAGGCGCGCTCGCCATGGCCTCCCTGGCGGCCGCCGGCGTTTCCGGGTCCATTTCGGCGAGCGAGCGCATCGGAATTACGACCCAGATCGTTGGCTCGGGAGCGCCCGCGCGAACGTTATAAGTGATCCAGTGAATATCCCAATTCGCGCGCTTTGCGATCTCGGAATACGCCTTACCAATCTCGGCGAACCCATCCTCGCAGCCCGGCTTCAGTTCGTAGGCGATGATATACCACCACTTGGTTTCTGCCAGGGGTACCGCGTCGGGGCGATACGACAGCTCCTTGTTGTACTCGGCCAGGATGCGATGCGAGCCCTTAAAAATGTCGCCGGCCTGACTGGCTAGGCTGGGATTTTTGGCAGCTAACGCCTGATCGACTTTGGCGAAGGCGGCGCCTCCTTTTTCGAAAGAAGCCATACTGTCATAGAAAGAGACAACGGTGAAATGCTCGGAATCGCTGGTAACGGGCTCGCCCGCTATCCAGTATTGATCCGGAGCAACACCGTTGACAGTGTCGCGGTACTGCGCGATTCCGTTGGCGAGGCCGGCTTGTTTGCCAACGCCGATTTGGGTATCTTGGATGTACACATAGCGCGCGATTGCATTGTTGCTCGTGGTCTCTTGCTTTTCCTGCGCGGGGGCGAACGCGATCAGCAGACATGCTATCGCGGGCCCAATAGCAACTAACTTTGTCATAACGTTCTCCTCTTTTTCAGTTGATGGAAGACCGAGCGCCGCGGATTAGCACAACAGTTGTGCTGGTTTACTTCGGGCAAAGGATCCGGGCCTGAAGGGGGGAGGGAATTTGGGCCCTTTGCGGGAGCTGAAGCTCCCGGCTGCCTCCGGAGTTGGCGACCTACAAGTGTAGTCTTAGCTGGGATTTCAGCTATGCATTCGAATGCGCCGAGGGTGCACGTCGGGTAACGCCGGTGTCTGTGATTGCGGTCACCATTCGTTGTTCGCCCCATTTCTGTGCGGTAATCACGGTCACGCTGTTCCTCCCAGGGTGCGGAAAGCCCCGAAGCCGACCGCAGTTATGCGTGGCGCTTTGCGACACCCAAGACGATGAAAATGGGAAGGCCCACAGTGCGGGCGTGGACGCCCGCACGACAGCCGGCCTACCACCCCAGGGCAATCGCATGAATGGGCAGGTCTGGCCGCGCTTGCCTTCTTGCGCCGCCCCTACGGGGCTCCAGGGTGTTCCCGGGCCGCTTTCCCAGCGTTGAAACGCTGGGCTAACGAACATCGCGCCTACGGCGCGAGGAGATTGGGAACCACTGGAATCAACGAATTTCCTTCATGCGATTGCCCTGCCCTACCACCCCAACGACGAAGACCTGTCGTTGGGGGCCCCGGCCGGGAGGCCGGCGTTACGTCCGCTTTCCGTTCAAGCGGGGGGGGCGGGGAAAAAAGGAAGCATCGCCGCCGCAGCCAGAGAAAAGCAGCCGATCTGGATGGCGATGGGCAACGGCGAGCCGTTGTGAAAGAGGCCCACCAGGCCGCCACCCAAGGCGCCGATAAAGAATTGAAGAATGCCCAGCCATGCGGAGGCTGCGCCGGCCTCGGCGGCAAATGGCTGCATGGTGATGGCCGTGGCGTCGGGCAGGATGACGCCAACAGTGGCGAGGCAGAGGACGAGAATTCCGAAAAAGAGCGGCAGACCTCCTACATTGGCCCAGGAGCAGGCGATGAGCAGCAGCGACGCGCCGAGGTTGATCGCTACAGCCCGGCGCAAGATCACGCGCGAGGAGAATCGCCGCAGCAGCCAGCGGTTGGACTGGGCGCCGACGTAGAAGCCTATGGAGCTGGTGGCAAATAAAAATCCGAAGAAGAACACCGGGACTCTGAATATATCGATAAAGACATACGACGAACTGGCGATGTAAGTGAACATCATGCCCGCCAAAAAGCTGACCATGAGAGCCGGCCCGATGAAGCCCGGATGAGCAAATATCCTGCGGAAGGAGAGCAGAGCATCGATGGTTTCGGTGCGCACGCGGGCCTCGCGCGGGAGGGTTTCCGGGATTGCGGCCAGAACAGCAGCGATGCAAAGGGCGGCGAAGGCGGCAATGAACCAAAAGATGGCGCGCCAGTTGAGATAGGTCAACATCAGGCTGCCCAGAAAGGGAGCGACGATGGGCGCCATGCCGCTGACGATCATCATCATCGAATACAAGCGGGCCGCCTCGCTCTCCTCGTAGAGGTCGCGGACAATGGCGCGGGCGACCACCTGGCCGGCGGAGCCGCCAATGCCCATGATGAAGCGCGCGGCAAGCAAGACGCCTATGGAATGCGTAACCGCGCAAACGATGGCCGTTAAGAAGAAGATCAGGCAGCCGGCCACCAGCGCCACACGCCTGCCGCACCGGTCGCTGAGGATTCCCCAAAGGATCTGGCCGATCGCCATGCCAACCAGAAAGACGGCAAGCGTGGCTTCGACCAAGCCGATGGAAGTACCGAGGTCGAGGGCAACACGCGGGAAGGCGGGAAGGTAAGTATCAATTGAAAAAGGGGCAAAGGCCGACAAGGCGCCCAAGGTCCAGGCCAGCTTGCGCGCCATGGCAGGGGAAGAAGCATCGATGGCGGACCGTGGGCTCTGCTCGACCTGCTGAATATCTTCGTCCTCCTGGGTCATCTGGCGAATACACTTCTCCTGTGGCTTGCAGAGACCCACGAAAGCAAAGAGGACTCACTTCAAGTATAGCGGAATGCCGGCATTGCGCCGCTGGGCGCTCGAACAGGGATGGGTGGCCCGGGTGACGGGATGCGAATTTATCACGGATGGGGTGTGCCTGGTCTCAAAAGCGAGACCTGGGGCACGCGGCATTGGCGCAGATGTTTGGCTAATGTGCGCCTTAAGAACCTTTGGTGAAAGTAACTCAGTAACGAAAACCATCCCTCAGGGGCTAAAGCCCCGTTGATTTCACGGGTGCTACGGCACGGCTAAAGCCGTGCCCTTTCAAAGCGCGACTTTCACCACAGGCTGTTAAGCCTGCTCTCTCGGAGGTCTGGAAGGCTGAATAAACGCCTGGTAGGCTGCCTGGCGCTGCTTAAACAGTTCTGTTTGTTTCAGGGCTGCATACTGGCCCTCCACTCTCCCTACGTCTTCCAGGTGCTTTAACTTGCCGGGCATCGTATCGTGAGCGTGTTCAAGCTGCTCGGGAGGAAATTCAAACCCGATTTTGCCATCCTTGATCACCAGCTCGCCGATGATGCCGCATACGGCGCATTCCACATTTGTTGCGCTATCGTTCAAGTACATCAGGCGGGAATGACAATGGGAACAAATGCCCGGCTCACCAAGATATGCGGCTTTCTCCGGGTCCTTGAGGGCCCTGGCCATCGAGCGCCCGACCTCGCGTATGCGGGCGATTTTCTCGTCCTCCGCAACAATACACTTCGACCAACTGAAAACCAGATTGTCCACAACTTCCATAGGGGCTGACAGGGCGAACAATCGAAAGTCGGCCGCCATAAAGCTTGACCACTCGCTGGCGCCAATACCGATAAAGCTGGCAAATCTCTTCTTAAAGTGACGCGGGTCCGGACCGCCGGTGCCCTTTTGCTCGGCTAATTTCTTTGCCGTGACCATAAGACCCGAATCATGGCTCGGACCGGCCATACGGTCTCTCAAGACTTCAAACACGCCCGGCGTCCCTTTCTCAAAAATAGGCATGACGAAAATCACCCCGTCCGCTTCGAGATACTTTTCGTCGAGCCACGCAAAATCATCCTTGATTACGCACTTGCCGAGGCCGCCTTGCAGAATCCCCCTGGGACCGGCTACGCACTGCACGCATCCCGTACAGGGCTTCAGGTTGAGATCGAGTAAATGAATGAACTCAACCTCGGCCCCCATTTCCTTTGCCCCCATGAGGGCCTCTCTGCACATAGCGTCGTTGTTTCCGTTTCTGAATCCGCCCGAAATTCCAATCACCTTCATACGATCTCTCCTCTACTTCCAGAAACTACGATCCACCGCAAGCACCATCTAAAATACCGGCTTGCACCCGTTCGCGGGACTTCGGTTGCAAGCTGTTCTACTATGAGCCGGACTCCGCCGGGGCATCGATCCAGACTTTGATCAGCTCCGGATTGTACACTTCCATCTTGCCGATATCCGTGCTCATGATAAATCCGCCGCCCTTGCCAACAATGTGACAGACCTTCCTGCTCTACTCCCGGATCTCGTAGGGCGTCGAGCCTGCCAACATTCGAACCGGCGAGTGGCCCGGGACTCGGGATGCAAAATTACCAGGACGGAGGGTGCCCCCTCACTTGCAATGAGTTTGCATCCCAAGATATGGCCCACATGATGCGACAGTGGCGGGCAATCGCTAGCGGGGCGGCTCGTAGGGCTCGGCGCGCAGGAGATTGTAGAGGATGTCGCGCTCGTTGGGAGAGAACTGGTTCTGGAAGCGCGCGGAGTTGAGCACGGTGGCGCGTTGGTCGAGAGGCACCGAACGCAGATCCTGGAAGGCGCTCTTGACCATGGCCTGGCGATCGGGCGGCAGGTCCATGAAACGGCTCCCGGCCTGGCGGACCTGCATCTGCTCCTGCGGCGACATACGCTCCAGCATTTCGTTGCGCGCCAGGCGGCGCTCCCTCTGT
>Ga0326728_10010807_pt1 | contig 21176 bp, 19 predicted proteins | sample MB3enrmetagenome_FD_207602 | JGI IMG/M metagenome (GOLD analysis project Ga0326728, IMG submission 207602) | Lab enriched peat soil microbial communities from McLean, Ithaca, NY, United States - MB31MN | ecosystem: Environmental > Terrestrial > Soil > Wetlands > Peat | place: USA: New York... | reverse complement strand
GGCCAGGTTGCGCTCCAGCTTCTCGATCTGCTCCTGCTCGATCTGCTTGGCGCGCTCGTCCTTCTCCTGTCCCTTGCGGCTGAAGATGCGCACGTCCACGATGGTCCCCTCGATGCCCGGAGGACAGGTCAGCGATGCGTCGCGCACGTCGCCCGCCTTCTCGCCGAAGATGGCACGCAGCAGCTTCTCTTCCGGCGTCAACTGGGTCTCGCCCTTGGGCGTCACCTTGCCCACCAGAATGTCGTTGTGCCCCACCGTGGCGCCGATGCGGATGATTCCCGACTCGTCCAGGTCGCGCAGCGCGTGTTCGCTGACGTTGGGGATGTCGCGCGTAATCTCTTCCGGCCCCAGCTTGGTGTCGCGCGCCTCAATCTCGAACTCCTCAATGTGGATCGAGGTGTAGTAGTCGTCCTTCACCAGCTTCTCGCTGATCAGGATCGCGTCCTCGAAGTTGTAGCCGCGCCACGGCATGAACGCGACCAGAACATTGCGTCCCAGGCCCAGCTCGCCCAGTTCCGTGCATGGCCCGTCGGCGATCACCTGCCCCTTCACCACACGGTCGCCCTGGCGAACGATGGGCTTCTGGTTGATGCACGTGTTCTGGTTCGACCGCTTGAACTTAGTCAGTTGATAGATGTCCGAGCCGACCTCGCGCGAGAGCTGCGTGGGGTGGTGTTCGCCCTCGACGCGCACGATAATGCGCTCTGAGTCCACTGAATCGACGATGCCGTTGCGCTTGGCAAGAATGACGGCGCCGGAGTCGCGCGCGGTGACGCCCTCCATGCCTGTGCCAACGAAAGGCGCCTCGGAGACCAGCAGAGGCACGGACTGGCGCTGCATGTTGGCGCCCATCAGAGCGCGGTTGGCGTCGTCATGTTCCAGGAACGGGACCAGCGAGGCGGCCACCGAGACCAGTTGCTTGGGGCTCACGTCGACATAGTCCACGTCCGCCTTGGGCACCAGCACGAAGTTTCCCTGCCGCCGCGCATCCACTACGTCCTGCACGATGTTGCCCTTTTCGTCCAACTCGATGTTGGCTTGCGCGATGGTATGGCGGTCTTCCTCCCAAGCCGAGAGATAGAAGCTGTACGGTTCGACCTCTACCGCGCGTTTCTTCTCCTTGCGCAAACGATCGTTCAGCTTGCGCGCCTCGTTGGCCTCGATGTGATCGCCCTGGCGCAGGGTGCTGTCGCTGGCGTTGACGACGGTGAAAAAGTCCAGCACGCGGCCGTCCTTGACGCGGCGGTAGGGCGACTCGATGAAGCCGTACTCGTTGATCCGCGCAAAGCAACTGAGCGAGCTGATGAGGCCGATGTTGGGGCCTTCCGGCGTCTCGATGGGGCAGATGCGTCCGTAGTGCGTGGGATGTACGTCGCGCACCTCGAAGCCCGCGCGCTCCCTCGACAACCCGCCCGGCCCAAGCGCCGACAGACGCCGCTTGTGGGTGATCTCGGAGAGCGGATTGGTCTGGTCCATGAACTGCGAGAGCTGGCTGGAGCCGAAGAACTCGCGGATGGCCGCCATCACCGGCTTGGCGTTGATCAGGTCGTGCGGCATGGCCGTGGACATCTCCTGATAGACGCTCATCTTCTCCTTGATGGCTCGCTCCATGCGCACCAGTCCGATGCGGAACTGGTTCTCCATCAACTCGCCCACGGCGCGCACGCGCCGGTTGCCCAGGTGGTCGATGTCGTCCACCATGCCGATGTTTTTGCGCAGCTTGAGCAGGTAGCGGATGGTCCCGTAGAAGTCCTCCGGCGTCAGCGTGCGCTTGTCCAGCCCCGTGGCGTCCTGGTTCTCGTAGAGCTTGATGTTGAACTTGAGCCGGCCCACGCGCGAGAAGTCGTACTTGCGCTGATCGAAGAACATGCCCTCGAACAGCGCGCTGGCCGTATCCAGGGTCGGCGGATCGCCGGGACGTAACTTGCGGTAGATCTCGATCAGCGCCTCTTCCGGCTTATGCACAGAGTCGCGGCGCAGCGTGTTGGTGATGATATTGCCCACGTCGTCGCGCTCCGGGAAGAAGACCTCGATGGAGGGGACGCCCGCCTGCATGATCTTGTGCAGCTTGTCGGTGGTAAGCTCCTGGTTGGCCTCGTAGAGCAGCTCACCGGTAGTCATATCCACCACATCCGAAGCCGTCATTGCGCCGTCGAACTCGGTCGCCTCAACCTCCACCGACTCGACTTTATGCGAGCGCAGCTGCTTCAACGTATGGGGCGTGATCTTGCGCGTGGCCGGAGCAAGCTCCTCGCTCTTGGCCGTGATGGCAACCGCTGGACGCGTGCCCAACAAGTTGGTCGACTGGGACTCGGGCGCTACCTTCCAGAACAGCTTGCCGTCCTTTACCTGGATGGTGTCCACGGTGTAGAAGGTCTTCAGGATTTCCTCGTCGGTGCGCAGGCCCAGAGCGCGCAGGAAGATGGTTCCCAGGAACTTGCGCTTGCGGTCGATGCGCACATACAGCGTGCTCTTCTGGTCGTACTCGAACTCCACCCAGCTGCCGCGGTAGGGGATGATTTTGCCCAGGAAGTAGGTGCGGTTGTTGGCCGTCTCGAAGAAGACGCCGGGCGAGCGATGAAGTTGCGAGACAATGACGCGCTCGGTGCCATTCACGATGAAGGTGCCGTTGGCGCTCATCAGCGGAATGTCGCCGAAGAAGACCTCCTGCTCCTTCATGTCGCGCAGGCTCTTGACGCCGGTCTCGGGGTCCTTGTCGTAGACCTTCAGCCGGATGGTGACCTTGAGCGGCGCCGAGTAGGTCATGCCGCGCTCTTCGCACTCCGCCTGGTCGTACTTCAACTGCAACCCCACCGGGTCGCCGCACTTGGTGCAGAAGTCGGGCGTGTTCTTGTTATAGGTGCCGCAGAAGCTGCACAGCACATCACCCGGATGGAATGGATCGGTGATGACCATGTGCCCGCAGTTGGTGCAGGCCGTGCGCAGGTGATTCAGCCCCTTCAGGTAGCCGCACTTGCACTCCCAGTTCCCGATCGAGTAGTCGACAAACTCCAACTCGCTCACGTTGCGGAAGTCGGTGATGGGGAAGACCGAGGTGAAGACCGACTGCAGTCCGTTGTCCTCGCGTTCCTGGGGCAGCTTGTCCATCTGTAGAAAGCGCTCGTAGCTGCGGCGCTGCACCTCAATGAGGTTGGGGATTTGAATGGACGTGGAAATCTTTGAAAAATCGAGGCGGCTGCGCACCGCACGCGTTTCGCTGGACATGAAAGAGTCTCCTAATCTTCTGGGCAACATCTACTCGAGGGGACCTCCGTGGTGCACTGCCGGTGTTTGCCCCATCCGGTCGCGCCCGATGCTGGAGAACCGCGCTGCAAGCTCTCCGTGTTTACTTCCGATTGCGCTTGATTCGCCTCTCCGCCCTCGATGCGGTTTGGCTTGTGCGCTGGTGCCTGGTTCGTCTCCATGTGCCAACCCGAAAAAATATTTAACTTTCGCCGGGCTGCGGGAACTGCTATAAAGTCCGCGTAAGGATGATTGCAACCGCTTCCGTGGGGAACGGCGGAAGACGCAGAGATGCGCTCCCAGGGACAGAACGCCCCGTGAGCGCAAAGATCGACTTGTGCACTGTTTCTTTATCTAACTGGATGCCTGCCACCCTTTGAAGCTCGCCTAGCCTCAAGGTCTTGCTGCCGCTTCTGTTCCTGTGTCACTGTGCATGTCCGCCGCCAGACTTGCATAGTGGCCGGCCCCGTAGCCCGCGCTGGCGGGATAGGCCGGAAGAGTTGCCGTAGATGCCGAAGCCAGCCTTAGCTGGATGCCAAAGTTGCCCTAAGTCAAAGTTGCCGTAACCAAAGAAGTTGCCTGCGACGCCGAAGCATCGCAATCCCGAATTGCCAAAGGTCGAAAATTTCAGAGGTGTCCGGAAGCGCTGTCTGCCTACTAGCACACCAAGGCAGAGGCGGTTCTCCATCGGTAAGGATACCGCGTTCTGCCCCGGCGCGCAAGTCGGAGGGGGTGACTACTTGATTTCGACGGTCGCGACGCCTTCGAACTTCTTGGCGATGGCGGTTGCATCTTCCTTCGATATGTTCTCTTTCAGTGCCTTGGGCGCGCCGTCCACCAGGTCCTTGGCCTCCTTCAGGCCCAGGGAGGTGACTTCGCGCACAGCCTTGATGGTGGAGATCTTGTTCGCGCCAGCATCCTTCAGGATGACGGTGAACTCGGTCTTCTCCTCCACCGGGGCCGCTGCCGCCGCTCCGCCGCCGCCCGCCGCCGGGGCCGCAACCGCTGCCGCCGCCGAGACGCCAAGCCGCTCTTCCAGTTTCTTAACCAACGCCGAAGCCTCAAGCAGGCTGAGGCTTACGATCTGATCTTCCAACTGCTGAATGTCCGCCATTTTCTCTCTCCTAAACTATTTCGATTCAGAAACTTGTGTGCTACGTTTGCGTCTCCATCTCCGAAGAGCCGTTCCTCTTCGGCCGCCCCACACCACCCAGGTTTCCGTTGCGCGGGGCGGATGCCCAGACTAGCAATCCGCTAAGCGCCCCCAGGGGGAATGAAGCCAAACTTTATGCGCCCTCGGCCGCGGGCGCCTCACCTGCCAGAGCTTCTGCTGCTGGCGCTTCTGCAACAACTTCTTTAGCCGCAGCTACTTCAGCGACCGCAGCCGCAGCCGCACCGGCAAACTTGCCCTTCTCCACACCCTGGTTGATGACTACCGCCAGGTCGCGTCCTGCGGCGTTGATGACTGTAGCCAGCCGCTGCGCCGGAGACTGGATCAGGAAGAGCAGCTTGCTGAAGAGTTCTTCCTTGCCTGGCATGGTGGCCAGCGCCTTGATCTCCTCCACGCTCAGCACCTTGCCGTCGACGATGCCCAGTTTGAAGGTGAACTCCGAGTTGTCCTTCACCCAGCCTGCCAGAGCCTTGGCCAGGGCCACAGGGTCGCCCGAGGTGTACGCCACCGACGAGACGCCCTTCAGCCCCTGCAGTGCTGCTTCGATCTTGGTTCCTTGCCCTGCGCGCGCCGCTAGCTTGTTCTTCACTACATGATAGCTGCCGCCGGCTCCGCGGATCGCCTTGCGCAGTCCGTTGTCCTTGGCTGCGGTAAGTCTGGTGAATGTGCCGACGATGGCCGAAGTCGAGTGCTCCAACTCGCTGGCGAGCGCCTTCACCTTCTCCGTCTTCCTTGCTCTGGTCAATGCCATATAAAACCTAGCCTTTAACTGCTAGCTCTTATCTGCTAGCTCTTCAAATTTGCAGGCGCGGATTACTCGCATAGCGCCTGGATTTTCACGTCGCCGTGTTCCAGCTAATAGCTAAGAGCTAATAGCTATCGGCTGCCTCTAAACCTTGCCCGCCAGCTCCAGTACGGTCGAGTCGAGCTGCACGCCCGGCCCCATGGTCGAGCTGAGCGTGATTCCCTTGACGTACTTGCCCTTGGCCGCCGCAGGCTTGGCCTTCAGCACCGAGCTGATCACCGTCATGGCGTTATCCACCAGCTTCTTGGGCTCGAACGAGAGCTTGCCCACCGGGACATGCACCAGCGCCGTCTTATCGGTGCGGAACTCGACCTTGCCGGCCTTGATCTCCTTGATCGCGGCGACGACATCTGTAGTCACCGTACCGGTCTTGGGGTTGGGCATCAACCCCTTCGGTCCCAGCACCTTGCCCAGCCGCCCCACCGACTTCATCATGTCGGGCGTGGCAATCAGCGCGTCGAAGGCGGTCCAGTTCTCCTTCTGAATCTTCTCCACCATCTCATCGCCGCCGGCAAACTCCGCTCCGGCAGCCAGCGCATCGGCTACCTTGTCGCCGGAGGTAATGACGGCGACGATCTTGGTCTTGCCCAGCCCGTGAGGCAGCACCACCGTGCCGCGCACCATCTGGTCGGCGTGCTTGGGATCGACGCCCAGACGGATGTTCAGGTCGACGGTCTCGTCGAACTTGGCGTACTTGGCCTTTTGGATGAGTGGGACTGCATCGGTCAGGGTGTAGGGCCGCCGCTCCACCAGCGCGCGCGCCTTCACCATATTCTTGGACAGCTTTCTAGCCATTCTTCCCTCGTCTCCCACCGCGCGAACCCAAGCAGTGCAATTTCTCGCTGAACCCATCCGGAATTGCTGTTCTTCAACTACGAGGCTGGATGGGCCGTTCGGCCGTGGTGCCTATGACTGGCCCCCGCCGAGGGCGGAGACACTCTTTCCAGTATGCCGGAAAGCAAGATTTCCGTCAATCAGCGGTCAGGACATGCGAGAATTCGTGCAACTCAATATGCGACCTCTCTCCGTACTTATCCTCGTCGCCTCTTTTGCCACCAGCACCGCTCTCGCCGATGACGGAGCCGCCTCCATCGCAGCCGGTGGAATCGTAATGACCCGCGAACCACGCATCACGATGGCCAAGGAGGTCCTGTTTATAGGCTGGGACAAGGTGGTTGTCGATTACGACTTCCGTAATGACTCGGACACTGATATTACGACCGTGGTTGCATTCCCGATTCCTGATTACTCACTTGAGATGGAAGACAAAAGTCCGTCTGAGCAGGGATTCGATGATTTCAAACTATGGGTCGACCAGAAGCCAGTTACCTACAGCATCGAAACGAAGGCCCTAGTCAAAGGCCAAGACTTTAGCAAACTTTTGCACTCGATGGGTGTGGATATTGCGAGCTACGGACATAGCAAGGACAACGAAACGCAGCCGCAGATACAAAGGCTCAGCACTTCGCAAAAGGAAAGGCTGGTGCAGGCGGGAGTAATCGACAAAGAGTTTCACGAGCCGAACTGGAAGGTCCGCAAGAAGTATTACTGGTCGCAGACATTCCCGGCTCATAGAACCGTACACATTCGCCACCAGTACACTCCATCTCTAGGGAACTCAAACACCGTCGGCCTAGGACCATCTCCTAAGGAGGACAGCGTGGAGGCCAGATCTGTTTGTATCGATCCGGGGCTGAGAAATACTATTTCGAAGTATCTAGCCGTTCAAGACAACGAGTCCTCAATCTTCTACGTGGATTTCATCCTAACCACTGCCAATACCTGGAAGACGCCAATCGAAGACTTTACGCTCATAGTAGAGAACCCCCATCCTCAGTCTCGGCAGGCAGGTCGAAAACTTAAGAGCGAATCCTTCGTCAGTTTTTGTTGGAATGGGCCAGTAATGAAAACTGACGTCGATCATTTCTCTGCACATCTAACGAACTTTGTACCCAGCAAAGAGCTGCGCATCGGATTCATCATTCTCGATTCAGGTTGGGCGAACGGGGAACCTTACTAAGCCCAAATCCTGGCCAGCACCAGTTCGAAGCCGGAGACGGGGCCGGTGCCCTGGACGGAGGTAGGCTGCGCGAGGTGTTCCGGCTGGTCGCCGGGGCGGTAGATGGTGACAGCCTTCTCCAGCGGGTCGATGAGCCACGCAACCTCGGCCCCATTGGCGATCCACATCTCCATCTTGGCCTGCAGGTCGGCGAGGCGGTCGGTCTCCGAACGCACCTCAATGACAAAGTCGGGGCAGATGGGAGCGAAGCGGCCCTGATCTTCCTTGGAGAGGGCCTGCCAACGCCGATTCGCCACCCATGCCGCATCGGACGCACGCATGGAGCCGTCGGGCAGAGTATAGCCTCCATCGGGACCCGAAACGATCCCGCGACCGTCGGCTTCGGCCCATTCGTCGAGCAAACGGTTGATACGGCTGTTCATGCTGCTGGTCTTGATGTTTGCCGGCGTCATCACGAGGATCTCTCCGTTTGGCTCACGCTCGACGCTCAAGTCGTCATTGACCGCGCAGAAGCGCATCAACTCCTCGTCCGTCATGGGGCGGTCGAAGCGGAGACGAACCGGCAGCGAGGATTCGCTGAGTGCGAGGTTCATAGCCACAGACTACTCCGGCTCAGACCTGGTACTACGCTCAAATTCTGGCCGGCACGAGTTCAAAGTTCGTCAATGAGTGTCAACTCGTGCGAGAATTCATTCAACTAACTATGCGACCTCTTCCTGTTCTTATCCTCGTCGCCTCACTCGCCGGCAGCACCGCCCTCGCCCAGGAGGGAGCTGCCTCCATCGCCGTCGGTGGAATCGTGATTCACGATTCACACATTACGATCGAAAAAGAAGTCCTCACCATCAGCCAGAGCAAGGTGGTGGTCGATTATGACTTCCATAACGGCTCCGACGCCGACATCACCAACGACCTCGCGTTTAACATGCCCGATTATGAGTCGGAGCAGCGGCCTCCATCCATCCAGGGATTCGAAGACTTCAAGGCATGGGTCAATCAGGCACCGGTCCACTACACAACTGAAGTCAAGGCCACAGCGAACGGTCACGATTACACTTCCATGTTGCGCTCGATGGGTATCGACATTCAGAGCTTCGGACACTATTACGACCGCAATGTTGCATCGCAGCTCGACCAACTGACGCAAAAGCAGAAGGACCGTCTGCTCAAAGCGGGTTTATTAGTTAAGCCAAATGACGCTCCCAACTGGGGGGTCCGCAAGAAGTATTACTGGTCGCAGACCTTCCCCGCGCATAGCACCACTCATATTCGCCATGAATACACGCCGGCGCTCGGCCATAGCAACTCCATCGCCTATGCAACAACCGGCGACGCAAGCAAGATAGATTCCGAGTTGGCAAGTGTATGCCCAACGCCAGAGTTGCTGAATGCTCTGCGCAATGGCATGCAACAACCCCGCCATGCAGACGGAATCGATTACGTCGACTACATCATGACGACAAACAATACCTGGGTGATGCCGATTGTGGACTTCACTTTGATTGCTGAACCTGCGCCGGAAAGCCGAAGTCCAGGCTCTTCATCCAGCGGAGGAAACTTCGCAAGCTTTTGCTGGGATGGTCCGGTCGAGAAGGTCGATGACAATCAACTCCGTGCGCATATGACCGATTTTGTGCCGAATAAAGAACTGCGCGTCGGTTTCCTGCAAAGCAACAAATAGCCGGGTACCCCATTCATCGCCGGGTGCCACATTCATCGCGCCTTTGTCTCATGCGATGAGTGGGCATTCGCGCCTGGGCGAACCGACTTAGGTATAGCACAGGATCTTTACGCCTACGCCCAAATCCTGGCCAGCATCAGTTCAAAGCCGGCGATGGGGCCGGTGCCCGGGACGGAGGTTGGCTACGGGTGAATCTCCGTCTGTCGCCTTAAGGCGCCGTCACGCGCACGCTCACGCCATACCCTTGCAGCGGAATGGTGGTGTCCAAGGTGTCGGTATCGGTCTCGATCACCGTCATCACCTGCGAGTCGTTGCACACCACATACACCTTGCCCATCGGGTTTGCGTCCGTGGTGGCAATCCAGGCAGGATGCCCGTTGATGGGGATGGTCGCCGTCACCGTGTCCGTGGTCAGGTTCACCACCGACACCGAGCAGAGCGTCGTGCCCGACCCCGCCGCTCCCGTGCCGCAGGGCAGGCTGGGATTTCCCTGGTTCGCCACATAGGCGCGTGTGTAGTCGCTGAGCACAGACACCATGATGGGATTGGGGCCCACGGGGATGGTCGTTACCACCTGCCCGAAGGTGGTGGCATCCACCGGATTGGTGGGATCGCAGTTCGGATTGACCGGAAGCGAGGTCGCCGTACAGAGAGGAATATTGACGATCGTCACCGAACCATTGGAAGTGCCCGTCCCCTGATTGGCCACCACCAGCTCATCCAGTCCCGAGGCAAGGTCCGCCCACACCGGACGGGGACCCACCGGAATGGTGCTAATCGGTGTGTCCAGCGCGTCGGTTTGCGCGTTGATCACGGACACCGTCCCGTCGATCTGGTTCAGAACGAAGGCGCGCCGTGTGTCCGCCGTCATCAGTCCGAACACCGGCCCTCGTCCCACCGGAATCGTGGCCGAGATGGTGGGCGAGTTGCTTGAGCTGTTGGGGTTGTCGATTGCCTCCGCCTGCCCCGGCCCACCGCCGGTTGCGGCGCTGATGGCATAGATCCTCTGCGATGCCGATTGTCCCAGCACGTACACCGGCGTATATCCGGAAGCTACCGGCAACTCCTGCTTCAGCGCGGGCGGCTGTCCCAGTAGTTGATCGATCGCGCTTACTCCGGGGTCCGCAATGAAGGTGACATTGGACGTCGCGTAGAGGCTTGCCGGGTTTGCCCCAGCCAGCAGCGTGGACTGCAGCACCGTGCCGGGAGTATAAGCGGTCGTGATCGGCCAGGAAGTCAGGGTCCTGTCGCTGTTCAGGGTGAAGGCGGTATGTCCGGTCGAGTCCAGGGACAGGAAATAAGGATTGAGACCCAGCGGCGCGGTTACCAGAATCGTATCGCCGGAAAAATCCACCATGGTCAATGAACCGTTGGCCAACAGGGACCAGTAGGCCGCCGAGGTGGCTGGATTGTGGCCAACGTTCGCGTTCTGCAGGCTCACATACTGCAACCCTTGATAGCTCACTCCCTGGTTGATGGCGTAGGCAGTTGTCGAACTCCATGGTCCAACAAACGCGATGGGGCCGTTGGCCGGGATCTGAGTTGGGCTGGACACAGCAATCGCATACTTGGCCGGCTGTGCCGCCGGCCCCACCACGGCGATCGCGCTCACAACCGGCCGATAGGTGTTCCCGCAGCCGGCGATCATCGCCAACGATGCGGTCAGTCCCGCCACCGCCGCTGCCGCGCGCACCATTCTCTGAATTCCGTGCTGCTTCCCAATCCTTGCCAACTGCGCTTCCACTCGATGCAAAACTTCTCCCGCGTTCCCGCCGATGCTGACGATGCTCAAGGCTCGATTGTAAATCAACCAGACACCGCGCGCAGACTAGTATGGAGATTGGAGGACGAATGACCCGCGCCAGCACCCAGGCCACCCCAACCCCTTTCGTGTCCACCAAAGCCATCCCACCTGCCCGCGACCGTCTCCAATCCAAAATCCTCGTCTGGATCGTAGTTCCAATCCTGTGCTATCTCACCTTCACCGAGTTCAAGATTCTCCTGCAGATGCTTTCACTCGAACACGGACTCCTTTCGCTGCTCGACATGATGCGTGGGTACTTCATAGCGTCGCAGGGCCGTTACGACAATCACGTGGCCCAGATCATTGCGGTCAGCGTGATCTTTGCGTTGGCTGCCTGGCGGCTCCGAGCGGCCACTGTAATGGCCGCCGCATGCGGAGGATTGATTTGCCTCCTTATTAGTACAAATCTGACGGCTGGTTACGGAACCTCCGTCTTTCACTCCGGTCTGACCTGCTTGTCGCTCCTCTTTGTGCTCACCTTCTATGCGACCCGTCTCGGCCGCGAACAACAGGCGCTCGCGGGGCTATCAGAGAGTCGGCGCGAACGCAACGCCGCTCAAGTCATCGCGAATCTCGGTATTGCTGCCTTCTTCGCTTCAACTGCGGGGTGGTACATCATCGCGAAGTGCGGCTGGTTTGGCGAATTCATGGGGGAAAAAGCGACCGCCAGAATATATTTCGCCATTCCTTACATGCCCATGCTCGCTGCTCTTGCCGAGGCCGCTGCCGACACCGTCTCCTCCGAGATCGGCCAAGCCGTCGGCGGCACGCCCTTTCTACTAACCACCCTACGCCGCGTCCCACCCGGAACCGATGGCGCCATCAGCCTCTACGGTACCCTTGCGGGCATCGCCGCCGCAGCCATCATTGCCGCCACCGGAGCACCCGCCCTCGGTATGTCCGCCGCCGAATGCGCGGTCGTGTTCGCCGCCGGAATCGTCGGACTCTTCTTCGACAGCCTGCTAGGCGCAACGGTTGAACGCAAAGGCTGGATCGGCAACGACCTCGTCAACTTCACCTCAACCGCCTTCGCCGCCACCGTTGCCCTGTTCGCCATCCGATTCGTCCAGAACGACCTCCTCCGATGAGGAAACTGAGCTTCTAACTAATATCTGAGAACTAACCACTACTTTTATGCGTCCGCCTTGCCGTGCATCCAGCCGAAGTTCAGGTGCAGCTGCAGCGCTGTATAGCTGAGCATCTCGTGGAAGTAGCGCAGCGCCAGGTCGTAGTCGTCGATGTGCCCCAGCGGTCCGCGCGGCGAAGTGTAGACGATCAATCCCGCGTCCTGGCACAGCTTGCGGACACGGAACAGGTGGGTGCCATCGCTCACCACCACAATACTGTTCAGATGCCTCTGGCGCGCGATCTCCGCCAGCCGCCTTACCTGCTGCTCGGTGTCCACCGAGTGGGTCTCCGCCACTATCCGCTCATAAGGGACGCCGTTGGCCAGCAGGTAATCGCGTCCTACGCCGCCCTCGGTCATTCCCTTGTCCAACTCGCTGCCGCCGCCCAGTGTGATCACCAGCGGTGCCATTTGCTCGCGATACAGCTCCACCGCGTGGTCCAGGCGCGCATGCAGTACCGGCGAGGGCCGGCCGCCGTACTCCGCCGCGCCGAAGACCGCGATGGCGTCCGCCGGCCGCGCCTCATCGTGACCCGCAACATCCTTGATCTGCATGGCGAGCCAGACAAACCACGCCACCACCAGCAGCAGCACACCCAGCGCGCTTCGCAGCCACACACGGGCCGATGTCGCCCGCTGCTTCGCCGGACGCGTGCCGCGCTTGGGCAGACGAAAACGGCGCTTCGGCGGACTGGCGGAAGTTGGGCTCATATCTAGAAGGCTAAGGCCGCGGCATCGCAATCCGGCCCGCAAGCTGGCAGTGGGAGTGCAGGATGTCGCGCAGCCCACAGTATCACTCTTCCCGCCCCGCCCGACAAACATCCTTCCCATCCACCCCTCGGTCGGAGGTATGCTATGGACTTGCGCAGTTCTACCTTACATCTCAGCTCCATCCCCGGACACAGGAGAAGAACTTGACGGCAGAGATCCTCCGTATCCATCCGGACGAACCTGAACCGGACCTGATCGCCCAGGTCGTTCGCGCGCTCGCCGCCGGCCAGGTTGCCGCGCTGCCCACCGACACTTTCTACGGCCTGGCTGTCGATCCCATCAACCTGCGCGCCGTTGACCGCATCTACGAGGTGAAGACGCGCGCCCGCCACAAGCCGCTCTCCCTGTTGATCAGCGAGACCGCACAGGCCTACGGCCTGGCCCGTGAGATCGACACCGCCTTCGACCGCCTCGCCGAGCGGTTCTGGCCCGGCCCGCTCACTATCGTCGTCAAGGCCGGCACACGCCTTCCCCTGCGCGTCACCGCCAACACCGGTAACGTCGCCCTGCGCGTGCCGGAGGCGGCCATCGCCCGCGCCGTGGTCGCCGGTCTCGGCCTGCCCATCACCGCAACCTCCGCCAACCTGCGCGGAATGCCCGAGTGCACCTCGGCTGCCAGCGTCTCCGAACAGCTTGGCCACCAGATCCCGCTCATCGTCGACGGTGGCCCCACCGTCCGTTCCACCCCCACGACCATCGTCGATCTCTCCGGCGGAGGCCTCTCCTGGATGATCCTGCGCGAGGGCGCCGTCCCCACCCACGAGATCGCCCTCGCCCTGCAGCACTAGAGAATCAGCGCATTTGTCTTTCTTAAGAGCACGGGTTTACCTGTGCCATCCCTTCGCATCCGACTCCGGCTTCAGCTGCTGAGGTCAATCCACGCCACGCAACGACTTCCTTGCCACGCAAGCAGTATGCTGGTCAGCGGAGAATGAATCATGCACCCAACTATGCGACTCTTCGCAACCTTTGCCCTACTTACTGTCGCCTGTTTCGCGCAAACCGCGCAGCCTAAGCCCGAGCTGCTCCTCTTCCATCCCTCCGGCCCGCCGCTCTCCTACGAAGTCGCCACCATCAAGCCGATCGATCCCAACACCGCCGGCCAGATGGTTATGCTCCCGCCCGGTACTACTCTCAACCCACTCACCATCCGCCGCTACATCATGGACGCCTACGGCGCCACCTACCAGACGCAGGTCGTCGGTGGCCCGGACTGGCTCAACAAGGACCCCTACGACATCAAAGGCAAGGTCCCCGACGACCTCGAAGCCGCAATGCAGAATATGAACAACGCCGACCGCGGAGATCGGACTCGCGCCATGCAGCAGTCTCTGCTCGCCGACCGCTTCCATCTCAAGGCCCACTTTGAGACCCGCGTTCTACCCGTCTATGAACTCGTACCTGCCAAAGGCGGCCTCAAGATCACCGAGGTCCCCGCGCCGCCCGAGAGCAAACCCCGCGATCCGTCGATTCATATTCGCCCCGGCGACACGCTGCCTCCAGGAACGATGATGACCACGATGAACAGCAACGGCATCCTCGTCCTCAACGGACACGCTATCAAGATGCAGTCGCTGGCCCACACGATCAGTTTCGCCGGCGCCGCTGAAGTCGGGACCCGTCCCATCGTCGACCACTCCGGCTTCACCGGCTACTTTGATATCAAGGACCTTACCTGGGCAGCCCTCAACGCCAACACCGCCAACGCGCCTGATGCTCCCTCGCTCACTGGCGCGCTCCAAGAAAATCTCGGCCTCAAGCTCGTCTCCGCCAAGGACCCCATCGAGGTCCTCGTCATCGACTCCATCGACCGCCCCACGCCCAACTGATAGCCTTCGCCTACAACACTACGCAGCCTTGGATGAGTTGCGAGTGTAGCTCTTGATGGTGGGCAGCAACTTAATTATGCTTCCCGACTTTTGTTTTGCCAGCCTGAGTTCGTAGAGGCTCTGCAGGTTCAGCCAGAACTCCGCGCTGGTGGCGAAGAAGTGCGCCAGCCGCAGGGCCGTGTCGCCGGTGATTGACCGGCGTCCGTTCAGAATCTGGGTCACACGGTTGGTGGGCACGCCAATCTGGCGCGAGAACTCTGCCGCACTCATCCCCATTGCCTTCAACTCCTCCGCCAAATGCTCTCCCGGATGTATTGCTTCCATGGTTCTCTCCTATTAGTGATAATCCACAATCTCTACGTTGACCGGGCCCTTTGCGCCATCCGGCCACTCGAAACATATTCTCCATTGGTCGTTAATGCGGATGCTGTACTGTCCTTTGCGATCGCCTTTCAACGCCTCAAAGCGATTTCCAGGCAAAGACGAAAGGTCGTTCACCGAAGTCGCGGCCTCCATCCGGTCCATCTTTATCCGTGCCGCATGCTCGAAGCCGGAGAATGCCTTGACCCGTTTGCCGGCGGCAAAGTCACGCGTACGCTTGTCGCGGCAACTCTGGACCATAAGGCAAGACTACCCTGCTGTACGCTGTACGTCAAGCGTATTTTCAAAGGACACGCCCTTCGCCCCACATTCAGACAATATTAAGCTCCTGCGTTTATCATCTTTCCTGAATAGGAGACTTCCCTTGCAAACAATCCGAAATATCGCTACCCATCTGGCCGCGCTGCTGGTCCTTGCAGCCATGCCCTGCGTCGCCCAGTCCAGCTGGGCAGTCGTGCAAACCTTTCAAATCGGCGGAGAGGGTAGCTGGGACTACGTCACCATCGACGCCCCCAACCATCGTCTCTTCGTCACCCGTTCCACCCACACCCAGGCCATCGACACCGACACCGGCAAGGTGCTGGGCGACATTCCCGGCCAGGTGCGTTCCCATGGCGTGGCCATCGTTCCCAAGCTCAACCGCGGCTTCATCACCGATGGCGGCGGCACCGGCGCCATCATCGTCTTCGATCTAAAGACCTATGCCACCCTCGGGCGCATCCCCACCATGCCGGATTCCGATGGCATCATCTACGACGCCAAGCTGGACAAGGTGCTCGCCGTCTCCGGAGACGGCAACGCATTGATGACCTTCAGCCCCGACATCGACCCCAAAACCGGCAAGGTTGACACCATTCAGCTTGGCGGAGCGCCGGAGTTTCTCGCCTCCGACGGCAGCGGCAAGGTCTTCGTCAACCTGGAAGACAAGGATGTGGTGGCCGTCGTGGACCTCAAGTCGCGCACAGTCGTCTCGCGCTGGCCGGTCGCGCCCGCCGGTCACCCGGTTGGCATGGCGATCGATGCAGCCAGCCACCGCCTCTTCATCGGCTGCCGCAATCCGCAAAGGCTGGTGGTGATGAACGATGAGACCGGCAAGGTGGATGCCGCGCTTCCCATCGGCGCGGGCGTGGACGCCACCGCAGCCGGTGCAGGCCTTGCCTTCGCCAGCGCAGGAGACGGCACCCTGACCGTTGCTGCGGAGAAGGCCGGCGTGTTCCAGGTCCAGCAGGTAGTCAAGACGCCCACCGGAGCACGCACCATGGGCATGAACGCCGAGACCCACCGCCTCTTCCTGCCCACGGCAGAGATGGCGCCCGGCGCCAACGGACGTCCCGCTGCCAAGCCAGGCACCTTCATGATTGTCGTGGTCGGTCAGCAGTAGCAACTACGCACCGGAGGAGTGCCGTACCTCATCGGCGCTCCTCCGCCCATCTCTCTGTCGTTGTCTGTTCCCGTTGTTTGTCATTCCGCAGCGCAGAGGAGGAATCTGCTTCTGCCGTTGTTTGTTTCTTGCCGTCATCCTGAGCGAGCGCAGCGAGTCGAAAGACCCCGATGATGCTCGCCTCTGCACAACCGTCCGTAGCTTTCTCTCACACAATCCCCTGCTGCCTACAGCACCCCATCCCACGCAAGCGGTATCCTGATCAGCGGAGAACGAATCATGCGTCTGCCCCTGCGATTCGCCGCAATGCTTATCCTCTGCGTAACTCCCTGGGCGCTCGCCCAAATCTCAACCCCAACCACGCCCGCGCGTTACCTGCCGTCCATTCAGCAGCGTTGGGACGCCTCCGATCTGGTCTGCATCGGCGATGCCTCCGCTCCAACCCAAACAGGCCTGACCCAGAACATAGACGGCAGTGACCGCGACCAGCTCTCGGCCCAGGTCGAGATCGAAAGCTGTCTCAAAGGAGATCGCCCGAAGTCTCCGGAGATTCGCGTCCTTGGCGACGACGTGGTCGCCGCGAAAGATAGTGGCCATGGCTACGGCTATAGCGGACCTCCGACCGGATTCCTCAACAAGGGACGGAATCTGCTCTTTCTCCGCCGAACGGACGCGCCTGGTGACTTCGACGTCACCGTCCCGGTCTACCAGACCAACATCCGTCTCGCCGACTCCCGTCCGGCGTATTCATCTTCAGATACCCGCCATGTCCTTACCCAAGAGCTTGAGGCCGCCCTCGTCCAGTTCGACGAGACAGACCTCAGCGACCTCGACTACCTCTTCGACCTGCTCGGCAATCGCGACACAATCGCTGAACTGGAAAGGCTCTCGCCGAGCCTCTCGCTCCCCTTTCAGCGCGATATCGCTGTCTCCCTCTTGAATCGAGACCAGCAAGACAGTGAGCCGGTCGTCATCTCCCTCCTGCTCGACTCTTCGTCACCCGCATGGAAGCGCGAAAGCGCAGCCATGGCCCTCGGCTGGCACGGAACGAGGGCAGCACTCGCGCCCCTCCAGCAGATTGCGTCTCAACCCATATCGACAGACGACCTGAAACAGTTGCAATTCACTGCGCAGTCGATGCTCCCGCGCCTCGAACACCGCTTGGGAGCGCCATAGACGATGGATTCCGCGATAGCGGCTGCCATTCGGACGCGCCACCGACGCTCCCTCGCTCAGCCAAGCTCTCCAAGATAAGCTCGGCCTCAAACTCGTCTCCGCCAAGGACCCCATCGAGGTCCTCGTCATCGACTCCATCAACCGCCCCACGCCCAACTGATCGCCCTCACCCTGCGCAGTAATCCCTACCCCGCCGGCAGGATCGCCTTGCGCAGGGCCGCGACCAAATCGCCAAGCCGCGCCACATCGGGAGCGGCATCGCCCAGCAGCACTTCCATCTCACGCGCAATGCGCGTACCTTCGTCGAAGCCATACATGCCCAGCGAGCCGGCCAGCTTGTGCGCTGCGCTGCCAGCCTCCTGGCGCAATTCATCGCTCAGCGTGCCCGCTTCGGCCATCGCCGCGGCACGGTCGAGCAGAGCGAGGCGCTCATCCACCAGCGCGCGGTTGCGCTGCCAGACGGCCGTAAGCAGCGATGCGGTTTTTTCATCGGAGCCGGTCATTTCACTCCTTGCCGTGCCTCGATAGCCCGCGTCGATTGCCCGCGCAATCGACATCTGCATCGTCCAGGAAGCGTCTTGCTGGTCAGTCCACCCAGCCGAGCTTTTCGGAGATCTGGGCGGCCAGCGTCAGCGGGTTGAAGGGTTTGAAGAGGACGCCCGAGACTCCCAGCCCGGCGAAGCGGCGCTGGTCCACGCCCTGCACCTTGGCGGTGAGCAGCAGGACGGGAATGGCGGCCAGGTCGGGATTCTGTTGCATCTGGCGGAATGTGGTGGGACCATCCATGCCGGGCATCATCACATCCATCAGGATGGCGTCGGGAACAAGTTTGCTGTTGGCCGCGGCGCGAATGCCGTCGGGCCCCGAGCTGGCGGTGACAATCTCCCAACCCGCTGTTGTCTCCAGAGCCAGTGCTGCTACTTCGCGAATGTCGTCTTCGTCATCGATGATCAAAATGCGGCGCATGGCTAAGATGCTCTCTTATACAGTCAGGCGGCTGGCGATCGGGTCGCGTTGCTGGATGGGGACAGTGCCCGCCTTGGATTTCGATTTCAAAACACGTGCAAGCTCCCCCAGCAGGAGGCTCTCGTTGAACGGCTTCTGCACCCAGCCCTGGGCCTCGCCCACCAGCAACGGCCGCTCGCTGGGCGAACTCACACTGAGTACGATCACCGGAATCGCCGCTGTCGCAGGCGAGCTCTTGAGCTGCCGCAGCGTCTCCCAGCCGCTGAGTCCGGGCAGGTAGTGATCCAGCAGGATGCCGGCGATGGCGGGCGCAGGAGCGTTGCGCATGGCCTGCTCATGGGCCAGGGCTATCACCTCTTCGCCGCTGCCTGCCTCAATCACGTCGTAGCCATGGCGGCGCAACTGTTCGCAGACTACGGTGCGGATGCCGGGGTCGTCGTCGCACACCAGGATCAGCCCCTCGCCCCGCTCGGCCAGCGGTGACATCCTCATCGGCATCGCGGTATCGCCTGCCCGCACGCTACGCGAAAACTGCACGCAGAAGGTTGTGCCGGGGGCGATTTGGTCCGGCTTGGCCCAGTCGTGGTTGGGCTGCGCCCAGATCATGCCGCCGTGTTGCTGAATGATGCTGCGGCAGATGGCCAGACCAAGCCCTGTGCCACCCTTCTTGCTGGAGTCCGAGGACTCAACCTGCTGGAAACGGTCGAAGATGCTCTCCAGCTTGTCGGCAGGAATGCCGCGCCCGCGATCGATGACCTTCACAGACAGCGCCTCGATGTTGGCATCGATCTGCAGCGTGACCGTGGAGTTGACGGGCGAAAACTTGATCGCGTTGGAGAGCAGGTTGGTGAGCACCTGCAGGATGCGGTCCGGATCGGCATCCAGGTAGGCCGCGTCATGCGCCACGTAACTGTTCAGTTCCAGCCGGATGGACGAGGCATCGGCCAGGGCGGTCATGGTGTCCACGGCCTCGCGCGCAAGGTCGTAGATGGAGCAGCGGCGCAGATTCACGGGGGCCCGGCCAGACTCCATGCGCTCCAGATCGAGGATGTCGTTGATCAGGCGGATCAGGCGTTCGGTGTTGCTGGAGGCGATGCGCAGCAGGTTTTGCGCCCTGGCATCCACGTTGCCCAGCAGACCCGAGGAGAGCAGGCCAAGCGCACCGCGAATGCTGGTCAACGGAGTGCGTAGTTCGTGCGAGACGGTGGAGATGAACTCATCCTTGGCGTGGTCCAGGTCCGATCGCTCGGCCAGCCGGTTCCTCTGCTCCTCGGCGTGTGCGCGGCTGCGCTTCAGCGCTTCGCTCAGACCGGAGAGGTCGTGCTCCTGGCGGCGGACCTTGCGATCCAGCCACAACGTCGCGACGACGAGCAGGACAATGCATGTCAGAAAAATGCTGAACAGGATGGATGCTTGCTGACTCATCGTCGATGGCCTATATGCTACATCGGGATTCGACGCTGAGAGATGAAAATCTAACAGTAGGGCACCAATCAATATACCCCATAAAATGTTCAAGCGGAAACAGTTTCGGCCCGGCGGTCAAGCACCCGGCCCCACTGTTTGCCCTTGCGCCCCGCGGCCGCCCCCTTGTGCAGCGCGTAGCCCGCCACCAGGGGCAGAGCCAGCGTGGCCTCGGCGTACACCATCTGCTCGAACGTGGCGTCCACCTTGCCCCAACTGCTTGCCTCCTTCAGGGTCGATCCGGAAAGCGCCCCATCGCGCACGTCCGCCACCGTAATCTGCACCGCGTACTTGTGCATCGGCGCAACCACCCCCAGCACCTCCGCCGCCACCACTATGTCCTGGGCAAAGTTCTTGGGCACGCCGCCGCCGATCATCAGCAGCCCGGTCGTCGGGTTGGCGATCTTCAATTGCGTCAGCTCGTAAAAGTCCTTGGCCGAGTCGATCGAGACCATCGCCTTGCCCTGCCGCGCGTGCTGGTGTGTCACAAAGCCGAATCCCGCCGAGCAGTCCGAGAACGCCGGGCAGAAGATGGGCACATCCTTCTCATACGCCGCCAGCAGGATCGAGTCGTTGTTACCCTCCGCCGGGGTCCGCCCGTTGGCCGCCAGGTAGGCGCCGAACTCGCGCAGAATCTCCCGCGAGCTGTACGGCCTCGTCTCCAGCGAGTTGATGATCTTCTCGGTCGTCTGGTCGCAGATCCTCAGCTCCTCCTCGTCGATGAAGGTGTCGTAGATGCGGTCGATCATCAGCTTGCGCAGCTCGGCGTCGCCGTGGCCGTACTTATACTCGTCGCCCGCGATGTAATGGCGGAATCCCAGCGCCTCGAAGAAGTCCTGGTCCACGATGTTCGCGCCGGTCGTAACGATCGCGTCCACCATGTTCGAGCGCACCAGGTCGACAAACACCTTCTGCAAGCCCGCCGAGATCAGCGACCCGGCCAGGCACAGGATCACCCCGCACTCCGTGTCGCGCAGCATCCTCTCGTAGATGGCCGCTGCGCGCGCGGTGTCGCGCGAGCTGTACGCCATGGAGGCCATCGCGTCCACCAGCGCCACCACGTTGTGCTGTGTGATGTCAATGTGCTGTACGGGCGTCGTGAGCAGTTCTTTTTTGGTAGTCATAGGGTGTTACAAGAATATCGCGTCAACTCGGTTCAGGGGTGTCGCGGATTGTTAATTTGAGAGCAAACGGAGATGTCGATGGTCGATGGTCGATCTCGACAGCTAACAAGTCTTCAAATTTTGGGATCACACGTTGCTCTGGCGGAATCGGCGCCATTTCAAAAATGTAGTGAAAGTGCTTGAAGGTCCTGATCACAAACCCAAGCGCAGACTCATGGGTTCCATCGTACTCAA
>Ga0326728_10010806_pt1 | contig 21176 bp, 18 predicted proteins | sample MB3enrmetagenome_FD_207602 | JGI IMG/M metagenome (GOLD analysis project Ga0326728, IMG submission 207602) | Lab enriched peat soil microbial communities from McLean, Ithaca, NY, United States - MB31MN | ecosystem: Environmental > Terrestrial > Soil > Wetlands > Peat | place: USA: New York... | reverse complement strand
GCCGGTGATGTTGTATGTGCGCGGGGACACACAAGTCCTGAATTCGCCGAGCTTGAGCATCGTGGGGACGCGGCGGCCCACAGTCTATGGCTCGCAAATGGCGGAGAGGATGGGGAGGGAGTTGGCGGTGCGCGGGTTGGCCATCTTGAGCGGTTTGGCACGTGGGATTGACGCCATCGCTCACCAGGGGGCGACGGCGGTAGGTGGACGGGCGATCGGGGTGCTGGGCACGGGGATTGATGTCTGCTACCCGAAGGAGAACAAGAAGCTCTATGAGAAGGTACTGGAGCGAGGAGCAATCGTGAGCGAATTCCCGACGGGCAGCCACCCGGCACCGGAGAATTTCCCGGTGAGGAATCGCATCATCGCCGGGATGCCCCTTGGGGTCATAATTGTGGAAGGAAAGCAGTATAGCGGGTCGTTGATTACAGCACGGCTGGCCATGGAATTTGGGCGAGAAGTCTTCGGCGTGCCGGGGAATGTGACGCAAGCAGTGAGCTTCGCGCCAAACCTGCTGATCAAGCAGGGGGCGAAGCTGGTGACAAATGCCGAAGATGTGATTGAAGAGTTGCCGACCCCGGTGAGGGCGGCTTTGGTGAAGGCGGAGGCAGTGGAAGCAGAACAGCGGAACTTGCTCCTTGTTGATGGCCTAAGTACTGTGCAGAGAAAGCTTTACGAGCTCTTAAGCGCCGAAGAATCGCGCCATATTGATGACATCGTGGATGCGAGCGGGTTGAATTCTAGCGAAGTTCTAGCTACCCTCTTTGACTTGGAGATGAGGGGGATCGTCCGGCAACTACCGGGCAAGCACTTCAGCAAGGTGTTATTGTAGGAGAGGCAGAAGCAAGGCGTTGTGAAGGCCGGTCACCACAACCCAGTTGGGTTCCGGCTCCGCTACCGGGCCAAGCAGTGAGAGACTCTTCCAATCAGAGCGTTCTCGTCCAGTTGTAAACCGCCTTTTTTGAGATAGAAAGACGGGCGATGCATCCGAACTGAAGCCGGAGGCATCTGGAAACAGGCAAGAGAGCCTGTGAGAAACAATAACTTAAAGGTAGCGAGAAGGACACACACCGCTTACCTGGCCCTCCCCGGGGGTAGAAGCGGGGTTAAAACAGCAACATGGCAAGATCACTGGTAATCGTCGAGTCGCCGGCAAAGGCGAAGACTATCAACAAGTACTTGGGGAAGAACTACGTGGTGAAAGCGTCCATCGGGCATGTGATGGACCTGCCGACGAGGACGATTGGGATTCGTCTGCCCATCGAGGATGAAAAGCCAAAAAAGAAAACAAAGGGGAAGAAGGGCGCAAAGGCAGCAGCGCCCAAGCCACTGCGGAAGCCCATAACCCTGGATGATCCGAGGATCTTCGAGCCCACCTTACAGGTAATCCCAGGCAAAGGGAAGGTTGTCAATGACCTGCGGAAAGCGGCGCAGAAAGCGGATGCAGTGTACCTGGCCGGCGATCCGGACCGGGAAGGAGAGGCGATCTCTGCCCACCTGGCGATGGTGCTGTCCAAGCCCGCGAAGTTTCTGATTGATAAGGCAGACGAGGAAAACGGGAAGAAGAACGGCAACGGCGCAAAGGACGACAAAGCCGAAGCGGAAAAGGCCGCTGCGGCGCCGCCCAAGGACAAGGCCAAAGGAAAGTTCGGGGACAAAAAGAAAGAAAAGGACGTCATTGTTATCGAGCCCATCGATCCGAAGAAGATCTTCCGGGTGACCTTCAACGAAATCACGCCCAAGGCGATCCGCGCGGCATTTGAAAAGCCACGCCAGGTGGATACGCAACTCGTGGACGCGCAGCAAGCGCGGCGCGTCCTGGACCGCATCGTGGGGTACAAGATTTCGCCCCTGCTGTGGGACAAGGTGCGGCGCGGCTTGAGTGCAGGACGCGTGCAGACAGTAGCGCTTCGGCTGATTGTCGAACGCGACCAGGAGATTCGGGCGTTCGTGCCGCAGGAGTACTGGTCGATCCACGCGATTCTGGATGCCGGGGAGCCTCCAGTTTTCGAGGCTCAGCTCACGAAGAAAAAGGACGAGGACATCGAGGTCAAGAACCAGGAGACGGCTGACGCGATTGTCACCGCGGTCAGCAAGGCGAAATGGCAGGTGGCCAGCGTCGCGCTGAAGGAAAAAAGGCGCAACGCACCGCCGCCATTTACGACGTCGAAGCTGCAACAGGCGGCGTATAACCGGCTCCGCTACACGGCGAAGCGCACGATGGCGCTGGCGCAGCGGCTATATGAAGGCGTGGAGTTGGGCGCAGAAGGGTCGGTGGCGCTGATCACATACATGCGCACCGATTCCGTGCAGGTGTCGAATGACGCCCTGGAGCAAGTGCGCGAGCTGATTCCGGAGCGCTTTGGAAGCGCGTACTTGCCGGAAAAACCGAATTTCTACAAATCGAAAAAAGATGCGCAGGGAGCGCACGAAGCGATCCGGCCGACGGAAGTATCGCGCACCCCGGAAGACGTGCGGAAATATCTGCCGGACGACCAGTTCAAGCTGTACCAGCTCATCTGGCAGAGATTCGTGGCTTCGCAGATGCGACCAGCGGTCTTTGACCAAACGACCATTGATATTGAGGCGGGCGACTATAGCTTCCGGGCGACGGGATCGATTCTGAAGTTCGACGGCTATTTGAAGGTGTACCAGATTCCCGCCGCGAATACGGACCGCGAAGACGAAGAGAAGGATGACGAGGGCGAAGGCAAGGCGCTGCCGCGCGTGAGCGAAGGGCAACTGCTACAACTGGAGTCGATCCGGCCGGAACAGCATTTCACGGAGCCGCCGCCGCGCTATACGGAGGCGACGCTCGTCAAGGAATTGGAAGAAGACGGAATCGGCAGGCCATCCACCTACGCGTCCATCATCTCGACGATTGTGGAACGCGAGTATGTGAAAAAGGATCAGGGGCGATTCACGCCGACGATGCTCGGCGAGCGCGTGTGCGTGCTGCTGATCAAGAGCTTCGAGGACGTGTTTGACGTGAAGTTCACCGCGCGGCTCGAAGAGGAGCTGGACGAAATCGAAGAAGGCAAGATGCCGTGGCGGGAATCGGTCAAGGAATTTTGGGAGAAGTTCATCGTCGATCTGGATAAGGCCGGCGACGAGATGGTGTCGTACAAGGCCGGCATTCCCACGGGGAAAAAGTGCGAAAAGTGCGGCCAGGGAGAGCTCCTGGAACGCATCAGCCGTCATGGCTTCTTTCTGGGCTGCTCGCGTTACCCGGAATGCGATTTTATCCAGGATCTTTCCGAGGAGATTCCGGAAGACGCGGAAAACAAGATTGAGTATTGCGAGAACTGCGGCAAAGAGATGGCGCTAAAACGCGGGCGGTTTGGAGCGTTTCTGGCATGCACTGGGTACCCGGATTGCAAGACGACGCGGCGGCTGGTGGCGGGAACGCGGATCGCGCACCAACCCGACGAGCCGCTGGACGAAAAGTGCCCCGATTGCGGGAATGGCCTGGTGAAAAAGCACGGGCGTTTCGGCGAGTTCATCGGTTGCTTCGGGTATCCGAAGTGCAAATATACGCGGCCGATCACCCTGGGAATCAAGTGCCCGAAGTGCAAGGAAGGCGAATTTGTGAAGCGCGCGAGTATGGGCAAGGGCGGGCGCGGGCGGATGCGCGTGTTCTACGGCTGTTCGCGGTATCCAGACTGCGATTACACGTCGCCGAACATGCCGATTGCCGAGCCCTGCCCGAAGTGCGGCGCCCCGTTCATCGTGGAGAAGAAGAGCAAGATCGGGCTGGTGCGCGCGTGCGTTAAAGAAGGTTGCGACTGGGAAAAGCTGGCCCCCGAGGAGAAGCCGGTGGCCGTGGCGGAAGAAGCGCCGGTGGCGCTGAAAGCCTAGACGCCTGCGGAGATCAAGCAGAGACGTCAGCCCTGCCGGGAAAACCGGCATAAACCGGAGCGGCTGCCCGGCCGGTAAAGCTGTGCTGGAGTAAGACTCCCATTTGAGTGCGATAATTCCGAAAGACCACTTGCAGGCTGGGGTGTGTCTGGAACGGAAGCACAGGCCGGAATGAAGAAGACCGTCGAGAAATATCTGGAGTACCTGCGGTCGGTGAGGAACGCCTCGCCACACACCCTGATCAATTACGGCAAGGACCTGGAACAATTTCAGACATTTTTGTCGCCGCCCGGCATGGACACTCCGGGCGTGACGAAGATCGACCACCAGATGATCCGGGAGTTCATGGGACACCTGCATGAACTCGGGTTGCAGAAGAGCTCGATCGCCAGGAAGTTGGCGGCGCTGCGGTCATTTTTCAAGTATTGCGTCCGGGAAGGACTCCTGAAGGACAATCCGGCTCGTCTGGTGCCCACTCCGAAGTTGCCGAAGCGCATCCCAGCGGTGCTCTCCGCCGAAGAAATGAGCGTATTTCTGGACCAACTGGCGGGAACGCGATTTTCCGCGGCGGGCCGCAAGAACAGAAAAGCGAAGCGCGGGGCTGGGAATGCAACGCCGAAGATGGGAATCATCAAGCTGGAGGATTCGCTGCTGTTGCGAAGAGACCGTGCACTTTTGGAGTTGCTGTATGCGGCGGGGCTGCGGGTTAGCGAACTGACGGGGCTGAACCTTGCCGACATGGAGCAGAAGGAGCAGATGTTGCGCGTGCGCGGCAAGGGCAACAAGGAGCGTATCGTGCCGTACGGCGCGAAGGCTGCGGAAGCCCTGAAGAGCTACTGGCCGGTGCGGGATAAACTCCTGTACGAAAATACGGCCATCCGGCAGAAGACACATCCGGAAGCGGTGTTTTTGAATTACACCGGAAGACGGCTGACACAACGCAGCGTGGGAAGAATCTTGAAGAAATATGCGCGCCTGGTGAACATCAATTGGGATTTGCATCCTCATTCCCTCAGGCACGCGTTCGCCACGCACCTGCTGGCGGATGGCGCTGATTTGCGTGCGATTCAGGAACTCCTGGGGCACCAGTCGCTTTCCACCACGCAGAAGTACACGCATGCGTCGATTCGGCAACTCATGGATATTTACGACAAGGCGCACCCGCACGCATGAAGGGGTCACAGGTAATCGAAGAACGGCAACAGCGGCAAATTTTCCCGGTGATTGACCCGGATGTCTCGCCCAAGGGGGAAGTGAATTTCGGCGTGGGGTCGGTGTGACGCGCTCGACCGACTATCTGATTGGGAAGACGATCCTGGGCTATCGTTTCGATTTTTGATAGCAGCGCCTGGTCTGCTCTTGCGCGCGAACCCCTCGACCTCGCCAGGAATATACAATGTGACAGGGCTCTTCCATCAAGATACGCGCGTTGACGCTGGTGCGTGCGGACCCGTACAATAGTAGTTTGTCTATAGCCTTTGGAGGGCAGATGTACGCCGTCATACAGACCGGGGGAAAGCAGTATCGTGTCGCACCCGGCGACACCATCCGCATCGAACGGGTCAGCGGTGAAGTGGGCGAGCAGGTGAAGTTCGGCACCGTGCTGGCAGTGCACACCGACGACAAGAAAGTCCTGGCGGGTTCGGACGCGTCGAAAGCCTCGGTGACCGGGAAAATCGTGTCGCAAGGCCGGGGGAAGAAGCTCACCGTGCTGAAGTTCAAGAAGACCAACCAGTACAAGATTCAGCGGGGCCACCGGCAGAATTACACGGCCGTTGAGGTCAGCGAGATCAAGCTGTAAACCGAGCGGGACCGCGTTGTCGGGACCAGCAAGTTTAGAACGAAAGGGATTGCGTCATGGCACATAAGAAGGGCGGCGGATCATCCACCAACGGCCGCGATTCACACGGGCAGAGGCTAGGCGTGAAGCGCTTCGGCGGGCAACTGGTGAACGCGGGCACGATTCTGGTGCGGCAGCGCGGCACCAAGCACCAGCCCGGCGAGAACGTGATGAAGGGCAAGGACGACACGCTGTTCGCGCTGGTGACGGGTTACGTCAAGTTCGAGGACAAGGGCAACCGGGGCCGCTTTATCAGCGTGACGCCAGCGGAAGCCGCCAAGGCCGCGAATTAAGATCGCAGGGTTCCAGGCGGCCCCGACTCTTGTCGGGGCCGTTTTTTCTTTTAGAGCCACCGAAGCGTCGTGTTTGCAGAGATGAAAGTTTATGTTCGTAGATGAAGCCAAAATTTACGTGAAGGCCGGAGACGGCGGAAACGGTTGCATGGCGTTCCGTAGGGAGAAGTACGTGCCGCGCGGAGGACCTTCGGGCGGTGACGGCGGGAATGGCGGCAGCATTTACGTGGAAGCAAACCCGAACGACAACACGCTGCTGCGCTACCGCTACAACCGCGAATTCAAAGGCGAGCGCGGGCGCCACGGCGAGGGTTCCAACTGCACGGGGCAATCCGGCGGGGACACCATCCTGAAAGTGCCTGTGGGCACGCTGGTCTTCGACGAAGAGGGCGGACAGTTGTTGGCGGATTTGAAGACGCCCGGCCAGAGAATCCTCGTGGCCCAGGGAGGAAAAGGCGGGCGCGGCAACCAGCACTTTGCGAAGCCGTGGCATCAGGCGCCCCGGGAGAAGGAAGAAGGGCAACTGGGCGAAGAGCGCCGGCTGCGGCTGGAGCTTAAGCTCCTGGCCGATGTGGGCCTGGTGGGCTTCCCGAACGCGGGCAAGTCCACGTTGATTTCGGTGATCAGCGCGGCCCGGCCGAAGATTGCGAATTACCCGTTCACAACACTGGAGCCCAACCTGGGCGTGGTGAACGCGGACGGGGGCACGGGCGGCCATGGCAGCGAGCTTGGGCGGACGTACGTGGTTGCTGATCTCCCGGGATTAATCGAAGGGGCGAGCGAGGGAGCCGGGCTGGGAATTCGCTTCTTGCGCCATGTGGAGCGTACGCGGCTGCTGGCGCACCTGATCGATACCAGCGACAGCGCGGAAATGGACCCAGTCAAGGCGTTTGAAATTATTGAAGGCGAACTGGCGGCGTTCAGCGGCGCTATGCTGGAAAAGCCCATGATTGTGGTCGCCACGAAGCTGGATGCGACGACGGACCACACCAAGTTGGAGGAGTTAAGAAAGTTCTGCGGAGAAAAGAACCTGAAATTTCACGCGATTTCGGCGCCGACGGGCGAGGGCGTGAAAGAACTTGTGCGGGCCATGGCGGATGCGCTCGATCGCATACCAAAACAAGAATTGACTGAAGATGAGGCTATCGAAGCAGGGGATGAGAATACAGATGCGGCAGCCTACGAAGACCCCGATGACCTAGAACCGCATGAAGGTGGTCCACCCATCGGGAAGATTTCGTGAGAGAATCCCAACGCGGTACATCCAGGAGGCGGTTTGACGACGGCGCAAGTGCACCGCACAGCGGCAAAACATCACCCACGCCGCATCGCTCTTTTTGGCGGCTCCTTTGACCCCATTCATGCAGGCCATCTGGTGGTGGCGCGAGCAGCGGACCGGCGCTTCAATTTCGACGAGATGCACTTCATCCCGGCGAGCCGCCCGCCGCACAAGCTGAAGCAGCACTTGGCCCCGTTCCCACACCGGTTTGCGATGGTCGCGCTGGCGTGCGCGGAGCATCCCCACTTTGTGCCGTCGCTGGCGGAGGCCGGGGAAGACTTCAGCGGGACGCAGTTGCACTACTCCGTGGATACGGTGCGCTATTTCCGGCATGCGTACCACGAGCAGGGGGACCGGATCTTCTTCATCATCGGGGCGGACGCGTTCTTGGATATCCCGATGTGGAAGGAATATGAGACCCTGTTGGGGCTGTGCGATTTCGTGATCGCTAACCGCCCGGGCATCCGCATGGAAGCGCTCAGGCTGGTGATTCCGCCGGACTTGCACGGGCGGCCGGATGCTGCGCGGGAGAAAGAGGACGAAGTGGTGGCGCATGGATCACCCGTAGTAGCCCAATTGGAGCGAACGACCATCTATTTATTGGAGAACGTGTCCAGCGATGTGAGTGCCACAGACATAAGACGGAAGGCGAACCGCGGGCAGTCGATTCATGGGCTTGTCTCGGGGCCTGTGGAGGAATACATTTTGAAGCAGGGTTTGTACCGGTGAAACTGGAATCGTTACCCCAGGGTGTGCGCAAGGCCGTCGAGGCAGCGCAAGAGAAGAAAGCGGGCGGCATCACCGTGTTGGACCTGCATGGTGTGGGGGCGTTCACGCGGTACTTTGTGATTTGTACGGGGTACAGCCGGCCGCAATTGCAGGCCATCTGCACCGGGATTGAAGAGGCGCTGTACAAGGACTTGAAGCGCTCGCCAGAGCACCGCGAAGGCCAGCGGTCATCGGAATGGGCGCTCTTGGATTTTGGAAGCTTCATCGTTCACGTCTTCGGGGAGCAAGCACGGCGTTACTACGATCTGGAAAGATTGTGGCGGTCGGCGCCGGTGCTGTCTATCCCGGACGAGCCGGAGACAAGGCGAAAAGAGCTCTCAAAGCGAGTGGGCTGAAACCAGGTCAGAATGTCGCCTGCGGCTAACGCGGGCGGCTGGAGAAGCCCATTGGTCATGGCAAGCGAGCGATTGCCCTGGATCTGCAAGGATCCGGCCTCGCAGCGTCTCCTCGATCTCGCGGAGCGCGTTGCTCCTGTTCCCACCACGGTCTTGATCACCGGAGAGAGCGGCACCGGAAAAGATTATCTGGCGCGCTTGATCCACGAACTTGGACCCCGGCGCGACACTCCTTACATAAAAATCGAGTGCGAAAGTTTGCCACCTTTACTGCTGGAAAGCGAACTCTTCGGGCACGAGCGTGGTGCGTTTCCCGGCGCGCTGGAGCGCAAGCCCGGGCGCTTCGAGCTGGATGCCAAAAGCACCATCGTCCTCGATGAAGTGGCGGCGTTGACGGCCGGCACGCAAGCGCGGCTCTTGCGAGTGATGGAAGAGCGGGTCTTCGAGCGCCTGGGCGGTAAGGAACACCTCCGTTTTGAGGCGCGCATCATCGCACTGACCAGCGCGGATTTAGCCATGGTGGTAAAAGAAGGGCGTTTTCGCGAAGATTTGTATTACCGGCTGGACCTGGTCAAGATCTGGATGCCACCGTTGCGGGAACGCCGCGCGGACATCTTGGCCCTGGCGGAGCATCTCTTGGCGGCGCTCGGACCAGCCCACGGGAGACCAAAGATTCGGCTAAGCGAACCGGCCAAGGGGATCCTGGAAAAGTATCGCTGGCCGGGCAACGTGCGGGAATTGCGTGACACCCTCAAGAGCGCCGTGATTTGCAGTCAGGGAGATCAGCTTGAAGCGGAGCATCTGCCTGCGCACTTGCGCGCCAATGTGGACGGAAACCGCCCGGAAGCTGGCTCGCGTTCGCTGGAAGACGTTGAGCGCGAAGCCATCGAAGCGACGTTGAAGGCGACACATAATCAGATCGGGCGGTCCGCGAAAATTCTGGGGATCAGTCGCAAGACGCTGCTGGAAAAGAGAAAGAAATACGGGTGGGTGTAGTTCTGCGAAAAACAGAAAAATCACAAGCATGGCTGGCGACGCGGTAGACTCGCGGCATGAAGATTCGGCTTTTGCTGCTGGGGAAAACGCGGCGGGCAGAGCTCTGCGCGCTACTCGATGAGTATGTAAAACGCATCGGAAAGTCCTGCCCCATCGAAGTGACCGAAGTGCGAAACGCTGCGGCCGCACTAAAGAAGCTGGATGCCGATCGTGCCGCCACGGCGACGCTCCTGGATGCCGGGGGAAAATCTTACGATTCGGAGTCGTTCGCGAAATGGCTGGGGGAGCAGCGTGATCGCGGCACGCGGGAGATCATTTTCGTGTGCGGTGATGCGGATGGTTTTCCGGCTGAACTGCGCGAACGCGTGAAGCAGAAAGTGTCCCTCAGCGCGATGACGTATTCGCATGAGCTGGCCCGAGTGATGCTCGCGGAGCAGATTTACCGCGCGTTCGCGATCTTATCCGGCAGCCCGTATCCAAAGTGAGCATTGGTTACGGATGCGGCGCGCCACTCTTCCCCGTTCACCGGACCGTGGAAACAGTTTTGTTCTTACGGAGGCCAGGGCTTCAGTTTACCCTGCGCTTCGAAGGACCTCAGCGTAAAGTCCCTGGAATCACTAGGCTTTACTAGTCCCTGCTCATGTAATGTCGCAGCTTGTCATTCCGAGCGAAGCGAGGCACTCTTCTCCATCGTACGCTTTTTGTGCGATGAATCTGCTTTTCCCCTGTGCGAATAGGACATTACTTATGCAGGCGTCAATAGCCCTGAAGAAAGCCACTCCAAGGTTTTTGCGCAGCGTCCCAAAGCACACAGAATTTCCCCATCACGGATGCCTTTCTCAGGTAACTCGGCGATTCTTCTGAAGCGCCTTGGAATTCTTGGACTCCTACGATGTGTCGATAGCTGCGCTCGGTATGCTCCGCGACTCTGTTATGCTGGCGGTCATTGGGAAGTGCGCGCTTGGAAGATCAGATCCAGACGATACTTCGCGGTTCAGTCGGCAGCATCATGCTGGGCACCGTTTTTCTGTTCATCGGTCTGGCGGCCTGCGCCATCGCTGCGATTCGGGGTCGTGGCAGGGTTCGCATCCTGCTATGGTTTGGAATCTTCAGCGCGATGTATGGTGTCCGCATACTGGCGCAGGGCCACCCTTACGTGATTGCGATTATTACTTATCTGATCATGATTCCCGCCCTTCTTTTCTGGCTGGAGCTAAGCCTCGGGAAACTACGCCGCTTTTTGCAAATCACGGTTATAGCCGCGACTCTGATCGCCATTGCCGCCATTTGCGTGGCCTTCATCACCAAGTCGCCCTACAGATTGATGCCGTACAACAGTATCCTGGTGATCTGGACTCTTCTGGCGCTCGCGCTTGTGAACGCAATTCCAAGTTTGGGGAGGAGATTCCAGGTCATCCAAAGCCGGATTGCCGCAATCGGTACTCTGGTGCTGGCGGCGGCAGTCGTGTACTCCAATTTAAATATTTTTCTCCGGCGCCCTTCGTCTCCCTACTTTGAGCCGCTTGCCTTTGCAGTGTTTGTTTTCTCTCTTGGATACGTAGCCGCAGAGAAGATCTTCGCCGACGAGCGCCGCCTGCTCTCCATCGAAAGCGAACTGGAGATCGCCCGCGAGATACAGAGTTCGATTCTTCCGAGGAGCGCTCCCGAACTCAAGGGCCTTCGCATCAACGCCGTTTATCGTCCGATGACCGCCGTCGCCGGCGATTTCTACGAGTTTATAGTCGTTGATCAGAGTCGGGTTGGCTTCCTCGTGGCGGACGTCTCCGGGCACGGCGTCCCCGCAGCGCTCATCGCGGCGATGGTCAAGGTGGCGATGCAATCGGTCGTGCCCTCCGCAGATGATCCGCGGCAAGTGCTGCGCGGGTTGAATCGCATCTTCTCTGGCCAACTCCAAGACCAGTTTGTTTCGGCGGCCTATTTATGGCTCGATATGGAGCTTCGCAGGGCCTTGTACTCGGCCGCGGGGCACCCACCACTTCTGTGCTGGCGAGAGGGTAAGTTGGAGCGTATCGAAAGTAACGGCTTATTGCTGGGACTCATAGCGAATTCCGACTATCCCGTTTGTGAACTGCCGCTCAACTCCGGCGACCGTTTCCTGCTTTACACCGATGGTGTCGTTGAGCCGGAGAATGCCGCCGGCGATTTCTTTGGCGATCACCAGCTTGAACAAATCGTTCGCAACAATCACTCGCGCCTGCCTGCTGAATTGTCGGAGGAGCTGCTCTCCGGGATACGTCGCTGGCGACCCGCTTCCGTGCCCCAGCAGGATGACATCACCCTCATCGTAGTCGACGTCGTTTAGGCTATCAGGAATGCCAACACTGGCAAGGCTAAAGCAACCCTGGAATGAACCTGAAATTTGAAGTTCATTGACTGCCCACAGCCACATCTTGTTTCGTTTCGACCGATTGCCGTGGGAAAACTCGGCTGCGCCGAAGTTCGTTTTTCTCTCATCATCGCCCCATTCCAAATTTGTCATTCCGACCGGAGGGACGGCGCTTTTTGCCGTCCCGGAGTGGAGATACGTTTTTCCATCGCACGTTTCTTGTGCGATGGAATCCCTTTTCGACTTCGGATTTCAGGATGAATCCGAAGATTCAGGGCAAGTGGCCGACTAGAAACTGGGCAGGCCGCCACAGATCATGGCATTTGGCCCCCGTGTCCGGGTGTGTTAACTTTTTTATTCATGACGAAGCGCATCGGTGTGCTCTTGAGTGGCCGCGGCTCGAACTTCGAGGCGCTGGCGGAGAGTGTTGCCGCCGGGCGCATTCCCAACGCCAAGATGGCCATCGTCATCAGCAACAAACCGGACGCCCGGGGATTGGAACGCGCAAAGGCGCGGGGAATTGAAACCCGGCTGATTCCGTCGAAGGGGCTGGAGCGGGAAGCCTACGATCGCCAGGTGGCCGCGGTCCTGCATGACTACAAGGTGGATCTGATCTGCCTGGCGGGCTACATGCGATTGTTGTCGCCCTATTTTGTTGCGGAGTTCCCGCAGCGGATTCTGAACATTCATCCGTCGCTGCTGCCGTCGTTTCCCGGGCTGGAATCGCAGAAGCAGGCGCTGGACTATGGCGTGAAGGTTGCCGGCTGCACGGTGCATTTCGTGGACGAGAATCTGGACGCGGGACCCATCATCGTCCAGGCAGTCGTGCCCGTGAACGATACGGACGACGAGCACGCCCTGTCCGAGCGCATACTGAAAGAGGAGCACCGGATTTACACCGAGGCCGTGAAGATTGTCCTCGAGGGGAAATTCAAGATTGTGGGCCGGCGCGTGGTGCGCACCGCCTAGAGCGGCAAATCGAGATGAAACAAGTTAATTTTAGACCGGTTGAAGAACAACTCGCGTACCTGAAGAAGGGCGTTGCGGAGATTGTGCCCGAAGCGGAGTTGCGCGCGAAGCTGGAAAACTCCCTCAAGACCAGCAAGCCCCTGCGCGTGTACCTCGGCGTGGATCCGACGGCGCCGGACATTCATCTTGGACACACGGTAGTCTTACGCAAGCTGAAACACTTTCAGGACATGGGCCACACGGCGATTTTCCTGATCGGTGATTTTTCCGCAATGATCGGGGACCCCACGGGACAATCCGAGACGCGACCGCCGCTTTCGCGTGAGCAGGTGGAACTTAACGCGAAGACATATCTGGCGCAGGTCTACAAAATTTTGGACCCGGAAAAGACCGAGGTTCGCTACAACAGCGAATGGCTGGGCAAAATGTCCAGCTATGACGTGGTCCGGCTCTGCGGCCATTACCGGCTGGCGCGCATGCTGGAACGTGAGGATTTTCGTTCGCGGCTGGACAAGAACCTCCCCATCGCCGTTCATGAGCTTCTGTATCCCCTGTTGACGGCTTACGACGCCGTGATGCTGCAGTCGGATGTCGAACTGGGCGCGACGGAACAAAAGTTCAACATTTTGGTGCACCGCGAAATCCAGCGCGAGTATGGGCTCTCGCCGCAGGTCGTCGTGGCCATGCCGATCCTCGTGGGGCTCGACGGCGAGCGAAAGATGTCCAAGAGCCTGGGGAACTACGTCGGGATTACCGAGGTGCCCGCGGAAATGTTCGGCAAAATGATGTCCATTCCCGATGAGCTGATGTGGTCGTACTACGAACTGGTCACCGACCGCACGCCTCAGGAAATCGAATCGCTGAAAGGGCAAGTGCAGTCAGGCCGGGTCCATCCGATGGATGTGAAAATGCGGCTTGCAGAAGAGGTTGTGGGCGGTTTTCACGGCGCGGACGCGGGGCACAAAGCCGCTGAAAATTTCCAGCGGGTATTCCGCGACCGCCAGGCGCCGGCGGAGATGGACGAAGTCCGCATGAAGCGAGTGCCCGGTGGATTGAGGATTACTTTCCCGCAGTTAGGAAACGTTGAGACGCTCACTACGCTCGCACTCCCCAGCGGCATCGTGAAGTGGTCGAAGATTCTCGCTTCGTTCGAGGGCATCGCTTCCACATCCGTAGCAGAACGCCTCATCAAACAGGGCGGGCTGGAGATCAACGGCTCTACGATTCAAGATCCCGCCTGCAAGTTGAATGTGGAACAACCTGCAACTTACAGCGTCCGCGTCGGCAAGAAGAAATTCCTCCGCATTGTGGTCGAATAAGCCTGAAATCCCAAGTTGACATTTGCAGGCGAGCGCACCTTGTTCAGTTTCAATCGATTGTCACGGAAAGATTCGACTTCGCCGAAGCTGGATCTTCTCACCCCAGCCATTACCCAAGATTCGTCATTCCGACCGGAGGGACGGCGCTTTTGGCCGTCCCGAAGCGGAGGAATCTCTCTTCAACTTCGGATTTAGGGCTCAGTGAAGCGTTTCCGCGACCAATTGGAAAACATGCTTGGCGATAGCGGGCGCGGCCGTCAGCCCGGGTGATTCGATTCCAACGAGCTGAATCACGCGCGGTGCTTCCTTGTCCGGCTCAATCACAAAGTCTGCCACCCCTTGGCCGCCCGGCGGTACGAGTCTCGGACGTAGCCCCGTGTAGCCGAGCTGTAGATCGCTCTCCTCAAGTTCCGGCAGCATGGTCTTCGCATCGGCCACAAATTCAGGAATGGCCATGCGGTCGCGCTCGTAATTGTCCTTGCCCTCGACGTAGGCGGCCGTCGGCCCAACGAGCACCGTTCCCCAAAGTGTTTTCGTGAAGTGCAGCCCAAGGTAGAGGCCATCGTGATGGGGCAAAGGATAGACCAGGTTCTGGATCAGTCCCGCCCGCGGGCCGCGAATTTCGCAATATTCCCCGCGCACCGGATAAATCTTCCATGGGCGAGGGCCGAGAAGCTGCGCAACCTCGTCGGAGTAAAGTCCCGCGGCATTGATAACGCAGCGCGCCTCAATGGTTTCTGTTTCGGACTGCTCTTCATCGCCGATGCGCAAGCGCACGCGAACGGCGTCCTTCACCGGCTCCAGGGAAATGACCTTGGCGTGGTTGACGAGGTTTGCTCCCTGCTCCTCCGCGACGCGCGCGAACGCATGCACCAGGTCTTCGGCGGAGCAAATGCCCGTGGAAGGCACAAGAAGCGCCGCATGGCCTTTGACGCGCGGCTCGATGGCGCGTATGCCTGCCGCGCCAATAATCCGTAAGCCCACTACGCCGTTGTCCTCTCCCTTTTTTTGCAGAGCGAGAAGCTCTTTCTCCTCGGAAGCATTTTTCGCGACAATAAGCTTTCCCGTGGTCCGGCACGGCACATTGTGCTTGGCGCAGAATTCCTTGGTCAGGCGATTGCCTTCAACGCAGTGAAGCGCCTTCCAGGAATTTTTCGGATAGTAGATTCCAGAATGGATCACCCCGCTGTTACGCGTGCTCGTGGCCATCCCAAACTTCGGATATTGCTCAACCAGAAAAACATCCTGCCAACGCCGGGAGAGCGCTTCGGCGATCGCGCAGCCGACGACACCGCCCCCAACAATCAATACATTTGCCTGGTCCATATTCGCCAAGTATAAGGCGCGCTGATTACCGGCGCATTATTCGCTGTGGCCACTTTCGTCGAAGAAAGCTTTGCACGGAACCAGGCGGGCTTGCGTGCCGTCATGGACCGCAAACATCGCTTCTTTGCCTTCCGCGTTGCTCTTCTTCCACAGAGACGCGCTGCCATATTCGCCGTCTTTATTGACCGCATAGAAACGAAGATTGAAGGTGGAAAGCCTCATCTTATCGCCGTTGTAGTTGCGCACAACGCGCCCCAGCGCTTCCAGGCAGGCCGCGTCAGGTTTCATGCCTTTGCGCATCATTTCGACGATCGTATGTCCGCCGGAAATTTTGATGTTCTCCTCGCCTTTCCCCGTGGAGCCGGCGCCGCCAACATCTCCGTCCACGTAGAGCCCCGCACCGATCACCGCCGAATCGCCGACGCGCCCGGGAATTTTCCACGCCAGCCCGGAAGTCGTGGTTGTGCCGCTGACTTCACCCTTGACGTTCACCGCAAGGCAGTTGATTGTGCCGGTTGGCGGGTACGTGATGACGCGCATCGCATAAGCGATTTTTTCCGCATCGTGATCGAAAAGAACCGCAACATAGTCTTTCCATTCCGGGCTATCAGTACCCGGCCGCCAGTTAAAACTGGTTTTAGCTTTCCAGGCCAGCCAGATTTTGCGCGAGTGCTCGGTCAGGAGATTCATCTCCTCGAAGCCCTCGGCGACGCCAAAACGCCGCGCCCCGTCACCCACAATCATCACGTGGTTGGTGCGTTCCATGACCGTCTTGGCCAGCCGCGAGACATTCTTGATGCGGCGCACGGAGGCCACGCTGCCCGCGCGGTGTGTCGGGCCGTGCATCACGCTGGCATCCAGCTCAACTTCACCTTCCTCGTTGGGCAGGCCGCCGTAGCCAACGCTGTCATCGTTGGGGTCGTCTTCCACGACGGTTACAGCGGCGACGGCTGCGTCGAGCGTATCGCCTCCGCTCTTCAGGATTTGCATGCCCTTGTCAAGGGCGTTCAAGCCGTTGGCCGAAGAAATGATGAGCGGACGCGTGCCGGCAACTGGCGCCGCGTCGAGAAGTCGAACATCGCGGCTACTCCCACCGGTCAGTTCCAGTGCTTTGCCAAAGAGACTATTTGCGCCGGCGAACGCGCTCCCCGCCAGCGTTGTCAGAAAAAACTTGCGTCGTGTCCAGCGATCCATGACTACCCTCCCAAGCAAGATGCGAAACGCTCCGGATGGCACTCTATGCGAATTGAAGTGGAAAAGAAACTACTGGTGCGGCGTGCAAGCCGTCTTCAGTCGGAGCCACCGAGGGGAAGGAAATACTGTGTGCCTTTGACCGGCTCCTGCAAGCGCCGCAGGAGTTGCTGCAAATCCTCGTTCTTCTCGACGAAATCGATTTCCGAGGTTTCGATGACCAGAAGATCCGCGCCCTCATAGCGGAAAAAAAAATGCTCGTAGGCGCGTGCCACTTCCTGCACGTACTCCGTCGAAATCTGGCGCTCCTCGTGCGCCTTTTTCTTGGCAATGCGGCCGAGCAGCACTTCCGGCTTGGCCTGAAGATAAATCACCAAATCGGGTTGCGGGAGTTCGACCGTGAGCGCCTCGTAATAGCGCTCGTAAAGCTTCAGCTCATCGTCGTCTAGGCTGAGGTTAGCGAAGATGCGATCTTTTTCCATCAAAAAATCGCTCACGACAAGGCCCGGCGCATCGCCGGAAAGGCCTTCACGAATGCGCTTCTGCCGTTCCATCAGGAAATACAATTGCGTGCGGAAAGCCGCCCCGGGAAGGCCGGCATAGAAATCAGCCAGGAAGGGATTATCCTCACAATCGTAAATGCGGCGCGCATGGAGCCGTTCGGCCAGCAGCCGAGCCAGCGTGGTTTTGCCAACACGAAGGGGGCCTTCAATGACGATGAATCGAGGTGGCTGCGGGCCGCGTTGCGGGATGCGTGCGCGCTTCGCCGATGATTCCGGACCAGCCATTTTCCCCCAAACCAAGGACGACGGCTTCTTGTGCGGGATTATAGCAGGTCTTTTCTCCGAATCGCGAGCGAGTGTCGAACCGGCCGGTACGAACGCTCCAGAACCCGGCCCCGGGAAAGTACCACGGAAAATTGTGACCAATGGGCCAGTGACACCTGTCCTTTGGTACAGTAAAGTGGACAGGAGTTGCAGCGTACCAGGAACCCACCCCCCGGCCTGCGACGTCTGAGGTGCATCTTGGTACTATCCGCGCTCCTGATTTTTTGCTGTGCCGTGCTCCCGGCTGAGACCCCTCGGGCTGTCGCGGATTCACCCACCTTGGTCGCCAGCAATTCCAGCACCCCCCAGCCCGATTCCGCAACGAAGTCGAAACTCCCCGATGCACCCGCGCCCAAGCTGACAGGTCCGAATGGGACCGATGCGGATGCTTCTTCCGCCGCGGGAATTGGTCCGGGCAATGAGTCATTCTCGAACGCACCCCTCAAGCCCGCTGTGATTCGGCCACTCGAATCTCCCCGGCAGCGCAAGATCTGGTACGCCTTGATGGCGACAGGACACGGCGCCGCTGCCTTCGATGCTTGGTCCACGCGGCGCGCCATTTCCGGCGGCTACGGCACGGAAGGTGATCCCCTGATGCGTCCGTTTGCACACTCCGGTGCGATGTACCCCGCCACGCAAGTGAGCCCGGCTGTAATGGACTATCTGGGGCACCGCATGATGAACAGCAATCATGGCTTGCTGCGGCGTTTCTGGTGGTTGCCGCAGGTGGCCGGAGCCAGCTTCTCGTTTCGAGCCGGCATTCACAACTATCGCGTCGTACCCTGAGATTTCGCCGGTTCTATTTACCAACCACAATCAGGACGAATGTTCCCGGCTTCATCGTAGGCCAGCGCTCCCCTTCTTTCGGCGGATTCATGTCCGCTGCAGGCAAGACCACGTTGTGGGTCTTGAGATCGAGACCCATCGTGCGGGCGCTCTTCTTGGTAGGAACATTTTCCAGCACAGAATAGTTGTCCGGCCCCTCTTGTTTCACAACCGTGAGGGTGCCCTCCCCGTTGGAAGAGAAGGCTAAGCCTGTCCCCGGATCGTAGGTGTTCGCGTCCACGCCTTCGCCGATGGCAGGGGTGGCGATCACTTTTCCTGTGTCCGCGTTCACGACGGCCATCATCTTGTTGTGGCAACCCACGAAAAGGCGGCGATTCTTTTGATCCATGGCCAGGCCCGAAGGACTTTCACAGGGCTTGAGGGGCCAGCGATGGAGGAGCTTGATGGATTGCGCGTCGATCTCGACAAGTTCCGAAGTGTCCTCAATGTTCACGAAGATTTTTCCTGTGCCATCCGCCGCGGCAAATTCGGGGCGGCCCGCCAATTCCAAAGTGCCGGCAACGGACCCATCGGCGGCGTTGATGGCGGTGGCGTCCTTGCTCCGGCCGTTCAGCGTGAAGACGCGCTTGGTCACACTGTCGTAAACGATGGCATCGGGGTTTTGTCCTGCGTTCGCCGTGCCCAGCGTTTTCAGCGATTTCAGGTCGAAAATTGTCACCGTGTTCGCCCGACCGTTGCTGGTGAAGCCTTTGCCGAGGTCGGCCGCGATCGCTATGCCGTGGACCCCCTGGGTGTCCGGAATCTCTCCAACGGCAGCGAACGAATCCGCGTCCAGGACGACGACTTTGGTGCCGTGCGAAATGTAAATGCGGCGTCCGGCGCTATCCACGGTGACGTAGTCCCAGAACCCATCGCCGGCTACGGGAACGCTTTTGACGACTCGGTAGCCGGAAGGACCGGCAGCCCGTCCTAGCCCAGCCCAGACCCCGCCAAAACTCATAACGGCAATGAGCGCAATGCCAAGTCCAATTCGATTCATCCTCATGTGAATCCCCCTCCCAATCCAGTCCCCGTAGCTGCATACGTAACCGAAGCAATATACCTCACGTCAGCCTCCCCCAGCGCGCATTTATTGGGATATAGTTAGGACGACCCAGGCTGGGCCGCTATTCGCCTCGGCGTTTCTTTTTGGAACAAAATTCCTTTGGGCGGGTTAGGATTTCAATATCTTGGGACAGACTAGCCAAAGAGGCAGAGGGGAATGTGTATGAGAAAGGGACTGCTGGGAGTGCTGGTGCTGCTGATGGTGGCGTGGGCTGCGGGGGCGCAGGAAGCGGGCTTGGAGGCAGCCGCGACGCAGGACAACACGACAAATGTAGCGGCCGACTTTGCTGCCAGTTCGGCGGCGCAAGTGAATTTGTATGCGCCGAGCGATGAGGCGCGGAGTTTTGCGCTGGCCTCGGCGGCGGCTCCAGCGGCGAGCGCGGAGCCCGCGGCAGGCGCAGCAGCGCCCCGGCCGAGGTTTGTGTTTGGCGACCGCGATGACTACCGGTGGCAACTGGGCGTGGGCGTGGAGTTTTTCCGGTTCCAGTCGTCGCGCATCTACGCGAGTTTGGTGGGGCTAAACACGACGGTGACGTACTTCACGAACGATTGGTTTGCCGTGGAAGGCAACCTGGTAACGGGCTTTGCGCCGGAGATCTACGACCGTGAGCATGTGAAGTATTTTGGGGGCGGCGGGGGCGTACGGATTGGCTCGCGGCGGGCGCGTTGGGAGCCCTGGGGGCACGCGCTGTTCGGTGGCGGGCACCTGCAGCCGCAAACAGCGGACGCCAGCAGGACCGCGTTGATGGTGCAGGCGGGCGGGGGCGTGGACTTCCGGCTGAATGAGCGGCTGTCCTTGCGGGCGGAAAGCGATTACGTGTTCAACACCTTCTTCAGCCAGCACCAGAACGACTTCCAGGCCGTCGCCGGCGTCGTCTTCCACTTCTGAGCGGGTTTTGTCAGCCGCTTAAAAAGTTGCGTGAGAATTGCGGTGTGGGGGGTTGCATTGACACTGCTCTTCTGTGTTCGTTAGACTGCTAAAGTAGAAACGAAATCCTTCCTTCGCGGTTCCCCGGTAGCTCAACGGTAGAGCATTCGGCTGTTAACCGAAGGGTTGCTAGTTCGAATCTAGCCCGGGGAGCCAACTCTTTCAGTCAGTTAGCAAGTTGCCTCGTACGAGACTATTGGGATTGTGCCCATTTCTGTGCCCCATCGGCCTCAAGTCCAGCCACTCTTAACGCATTGATAGCGTGCCGCTGCGCTTCAAACCGGTAGCACCCCAGTTCTCACGGGGCTTGGATCGAGACTTCCTTCCCGGTGTATTCAACAACCTTGTCGGGCTGGGATACAGCGGCTCCGGAACCGTGTCCAGCCGATACCCACGTGATATTGAACTGAACTTTGACAGGCATCTCGGGATAACTTCCTTCACGCTCTCCGATGGTCAGCGTTCGCGTTGATTCAGACCAGCGCAGCGGAATAACTGCATAGGCGCCTTTCTCGTAATCGTAGCTGTCGCCCGCATCCTGGTAAAAATTGAACTTGCCGTCCGCCCCGCGGTAGATCCGCAGGTCGATCGGTCCGGCCGGCTTTTCATTGGCGTACTCAATGTCAGGGCCGAGGGGCAGAATCGAACCGGCACGTACATAGAGCGGAATGCGATCCAAAGGCGCGCTTGCGTCAACTTCACGGCCTCCCCGCTGTGATGCCCCGGTCCAAAAGTCGTACCACGCCGGTGATTCCGGCAGATACAAAGTCCTGCGCGAAGCATTCGGCTCGAGCACCGGAGTGACGAGAATTGATGGACCGAACATAAACTCATCCCCAATGTCGCGGGTCCCTGGGTCAGTGCGCCAATCCATCACCAGCGGGCGTTGAATTGTGTAGTCTTCGTTTGTGACGCGCCAGGCAAGGGAATAGATGTAGGGCATGAGACGGTAACGAAGCTTGTCGTAGGCGATCAGGATCGGCTCAACC